>OKWK01000286.1_pt1 | contig 32910 bp, 33 predicted proteins | sample 1607181 | NCBI WGS metagenome assembly OKWK01 (sample SAMN07501053, study PRJEB24779) | human gut metagenome | isolation source: stool | host: human infant | place: USA: Pittsburgh, PA
GTCTTACCGTGGTCAACGTGACCAATTGTTCCAATGTTTACGTGTGGTTTATTTCTTTCAAATTTTGCTTTAGCCATGCTATTCCTCCTAGGATTTTTTAAATTAAGTTCATAATACATCAAATTCAAATTTTTTTCAACATTTAGGCTACTTTTAAGGCTTAAATAAGCTCTAATTTTTTTCTAACAAAGGTGTTCATTAAATAAATTACAAAAAGTGTGGATGCAAATTCTGCAATTACATAGCCCCACCATATTTCATTGACTGTGAAAAATTTTATGGCAATGTAGGCAACAGGTAGAAGCACAATAATTTGTCTTAAAATAGAATCAAATAGTGCCAAGATTCCATTGCCAAAGGCTTGGAAAACTGCTGTCCCAACAATTGATATGCCTGCAAAAACATAGGATAGGGCACAGATTCTAAGCATTGGTATTCCTATTTCAAGCATCTTGCCACTGGCAGAGAATATGCCAAGTAATTCCCTTGGGAAAATTATAATTATAGCCGATACAAAAATCATCATAAAAGTTACTGTGATAAAGGCAAGTTTTATGGTCTTTATTATTCTATCTTTATTCTTTGCTCCATAATTATAGGCGACTATTGGCACAAGACCATTGTTCACTCCAAAGATTGGCATAAAGACAAAGGACTGAACCTTAAAGTAGGCTCCAAGTGCCGCAATGGCAGAAGTTGAAATTTCAGATAACATTTTATTTAAAACATAAATTGTAAAGGACTGAATGGTTATGGTAATCATGGAAGGAACTCCAACAACATAAATTCCCTTTACTATGTCTAAATCTAATACCGGCTTCTTTATAGTAATCTCTTTATTAAATTTATATTCAAAGAAAGATCCAAAGAGGGCACCGATAATTTGTCCCGTTACAGTTGCAATTGCTGCACCCTTAACTCCCATGGCAGGAAGTCCAAAGTATCCAAAGATAAATATTGGGTCAAGGATAATATTTAATACTGCTCCAATAAGCTGTGTCAGCATAGTAAAAATTGACCTGCCTGTGGACTGCAAGGTCCTCTCGAGAAAAATTTGTGTAAAAACTCCTATAGATAGTCCCATAACAATTTGAAGGTAATCTATACCATAGGCAATTATATTTTCATTAGTAGTTTGTGCAGATAAAAAGGGTCTTGGCAAAAATCTCGATAAAATTAATAAAATTATTCCATAAATTATGGCAAGAGCTAGACCAGTTTCTGCCGTCCTATTTGATTTTTCATAATTTTTTTCTCCCAAGTATCTTGATATCAAAGAGTTCATACCGACGCCCGTTCCCACTGCAATTCCTATCATTATATTTTGGATGGGAAAGGCAATTGAAATTGCTGTAAAAGCCTCTTCATTAATCTTTCCTATGTAATAGGAATCCACCAAATTATACATGGACTGTATAAACATGGAAACTACAATGGGAAAGGATACTTGAAATAAAAGTTTTGGGATTGACATAGTCCCCAATTTATTTTCATTACTTTGCACCTAATCACCTCTTAACTTTATATATTATATAGGAGATTATAAGATTTTTGAAGTTAAAAAAGAAGTTAGGAAAATTCCCAACTTCTTAAATATCATTTTTTTCTTTTAACAATAATAATATGTTCGTAATAGGATAGATAAATAAGGTTAAACCAATAAGACTTATTATATTTTCAACAATTTGAAAAAAGCTAGGTAATTTATGTTTTACCCATATCTCCTGTAATTTTCGATTTAATATAATTTATAAAATAAATTATAGAGTTAAAAGCTAACCCCTTTCTTCTAAAGAGTATCATAAATCTTGAGCTAATTAAAAATACACTTATTTTTAATTAGTGTTTAGTATTACAACCTATCGCTATAAAAATATGGTTAAAGAATTATTCCTAAACCATATTTTTATGTTTTTAACTTTTAAATTATAAAACTTTTATAATAATAATTATTACTATTGAGATTAAACGTCCAATTACATAGGGTAAGGCCGAAATAACAACATCTGTCAATCTTTTTTTTAATTGTTTTCCTACTTTATTTTTATTTACAAAAAGAAATACAAAATTAATTATAAAATACGTCAATATAACCTCATCAATCAAAGATAATATAAAGCTAGTATCGACATAGGATTTTATAAATAACATAAATATGAAAAAAGATGCTATTATTTTCATCTGCATAGCAGGATTTAACATCAGACTTTTAACTTTTTCTTTCATATTTTTCAACCAATCCTATTTATTTTTATGCATATCGTATAAGCAATAACAAATCTGAACAAAAAACGCAAAAGTAAATAACAAAAATATACTCTGCCCTCTTTTAAAATATGATATTACAGTAAAAATTAAAAATATAAAATTTAAAAATATTAGCGTTTTATTCTTCTTCAAAATACCACCTGCCAAACCTAATATTATTACAATCCCTGTTCATCTCTAGATTTAATTTTTCTCAATTAAGAAAGTCACTAAATACTAATGCTATATTAATTTTATTTAAAAAAATAATATTGAATCTTTTTTGTCAATTTATTTTTTAATTGTTTTCCAGTCTACTTTATACAATAATCATTTAATGTTAAAATAAAAATAACGAGGTGATTTTATGAAATTATTGATTACAAGTAATATTCCAGAAAAAATTTACGACGAACTAAAGGAAAATTTTGAAATAACTTACCACGACTCCAATGTCCCCCTTAAAAAAGAAGAAATTATAGAAAAAATTAAAGGTCAGGATGCCCTCTTGTGTCCCCTATCTGATAAAATCGATAAGGATGTAATTGATGCAGGAAGGGACTTGGAAATTATTGCAAACTACGGCGCAGGCTTCGACAATATCGACATAGCTTACGCAAGAGAAAAGGGAATTGTTGTTACCAATGCACCTGCCCCTGCCTCTGCTGTCTCCACTGCTGAACTTGCCTTCGGTCTAATGCTTGCTGCTGCAAGGAAAATTGTATCTGGCGACAAGGTTACAAGAGAAGGCGGCTTTTATGGTTGGAGACCAACTTTTTACCTCGGAAGCCAATTAAAGGGCAAGACTCTTGGCATAATTGGTCTTGGAAATATAGGCAAAAACCTTGCAAAGAGAGCCAAGGCTTTTGAAATGAAGGTAATTTATTATTCACGCACAAGAAAAGAAGATTTCGAAAAGGAATTTGGCATTGAATATAGGGACAAGGATGATGTAATTAAAAATTCTGACTTCTTAAGTCTTCACACAGCCTTTGTGCCAGAACTTCACCACATGATTTCTAAAAAAGAACTTGAAATGATGAAAAAATCTGCTATATTAATTAATGCGTCAAGAGGTCCAGTTGTTGACGAAGAAGCTCTTGCCAATGCACTAATAGAAAAGGAAATTGCAGGTGCTGCTCTTGATGTCTACGAATTTGAGCCAAAAGTTAATGAAAAACTCTTGGACCTTTCAAATGTAATTCTCGCTCCTCATCTTGGCAATGCAACTTTTGAGGCAAGGCTAGAAATGGGCGAAAATGCAAAGGACAATTTAATTGATTTTAAAAATGGAAAAACTCCAAAAAATAAAGTAAACTGAGGTGTAAAATGATAAATTATTACAGTCCCCAAGAAATGGGAATATGGTCAGGTAGAATTGACGACGAAAATGATTACGAATCCTTTAGATGGCATCAATGGGTTAAGCCCCTTGATTTAAATGACGAAAGTTTGACTCCCTTTGACGGAAAACTTGGCTTTGGCATACTAGGTTTTGAATCAGACCAAGGTATTGAACTTAACAAGGGAAGATTTGGTGCTGCTGCAGGTCCTGCTGCTATTAGAAAGGAACTTGCAAAGCTTCCATGTCAATTTTCTAAGGACCTTAAAATTTTCGACTGCGGAAATGTTACAAGTAAGTACACAACTCTTGAAGCCAGCCAAGACGAACTAGCAAATGCTGTAAAAAGAGTTCTAGAATTAAATTTATTTCCCCTAGTTTTAGGTGGCGGTCACGAAACTGCCTTTGGCCACTACAAAGGTCTCTCCACTTACCTTGACGACAAGGATGACAAAATGCTTGGCATTTTAAACTTCGATGCTCACTTTGACCTTCGTCCTTACGAAAAGGGAACTGGAACAAGTGGCACAATGTTTAGGCAAATTGCAGACTACACTCGTGAAAAGGGAACTGAATATGCCTACTATGTAATGGGAATCCAAAAACATTCCAACACTCTTGCACTTTTTAGAACAGCTGACGACTTGGGTGTTAAATATGTATTGGGAAAAGATCTTATCAATGGCAATTTATTTGACATTGCCCAAAATCTTGACGAGTACATTGCAGAAAAAGATCACCTATACATTACAATTTGCATGGACTGCTTTACATCAAGTTTTGCACCAGGTGTCTCTGCTCCACAACCTCTTGGAGTTGACCCAGAAAAAGTAATTTTACTTTTAAAACATGTCTTTTCAACTGGAAAACCAATGAGCTTTGACATTTGCGAAGTTTCTCCAAGATTTGATCACGACTCTGTAACTGCAAACTTGGCATCAATTTTAATTTACACTGTTGTATCAACTATGGCACAACATAAGTTAGGCAAGGATAATAAAAAATATATTCCACAATAATTTTATAAAATAGATTTTTAGCCACAGAGATTTCTTTGTGGCTTTTTTATCTTATTTCTTGTATATTAAATTTCATAAAATTTTTCAGAGTCTATTTTTTACTATGGATAAATTTTTTAAAATTAAAAAATATTTCTCTCAAAAATAATTTTCATCTTCGCAATTAATTTTTTTTGACCAAAAAATTTTCTAACTCACAAAAATCCCCTAAAAAATTACAAAAAAAGAAGCACCTAAAGTGCCTCTTAAAAATTTTATTACATTTTTGAGAACATTTGGTCAGCCCACCATTCTTCCTTATAAATTTCGTACTGACCAGCAACTTGTCCCAATTGGAAGTTTTCCCAATATTCAAGTTCATCGTAAAGTTTCTTTGCATTGGCATCTTCAGATTTTTCTTTAGCCTTAGCATAAAAAGCAATAGAAGAATTTTTAATGTCTTTAGCAATTGCAAATACATTTAGTGCAAGTCTTGCCTTTTCTGGGTCAACCTTGCCCCAATCGTAATCTTCTCTCTTAGTAAGTTTTGCCTTGATCTTATCGGCAAGAGAAGTTTCGTCCTTAGATTTTAATGTTTCTTTAAGTCCCTTTAAGTAAGAGATGTGTTCTTCTGATTGATGTGAAAGTGATGCGAAAATTTCTCCTGCATCGTCGCCCTTTAACATTTCAGCAGCCTTGTCGCAGAATTTTATAGATTCACCTTCAATGAAAAGTGCTTCTTCAACTATTGACATTTCGTTTTCAAAAATCTTTTCGTCATCTTCTTTTGAATATTTTTTAATTGTCTTTAGGTATTCAATATTTTCAAGGTCACTTCCGCTTAATTCAACATTTGCTGCAGTTTGTCTTGAATAGTGACTCTTAACCTTAGAATTTGTCTTTTCTGGAAGGATTTGACAAATTCCACCAACGCAGCCTGCTCCCTTAATTGCTTCTTGTCCAGTGGCAATAGCTCTTTCATTTATTGGAAGAAGTTTTTTCTTAGAATCTCCATAAACTTTTGTAAAAGCTTTTATTACTGATTCAACTTTTACAGTATTTGTAACCTCTAAAAATGCACCAAGCATTACCATATTTGCAACTTTTGCATTGCCAAGTTCATTTGCCAAGTCATTTACTGGAATAGAAAATACATTTATGTCATCTCTTGTTGGTGCTTTTTTAACGAGAGATGAATTTATAAATAAATTTCCACCAGGTGCAACATGGGATTCAAATTTTTCTAGTGATGGTTCGTTCATAACTACTACATCTGTTGCTTGTGAAATTACTGGAGAGCCAACGGGTTCATCAGAAACTACAACTGAGCAGTTTGCAGAACCTCCACGCATTTCTGGACCATAACTTGGAAGCCAAGAAACAAATTTGTTTTCAAGCATTCCTGAATAAGTTATAAGTTGACCCATTGCCATAATACCTTGTCCGCCAAAGCCAGCAGCAATAATATCTCTAGTAGCCATTATTCACCCCTCCTAAAATTACCAAGTGGATAGTATGGAATCATATTATCTCTAAGCCATGCAAGTGCATCTGCAGGAGGAAGTCCCCAGTTTGTTGGACAAGATGATAAAACTTCTACAATTCCAAAGCCCTTGCCTTCAAGTTGATATTTGAAACATTCTTTAATTGCTTTCTTTGCCTTTCTAATATTTGCTGGAGTGTCAACAGAAACTCTTTCAACAAATTTTGCTCCGTCAATAGTAGCAAGCATTTCAGAAACTTTAATTGGCTTACCACACCAAGCTTCGTCTCTTCCGTAAGGAGAAGTTGTTGTAACTTGACCAACTAGTGTTGTTGGTGCCATTTGTCCACCAGTCATACCATAAATTGCATTGTTGACAAAAATTGTTGAAATATTTTCTCCTCTGTGAGCTGCTTGAACAATTTCTGCAGTACCAATAGAAGCCAAGTCGCCATCGCCTTGATAAGTAAATACTAAATTGTCAGGATGAACTCTTTTAATTCCTGTTGCAACGGCAGGTGCTCTACCGTGAGCAGCTTCGTGCATGTCGCAGTTAAAATATTTGTAAGCAAGAACTGCACAACCAACTGGTGCAACTCCTATTGCTTCGTCTAAAACTCCTAGTTCAACTAAAGATTCTGCCACTAATTTGTGGATTACACCATGAGTACATCCCGGGCAATAGTGAGTTTCATTTCTAGTCAAACCTTCTGAATATTTATATAAAACTTGTTCATTAGTTTTTTCCATTATTTGAGACCTCCTAAAACTTTAAGAGCAGCTTCTTTAATTTCTTCCACATTTGGAATTACGCCGCCTTGTCTTCCAAAGAAGTGAACCTTTTGTCTTCCTTCAACTGCAATCTTTACATCGTCAGTCATTTGACCTTGGTTCATTTCGCAAACTAAAATATCTTTGCAATTTGGATTTATGCCCTTAAAGGCTTCATAAGGATATGGCCAGCAAGTAATCGGACGAATAAGACCAACCTTGTGACCTTCTTTTCTTAAATGTTCAATTGCACTCTTTGCAATTCTAGCAGTAGTTCCATAGGCACTGATAACTAAATCAGCATCTTCAATACCATCAACTTCTACTCTAATTTCATTTTCTGTAACTTGTCTATATTTTTCAATTAAGTGCTTGTTGTGTTCTTCAAGTTCATCTGCAGAAAGATAAATTGAATTTATAATATTTCTTTCACCATGATTTTTTCCCTTGCCTCTTGTTGCCCAAGTTTTTTCAGGAAGATCCATTTTTTCTTGCATGCCAAATTCAACTGGTTCCATCATTTGTCCAAGTACACCGTCACTCATAATAACAACAGGATTTCTGTACTTGTCAGCTAAATCAAAACCAAGTTCAATTAAATTTACAAGCTCTTGCACAGAAGATGGTGCCAAAGTAATAGTTCTGTAGTCACCATTTCCGCCACCTCTAGTTGATTGGAAATAATCAGTTTGAGAAGGTTGAATTGATCCAAGTCCAGGACCACCTCTCATCATATTTACAATTACGCAAGGAAGTTCTGCCCCTGCCATATAAGAAATGCCTTCTTGCATTAGTGAAACTCCAGGAGAAGAAGATGAAGTCATAACTCTTGCTCCAGCTCCTGCAGCACCATAAAGCATATTTATAGCTGCAACTTCAGATTCAGCTTGCAAAAAACATCCGTCAACCTTTGGAAGTTCCCTTGATAAATATTCAGGAATTTCAGATTGAGGAGTAATAGGATAACCGAAAAAATATTTGCAACCAGCTTCAATAGCTGCTGCACCAACTGCTTCGTTCCCCTTCATAAGTACCTTTGTCATGTAAACACCCCTTAAGAAATTTTATATACTGTAATAATTGAATCAGGACAAGTAATTGCACAATTTTGGCAAGCAATGCAATCCTCTGGTCTTTTTGCCATAGCAGGTGCGTAACCTTTTTTGTTAATGGTATCCATATCGATTTCAATTACATCTTTTGGACATACAGTTACACATAACCCACATCCCTTACATCTGTCACTTTCAAACTCCACTCTTCCTTTAGCCATTATTTACCTCCTATAACATCCAATCTTCTCTAAAATATAAGTCTATTGGAAAAACTTCTGCTGCTAAATTTAAAGCTCTAACATCACTTTCAATACTTCTTAGGCATACTGCATAAACATAAGGCAGATTTAATTTTTCTGAAACTTCTCTTGCAAGCTCATCGCCATACAAAAGATCATCTGCTGTAGTTTCCTTCAAAAAATGAGTAGTGTTAATTATTCCCGTCACCTTAGTTTGTGAATGACCTTCCACTTGTCCAATAAAATCTCTAACAGACTTAAAGTCCTTAGTCTCTGGTCTATTTCTATTGATGACAAAGTAGTGATCATAGCCTTCTCTTTTTAAAATATCTCTATACCTGCCAAGAGAAAGTGATCCCTTTGGATTTCCACCAACATCTAACACAGCTCTGTAGTCTTTATTTTCTAGTGGTTTTAAAATTGCCGCATCAACTGCTGGTATGTCTAGTGCATTTTTTTCACGCATATTAGATGAAAAGGATTCTACTCCATTTTCCTTTAAAAAATCCATTTTCTCTCTAAGTCTAAAATATGTATTTATAATGTCTAAATCAACTGCTGCTACTTTGTCAAAATACTTTCTTAGGTATAGGGCATAATTTATTGCAAATTCAGTCTTTCCACTGCCAAAGTGTCCTGTAATAATTTTTATCCTATTGCCTTTTTCTACTTCTTTAAACATTTCTCCTCCCTTCTAAAATACCAAATATATTATACATCAATAATAAGACTTTGAAAACAATTGCCTCAATTTTTTAATTTTTTTAAATAATTATTTTTAATAAATCTAATAATTTTTTTATAAAAGTTTGACTATTTATATGAAAAGATATATATTATTAGCAGATGTACTCATAGAGTGCTAATAAAAGATTTAAAAAATTATTTGAATAAAGGTGATTAAATGAAAAATAAAAAATACAATGCCGAAACTGAAAGATTAATGGATTTAATGATTAACTCCATTTACACAAATAAAGAAATATTTTTGCGTGAATTAATTTCAAACGCATCTGATGCCATGGATAAGATGTACTACATCGCACTTAATGACGACAAAGTTAAATTCAATCACGAAGATTACTATATAAGAATTAGACCTGATAAAGAAAAAAGAACTATTACCATTGAAGATAATGGCATTGGTATGACTGAAAATGAACTTGTAGAAAACTTGGGCACAATTGCAAAATCTGGCTCTCTTGATTTTAAAAATCTAAACGAAAAAAATGAGGGTCATGAAATAATCGGTCAATTTGGCGTAGGTTTTTATTCTGCCTTTATGGTTGCCGATGAAATTACTGTCCTAACAAGATCTTATAAGGAAGGGGTCGCTCATCTTTGGAAGTCAAAGGGTGCAGAAGGCTACACAATTTCCGATGCGGAAAAAGATAGTCACGGAACTACAATAACTCTCCACTTAAAAGAAAATACTAAGGACGAAGGCTATGACAAGTACCTTGATGAATATGAAATAAGAGAACTTGTAAGCCACTACTCAAACTACATCTCCTATCCAATAAAGATGGAAGTTGAGAAGAAAAGACCGGCTGCTGACTCAAGTGAAGAGGATCCAAAATTTGAATCCTATAGAGAAGATGATGTTCTTAATTCCTCTGTTCCTATGTGGAGAAAAAATAAAAATGAATTAAAGGATGAGGACTACAACAACTTCTTTAGACAAAGACACTTTGGTTTTGAAGATCCTCTTGTACACATCCACATAAGCGTGGAAGGTATGATTTCCTTTAAGGCAATTTTATATATTCCTTCCAGAAGACCTTTTGACTTCTTAAGTCCAGAAAGAAAGGGCGGACTAGAACTTTATTCCAACGGGGTTTTAATTATGGAAAAATGCCAAGATCTTCTTCCAGATTATTTGAACTTCGTCAAAGGTGTAGTTGACTCTGAAGATATTTCCCTAAATATTTCTCGTGAAATGCTACAAAAAACTCGCGAGCTTCAACTTATAAAGAAAAATATTGAAAAGAAAATCCTTGATGAGCTTGCAAAAATTCTTAAAAATGACAGAGAAAAATATGCTGAATTTTTCAAAAACTTTGGCGTAAGTTTAAAATCTGGTGCCTATGAAAATTATGGAGCCGACAAGGACAAGTTAAAAGATTTGTTTATTTATTCAACAACAAAAAGAGAAAATGTTACATTTAACGAGTATAGAAAGGACATGGGACCAGACCAAGACTTTATCTATTATGCCAATGGCACATCTCTTGAAAGCATAAAGGAACTTCCACAAATAAAACACTTTATAGAAAAGGACATTGAAGTTCTTGCCTTAACTGATCCAATAGACGAATTTGTCATAAAAATGCTCGATGAATACGATGAAAAGAAATTTAAATCAATTTCAGAAACTGATGCAAAAGAAGAAGACGAAAAAAATCTTGGCGACTATATAAAAAAAATGAAGGACCTTTTAACTGGTGAAGTTTCATCAATAAAAGAAAATCCAAACTTAAAAGATGACGCAGCTTATCTATCAAGTAAGGGCGAAATCTCTATAGAAATGGAAAAAACTTTAAGTCACATGCCAAATAATGAAGGCTTTAAAGCAGATAAAGTTTTGGAAATAAATCCAAATCATACAGCCGTTAAAAAATTAAAGGAAATGGATAAAGACTCAGAAGAATTTAAAACTTATACAGAATTACTTTACGACGGTGCAAGACTTGTAGCCGGCCTTGAAATAAAAGACCCAATCGCCTACGCAAGAAATGTATCAAAACTTATGTAATAAAAATTTTATAAATTTAATATAAATATAGCTCACATAAAAATGTGAGCTTTTATAATTTCCACAAGAATTGAATATTTGCCCTTTTTGTGTTATATTACTTGTCATGTAAAAAATATAGGAGGTCAAATGGAAACACTATTATCAGGGATTTTAAATCTCGAAGTTAAACACATAATTATGTTTATTATTGGCGGAATTTTAATTTATCTTGCCATTGATAAAGAATACGAACCGTCACTTCTTCTTCCAATTGGTTTTGGAGCAATTATTTCAAATATTCCACTATCATCTGCCATTGGCGAAGAAGGTTTTTTGACAATACTTTATAAGGCAGGGATTGCAACAGAACTTTTCCCCGTTTTAATCTTTATAGCTGTTGGTGCAATGATTGATTTTAAACCACTTATATCATCGCCCTTTATGCTCTTCTTTGGAGCAGCGGCTCAATTTGGAATTTTTGCCACAATGCTTTTTGCAATTTCAACAGGCAAGTTTAGCCTACCAGAAGCAGCCTCAATTGGCATAATAGGTGCAGCAGATGGTCCTACATCAATTTATGTTGCCAAGGAATTTGCACCAAATTATCTTGGACCAATTTCTGTTGCGGCATATTCATATATGTCTCTTGTTCCAATTATTCAACCACCTGTTATAAAACTTCTCACAAGTGAAAAGGAAAGAAAAATCAGAATGAAGTACACAACTGTTCATGTGCCAAAAAAAGTTGAAATTCTCTTCCCAATTGTCATTACAATTATAGCAGGAATTATCGCACCAATGTCTGTTGCCCTTATTGGCGCCTTGATGTTTGGAAATTTAATTAGAGTCTGCGGAGTTCTTGAAAGGCTTTCAATTTCTGCCCAAAATGAACTTTCAAATCTAGTTACAATTTTACTTGGAATCACAATTGGTGGGACAATGTCTGCCGATGCCTTTTTAAATCTTAACACACTTATGATTCTTGCCATGGGACTTGTTGCCTTTATCTTTGATACAGCAGGCGGCGTTCTCTTTGCAAAGTTTTTAAATTTATTTTTAAAGAACAAAGTAAACCCAATGATTGGTGCAGCTGGCATCTCAGCCTTTCCTATGTCTGGTAGAGTTGTGCAAATGATGGCGGCAAAGGAAGACCCAACTAACTTTATCCTTATGCAAGCCATGTCAGCCAATGTTGCTGGTCAACTTGGATCAGTTGTTGCAGGTTCAATGATCTTGGCTCTCGTGCCAATGTTTATGTAGGAGTGATAAAATGGATATGACAGTATTTATGCAGGGAGTAGAAGTTGCACTTTGGGGACTCGCTGGAGTTTTTGCAGTTCTAATTCTCTTCTACATCTTTACAAAAATAATGCTAAAAGTTTTTAAGGAAAAATAAGTTTGACTTTAAAAAAAAGTGATGTGCAAGATAGGTAAATCTATTCTACACATCACTTTTTTTGTTAAAATTTATTTTTCAATTCTTTCATCATTTTTATCATTTTTTGATTTTTCTAAATTATCAAGTTTTTCCAACATAGTATTTAACTTTTCATTAAGAATGACAAAAACAATTACAATAAAAATATACATAGAAATAATTAAATCAGAATTGCCTCCACTAAAATATTGTGCAATGAAAATAAATAATATGAAGTTTAAGTACACATATAAGCAAGTTTTTAATATATATTTCATATATCCTACCTCATAAAAATATAATCTCTTACCACTAAATGGTATCATATAAATTATTTTTTATCAAGAAAACGATTTATATTTTATTAATTCATTTTATTTCAAAATAAATTTTTGATTAAGGCAAAAAAACTGTTGGAAAAATAAATCCAACAGTTTTTTTACTTATCCTTGTACTCACCGATAAAAGAATATCTTGTGTCCCAGTGGTCAAATACTAAATCAGGCTTAGGCTCTTTATCCTTATAAGTTCTCATGCCATATATCCCTGTCACAGGCTCCTTTAAGTCGTCAAATTTCATTATGACTTCATAGCCTGCGCCTGCTTTTTTTAATTTATAGGTGCCAGTATAGTCATAAGCATTATTTCTATCAGTCATGACAAAATTTTTCTTGTCAAACTTTATTGCCATGTCATTATCTACTTTTTTGCCATCCTCCATCCTTGTAATGTCCTCAATTGTCCAATTAACATTATAAATTTTTTTGTCTGAAAAACCTTCATCCTTTCCTGTGCAGGCCGTGAAAATTATTCCTGCCACAAAAATTAAAAATAAAAATTTTAAAATTTTTTTCATGTCTACCTCCTTGTATAATGAGCACATAGTAATTAGTGTTCTTTTTTCTTTTTACTATATGATAAGCATAGGCTTGTGGATTGGTTCGTCCTCTAAAGCTTTGACTATTTTATTTAGGTTCCAACCACAGTTCTATGTTTATTTGTTTATGAGTTAGATAAGACTAGACGTTTTATTTCGAGCAGGGATAGGATACATAGTTTTTGTGGACCCCATAGCCAATTTTTATTAAGGATGTGATTTTTATGTTTTTGTTGGTATCGATGTTGCTAAGGATAAGCATGATTGCTTTGTCTTTAATTCTGATGTTGAAGTTTTTAAGGATGACTTCACTTTTTCTAAGGATTTAGAGGGGTTTAATCTTCTACTATCTACTATACCATATCCTTCTTAAAATTTAAAAGTGTGATTTGAAGCTACTGGACACTATAGTTTTAACTTAAACAATTTTCTTGTGAGCTGAAATTGGTGACATCAATAAATTTGATACTCCTAGTCAGCTTCAAGCTTTTGCAGGTTTAGATCCTGCCACTCATCAATCTGGTAAGTTTGTTGCTAAAGATGTCTCTTCATATTAACCTCCATTTTCTTTAGTAAACTATAGCATAGTTAAAGATTTTTAAGTTTACAATTTAGTAAAAAAACCTGGCCTATATGCTAGGTCAGGTTTCTATACTTTTATATTTTATTTCTAATGTTTTATTTTACTAGGCCTACTGCCATAAAGAAGCCTTGTGGGTGTTTACATGCTGGACATACTTTTGGAGCTTCTTTGCCTTCGAAGATATATCCGCAGTTTAGGCATTTCCAAATTGTTACTTCATCTTTTTTAAACATTTCTCCTGCTTCTAGAGTGTCTAGAAGGGTTTTGTATCTGTCTCTGTGGTGTTCTTCTACTTCGCCTATTTCTGTAAATGATTTTGCTATATCGTCAAAGCCTTCTTCTTTTGCAACTTTTGCAAATTCTGGATACATAGTTTCAGCTTCGTCATTTTCACCATCAATAGCTCCTTTAAGGGCAAGTTTTGTGTCCTTATAAACTACTGGAAAGGCTGTATAGTCAGGGTTTAGTTCAATAGCTTCATTTTCAAATTCGTCTTTTAAGTACTTATAAAGTGCGTTTGCGTGAGCTCTTTCGTTTATAGCTGTTTCTTCAAAAACTTTTGCTATGTGCTTGTAGCCTTCTTTATCAGCAATTTTTTGAGATAGAGTGTATCTTTGAACTGCTTGAGATTCTCCTGCAAAGGCTGTTATTAAGTTACTTGCTGTTTTCGTTCCTTTTAATTTTTTCATTTTACTTACCTCTTTATTTTTTATTTGGATATACTTCCAATATATTATATATAACCCTTTACAAATGGCTTAAACACTGGATTTTGTGATAATAATTATCAATTGGTTGCGACTTTAAATTAATTCTATTGGCACTATTCTGATGCTACTAGTTTTGAGCTTGTTCAAACTATTGATATTATTAATTTTTATTCTTCTAAGATTGATTAGTTAGAAGATAAGATAAAGGAGATTGTAATTGATATGGATCCTGTCCTCTTATCTATTCCTGGAATATCTTTTACTTTGACTTCAATCATAATGGCTGAAATTTGTGACATCAATAAATTTGATACTCCTAGTCAGCTTCAAGCTTTTGCAGGTTTAGATCCTGCTAATCATCAATCTGGTAAGTTTGTTGCTAAAGATGTCTCTATGGTTAAAAGAGCTTAATCTTATTTAAGCTGAGCTCTACTTACTGCAGCTAGAACTCTAGCTATGAGAGATCCTTGCTTTAAAAACTATTAGCAAAAGAAAAGAGATGAGAGCAAGCATGATAATCTTGCCTTAATTCATATTGCTAAAAAATTAATTAGAGTTATTTTTAAGCTTTTAAAAACTATTTCTAAATTTATTCCTCATAATTAAAACTTTATTATTTTCTTTCCTAATTAATTTAGTCTTGTTTGTTATGCTTATTTTTATTTAATTGTCTTTTGTTTTTTACTCATTTTACTGTTGACTTCATATAGTTATTCTAATTTATTACTTTAATTTACAAAATTTTTCTCACTTATATTTAAGTAACATTGGAATTTTATTTCAATACTTGTTATGATTCATGATAATTGGATATAAATGTAGTGTAAATTAAAACAAAAATATTTTTAGGAGGAATTGAAATGGATATAACATTTGGCGGAAATAAAGTAAATCTTGAAGGTAAAGAAATCAAAGTTGGAGATATGGCTCCTGAATTTAAGGCAGTAAAAAGAGATTTATCTGATTTTAACTCAGAAGACCTTAAGGGCAAAATCGTAGTTTATTCAGTTGCACCATCAATCGACACATCAGTTTGTGCTATCCAAGCAACAACTTTTAACGAAGAAGCTACAAAATTATCTGATGATGTAAAAATCGTAACTGTAACAGTTGACCTTCCTTTTGCACAAGAAAGATTCTGTTCAGTTAAAGGAATCGAAAATGCAGATATTGTTTCTGATTACAAATACAGAGAATTTGGCGAAAAATATGGCTTCATGATTAAAGAATTTAAGCTACTTGCTCGTGGCGTTGTAATTGTTGACAGAGACGGCAAGGTTGCTTACGTTGAATATGTTCCTGAAGTAACTCACGAAGTAAACTTTGAAAAGGCTCTTGAAGAAGTTAAAAAATTAAAATGATAAATATTAATTTAATTGTACTTGGCAAAATCAAGGAAAATTATTTTAAAGATGCTATAAATGAGTACAAAAAAATGCTTAAATCCTATGCCGATTTAAGCATTTTTGAAATTATGGACGAACCCTGCCCTGAAAATTTATCGGAAAAAGACATAGAGAGGGTAAAAAATGTGGAGGGCGAAAAAATTTTATCAAAGATAAAAGATGGCGCCTATGTCATTGCCCTTGCCATTGAAGGAAAGAGCCTTGACTCTGTTGCCTTTTCTCATAAAATCAATGACCTCATGATAGACGGCCACTCCAACATAACTTTTGTAATTGGTGGAAGTCTTGGACTATCAGATGAAGTTTTAAAAAGAGCAGACTACAAACTCAGCTTCTCAAAGATGACCTTCCCCCACAAACTCATGCGAGTTATTTTAATGGAGCAAATCTATAGGGCTTTTAGAATAATAAATAACCACCCCTACCACAAGTGAGGCGATAAAATGATTTTTTCCTTTGACTCTTACATGATTAATGTAAATACCTACAAGACAGAAAAATTTATGAAAAAGTTAAATTCAGTGGCTGTGGATTTGGACGAAAAAATAATTTCCACCCTGGCTGAAATGTCCATAGACTACAAAAAGCCAAGCTACATAAAAAAACTTGGCAACAACTTAATTTTAAAATATCACGCAGTGGGCGAGATAATCTCCTATGGCGATGTGAGGACAAATGCTGAGTTAAAATTTATTGATGGCATCCACCCAATTTATTTTTTAGATGATGCCGAAATTTATTTCACAGAAGCTGTGGAAATGCGAGAAGACTTTCTCGATGAAAACTCCTTTGAAATAAATATAAATACAAGGATAAAATAAAAAATACCTCATGACTTAAAAAGTTGTGAGGTATTTTTGAGTCTTAAATTAAAGCATCTAAAAACATCATTAGGATAAAGCCAAAGATGACGCCATAAGTTGCTGGCCTTTCGTAGCCATTGTTGTGGGTCTCTGGTATTATTTCATCGCTAATTACAAAGAGCATGGCTCCTCCTGCTAGGGCAAGGATAAAGCCAAGTGTGGCTGAAAAAATTGACACAAGCCAAACTCCCAAAAAGGCTCCTATGGGTTCAACAAGACCAGTCAATGTTGCTATGGCAAAACCCTTCTTGCGTGAGTAGCCTTCTCTTACAAGGGCAAGGGCAACTGCAAGTCCTTCTGGCATATTTTGAAGGGCAATCCCAAAGGCAACGGAAAGTCCATTGGACATATTGTCTCCGCCAAAGCCAACTCCTGTGGCAAGTCCCTCTGGAAAATTGTGAATTGCTATTGCTATTACAAAAAGCCAAATTCTTGATAGATTTTTTACATCTACTCCCTCATGTTTCTTGTCGATTAAATGCTCGTGGGGAGCATACCTATCTATTAAGTCAAGCATAAGTGCGCCACAAAAGATTCCAAGTCCAGTTATTAATACTCCAAGTCTTCCTTCTCCTGCTTCAAGGCTTGGTATAATAAGGGAAAAGCAAGTTGCTGAAAGCATTACTCCTGCAGCTGCTGCAAGAAGTACATCTAAAAGTTTTTGGCTTACATTTTTTGCAAAAAATATTGGGATTGCACCAACCCCAGTCATAAGTCCTGGCACTATACAGCCAAGTATAATAAAAGTTAAATTCATTTTCTCACCTGCTTTTTATTATAACATAAAGATAAATTTTTTTACTCCATCAAAAAAGCACGCCAGGCGTGCTAATTTTTTATATATTTACAAGCTATTTACTGCTCTTTTTACTCCACCTATAAGTTCGTTGAAGAAATTTGAAACTCTGTCAAAGAGATCTCCAAGGTTAAAATTTCTTATGCCCTCTACTATTAGGTTTTTATCTATTTTTTGATTTCCAACAAATATTGAAATATTAAAAAGTTTCATGAGGATTATCACAAGGGCGATTATTCCTATTATTTTTAATGCTTTTTTCATTTCATCACCTATCTCTTTAAGTCTCTTTCAATTTCTTCATAATTTGGCATATACTTTTTGCACTCTTCAATAAATTTTTTGTCATGATAAAAATATTTGAGGTGCACTAGTTCGTGTAGGACCACTGCCTCGATCTCTTCTCTTGGTCTTTCGGCTAGATAAAGATTTATTTTTATGGCGCCACTTTGTGGATAGCAAGTGCCCCATCTTACCTTCATCTTTCTTATTTCAACTGATTTTGGAAAAAGGCCTGTTAGTTTTCCATATTTTTCAAAAATTTCATCTAAAGCTTTTTTAAGTTCAGATCTATAAATTTTTTCTAATTCTTTAACTGATGTAAAATCTATTTTTTTGCCAAAGAGATGATTTTTGTATCTCTTTCTACTTTCATCAGCAAGTTTTAATTCTTCTATTAGCTCTCTATTATTTTCAACAAGCTTTTTTATTTCTCTTTCACTTGTTCTAAGTGGTGCCGACACCTTTATTATACCATCTTCTACTTTTATTCGAAGCTTTTTTACTTTTTTTCTATTTATTTCTATTTCCATTTTACAAAACTGGAGACAATAGTCTTGATATAGATTCTCTAAATTTTGTGAATCTAGATCTATTCTTATACATTTCTGGAGTTATTTCTGTGCAGGACTTTAAGTCTTCTTTAAAGTCTTCCTTTAATTTTTTGTTCATTTCTTCGTCATATAAAAAGGCATTTACTTCAAAGTTAAGTTCAAAGGATCTTATGTCGAAGTTAGCAGTTCCAACGCTTGATAGATAGTCATCTGATATTACTATTTTTGTGTGAAGAAAGCCGCCTTCATATTGATATACATGAGCTCCCCACTTTAAAAGTTCACCCATAAAGGAAAGTGATGCCCAGTGAACAAAGACATGGTCTCTCTTTTTTGGAAACATCAAGTTAACTTCAACTCCAGATAGGGCTGCAACCTTTAAGGCCTTTAAAAGTCCATCATCTGGTACAAAGTAAGGTGTTTGAATGTATAGTTCTTTTCTTGCAGATGTTATAAGTTTTTCATAGCCATTCCTTATTGAGTCAGCCTTGGTGTCTGGTCCACTTGTTACAATATTTATGTCAATGCCATCTTCAATTTCAGGGAAAATTTCTGTTGTAAAGCCCTTAGTGTATTCATCTGAGGCAAATTTAAAGTCCAAGAAAAATCTCCAAGAAAGTCCATTTACTGCTGGTCCAACAATTCTAAGATGAGTGTCTCGCCAAAAGCCCATAGGTCCCCTTGAAACATATTCATCTCCAACATTAAAACCACCTACATAGCCGATTCTCTTGTCTATTACTACAATTTTCCTGTGGTTTCTGTAGTTGATGTGAGTGTTTATCTTTAAAATAAGCCCTGGGAAGAAAATTCCAAATTTTACTCCTGACTCCTTTAGCTCTCTTTTATCTCTTAGAGTCATTTTTCTAATACCCATTCCATCAATTAATAGGTAAACATCTAAGCCTTCTCTTGCCTTTTCCTTTAAAATATTTGTAAATTCTTTGGAAAGTTCGTCAGACTTATAAATGTAGTATTGAACATAAATTGTGTGCTTTGCATTTCTTAAATCATAAAACAAATCTTCAAATTTGCTTTCGCCTTCGTTATAAACCTTGACACTGTTGTTGGTATATAAAATTTCATCTTCAGCACGATTAAACATCTCTACCATATCAAGATGATTTTTTGTCCTATTATTTGAGTATACAAATTCATCATTTTCAATTTGCTTAAGCTGATACTCCGATTCTTTTTCGAGAATCATATCAGCCTTATATTTTCCGTCAAAAATTCTAGATTTTGAAATGTCTTGACCTATAAAAAGATAAAGAATAAATCCAATTACTGGCAAAAAATTTATAGCCATTACCCATAATAGTGTTGAAATAGGTTTTTTATTGTCATAGAGGATAATAAATCCTGAAATTAATACATTTGCTATAAATAAGAATGAATAAACTTGGGCAAAGTTTTTGAACATTCCAAAATAAGCATTAAACATGGAGCACCTCTTTTATTTATTATTTATTTTTCTTTGATTTGTATCTTTTTTGTGAATCTAGAATTTTCTTTCTTAGTCTAAATTCTTTTGGAGTAATTTCTATAAGTTCGTCATCTTCAATAAATTCTAGGGCTTCTTCAAGACTCATCTTCTTAACTGGAGAAAGTCTAAGAGCATCATCTGAACCTGAAGCTCTGACGTTAGTTTGTTTTTTTGCCTTTGTAACTGAAACTTCGATTTCAATTCCCTTTGGAGATTCACCTACAACCTGACCTTCGTAAACATCTTCGCCCGGTTCTACAAATAGAGTTCCTCTATCTTGTGCATTGTTAAGTCCATAAGTTGATGCAACTCCTGTGTCAAAGGAAACAATAGAAGCATTTACTCTTCTTGGAATTTCCCCCTTAAAAGGAACATAGGATTCGAAAATAGAATTTAAAATTCCGCTTCCCTTTGTGTCAGTCATAAATTCAGTTCTGTAACCAATAAGTCCCCTTGATGGAATAATAAATTCAAGCCTTTGGTAGCCACCATTAGGTTCAACTATGTTTACAAGTTCGCCCTTTCTTCTGCCAAGTTTTTCTATAACAGAACCAGCGTAAACACTATCAACATCAATTGTAACTCTTTCAGTTGGTTCAAGTTTTTTGCCATTTTCATCAAATTTATATAAAACTTGTGGCTTAGAAACTTGGAATTCATAACCTTCACGTCTCATGTTTTCAATTAATACAGAAAGGTGAAGTTCTCCTCTACCAGAAACCTTAAAAGAGTCAGTAGTTTCAGTTTCTTCAACTCTTAGTCCAACATCAGTTTGTAATTCTCTATTAAGTCTTGCCTTAATTTGTCTTGATGTCAAGAACTTGCCAACTCTACCTGCAAAAGGTGAATCATTTACAGAAAAGTTCATGGAAATTGTTGGCTCAGAAATTTTTACAAATTCAAGACCTTCAGTATCTTCAGTTGATGTAATAGTATCTCCAATGTTGATGTCTTCAATACCTGTAACTGCAACAATAGATCCTGATCTTGAAGAGTCAACTTCAACTCTATTAAGTCCTTCAAATTCATAAATTTGTGCAATTTTAATATTTTCTTTAAAGTCAGGTTTTAATTTATTAACTCTAACTAACTTATCATTTTCTTGAATAATACCTTGTTCTATTTTTCCAATACCAATTCTTCCAACATATTCGTTGTAATCAATTGTTGAAATCAAAAGTTTAAAAGGTTCATCGTCCCTATTTTCCGGTGCTGGAATGTACTTAATAATGGTTTCAAAAAGTGGATCCATTGATTCCATTTTATCGTCTAAATCGAGGGCAGCTATGCCTTGCTTTGCAGATGCAAAAACAAAAGGACATTCAAGCACTTCGTCGTCTGCGCCAAGTTCAATAAATAAATCAAGAACTTCGTCAACAACATCAAGAGGTCTTGCTTCTGGTCTATCGACTTTATTTATGCAGACAATAACTGGAAGGTTTAGCTCAAAAGACTTTTTCAAAACAAATTTTGTTTGTGGCATTGGACCTTCAAAGGCATCTACAAGTAGTACAACTCCATTTACCATTTTAAGCACACGTTCAACTTCGCCACCGAAGTCAGCGTGTCCCGGTGTGTCAATGATGTTGATCTTAACACCATTGTGATTTACGGCAGTGTTTTTGGAAAGGATAGTAATACCTCTTTCTCTTTCAATGTCGTTGGAGTCCATAACTCTCTCATTAACTTGTTGATTATCTCTAAAAATACCTGATTGTCTAAGTAGAGCATCTACAAGTGTAGTCTTTCCATGATCGACATGGGCAATAATTGCTATATTTCTAATATCTTCTCTTTTCAAAATCTCATCTCATTTCTTCAAACTTCTATCCTATTTTAATCTTAAATAAAAAAAAGTGCAACATAAGTTGCACGATTTCTTGTTAATGCTAATGACAATCGCAAAAAATTTGCGATTGGAATGTTCTTCACAGTGAAGCCGAGCCATGCGAAGGCTGAACTGATGAAGAAGCTTATGCAGCGACTGCCGAAAAAGCGACCGAATAGGAAGCTTTTTCAAAGGAGTCGCACTCATTTACTAAACTTTTCAACTAATTCGTCAAAAGTAACCTCTTCCTGATCACCTGTTCTCATGTCTTTTAAAGTATATTTTCTAGTATTTACTTCTTCTTCACCAAGTACAATTACATAAGGCACTTTTGTTTGATCTGCGTACTTAAATTTTTTCTTTAACTTAGCAAATTCAGTGTATACAGAAACTTTAAGGCCCTTTTCTCTTAGTTCATTTAAAAGTTTTATTCCTTGGTGCAAACAGTCGTCCATTGGAATAATTAATAAATCAACAAGTGACTTTTCTTCACTAGAAATAATATTTGCTTCATTTAATTGGTAGAAAAGTCTTGAAAGTCCAATAGAAATTCCTACTCCTGGAAGAACTTTGTCTGTGTAGTAACTTGCAAGGTCTTCGTATCTTCCACCAGAACAAACTGATCCAATTTTGGGATAATTATCAAGAGTTGTTTCATAAACTGTTCCTGTGTAATAATCAAGACCTCTTGCAATTTTTAAATCAATATCAAAACAATTTTCGTCTATGCCAAAATCTCTCATGTAGCCAACTACTTCTGTGATTTCAGATAAACCTTCTAAAAAGATTTCATTTTCAATTTTAAGATCATTTAAGGCTTTAATAATTTCATCTGTGCTGCCCTTAATTTTTATAAATTCTAAAATTTTTTCGCCCTTATCCTTTTCTACTCCAAGCTCAGATAGTTCAGACAAGACATTTTCTTCGCCAATTTTATCAATTTTATCAACTATTCTCAAAACATTCATTGAGTCTTCTATGCCAAGTGATCCGAAAAATCCCTTTAAAATCTTTCTATTATTTAGGTGAATTGTAAAATCTGTAAAGCCTAAATCTTTAAAAGTGTGATAAATTACAACTGGAAATTCTGCATCATTTACAAGAGATAATTCTCCCATGCCAATTGTGTCAATATCACATTGATAAAACTCTCTAAAACGTCCTTTTTGAGCTTTTTCTCCTCTATATACCTTTCCTATTTGATATCTCTTAAAAGGAAAAGATAAATCATTCATGTGCTCTACAGTGTATCTTGCTAGGGGAACTGTTAGATCAAATCTAAGAGACATATCTGTGTCGCCCTTAGAAAATCTATAAATTTGTTTTTCAGTTTCTCCGCCGCCCTTTGCGAGTAGCACTTCCGATTTTTCTATAACTGGCGTATCTATTGGCAAGAAACCATGTTTTTCAAAATTATCTCTAATTATATCTCTCATTTCATTAAAGAGCATTTGATCTTTAGGAAGTAGCTCCATAAATCCTGGAAGAGTTGAAGGTTTTACTATACTCATAATATCACTCCTATTTTTATTTTAATTTTTAGCATTTTTAAATTTGTTAATTTTATTTTATCACAAGTTCTTTACTTTTTGTACTTTTGTATGATATTAAATGAAAGTATTATATTTTCTCCTTTATTTTATTAAAATCTTCCTAATGCTTTTATCATTAAAAATTCTTAAAATTCTTAGATATTGCTATTAAAATGGGTGCAGGAATGTAATTTAAATTTGTTTTAAAGTTAAAAATTTATAAATTTAATTTTAAATATTATAAAAGGACTAATAGTTTAAAACTACTAGTCCTTTATTTTTGTACTTATTAACTTTTTTAATCTGTATTAGTATAATCCTGATAATTTTTCAGAAGTGTTTATAAAAATATTTTTAACTTGTGAATATGCATCAAGCATCATCTTGTGGTTTTCTCTACCTATACCAGATTTTTTATAGCCTCCAAAAGGTGCTCCTGCAGGAAGTTGATTATAAGTGTTAACCCACATTCTGCCAGTTTCAACGCCTCTTGCAACTCTTATAGCCTTATTGATATCTTTTGTCCAAACAGCACCAGCAAGACCATAATCAGAGTCATTTGCCATTTTTATAACTTCTTCTTCATCTTTAAATTTAATTACAACAGCAACTGGTCCAAAGATCTCATCTCTTGCAACTTTCATGTTGTTATTTACATTTGTAATAAGAGTTGGCATTGTGAAGTAGCCCTTTTCTGTACCATTCTGTGTAGCTTTTTCTCCACCAACAGCAATATTTGCCCCTTCTTTTTTAGCTATTTCAACATAGCCAAGAACTTTTTCAGTTTGTGATTTATTTACTTGGGCACCAACTTGTGTATCTTCTTCCCAAGGAAGTCCAACTTTTATGCCTTCAAATTTTTTTATCGCTCTTTCTACAAATTCATCATAAATATTTTCGTGAACGAAAACTCTTGAACCTGCACAGCAAACTTGACCTTGGTTAAATAAAATTCCCATAGCAAGTCCATCAAGAGCAAGATCCATATCGCAGTCATCAAAGAAAATATTGGCTGACTTTCCGCCAAGTTCTAGTGTAGCAGGAATTAATTTTTCTGCTGCAGCACTTGCTATTTTGTAGCCAACTTCAGTTGAACCAGTAAAGGCAAGTTTTGAAAGACCTTGGTGATGTTGTAAATATTCTCCAGATTTTGAACCAGAACCAGTTACAACATTTATAACTCCCTTTGGCACTACATCTTTAATTAACTTCATAAGTTCAAGAAGTGATAGAGAAGTTGTTGAAGATGGTTTAATTACAACAGCATCGCCTGCTGCTAGAGCTGGAGATAATTTCCATGCTGCCATTAAAAATGGGAAGTTCCATGGAATAATTTGACCAACAACCCCAAGAGGTTCACGAAGAACAATTGAAAGTGTGTTTTCATCAATTGCATTGGCAGTTCCTTCTTCTGCCAAAATTGCTCCTGCAAAATATCTAAAGTGTTCAGATGCAAGAGGAATATCAATATTTCTTGTTTCTCTAATTGGCTTACCATTGTCAAGAGTTTCTACCATGGCAAGGTGTTCTGCATTTTCATCAATTATATCAGCTATTTTATTTAAAATTTTTGCTCTTTCATATTTATTTGTTTTTTTGTACTCATTAAAGCCTTCCCAAGCAGCTTTAACAGCTTTATCAACATCTTTTTCAGATGCTTGAGCAATACTAGCTAAAAGTTCACCATCAGCAGGACAAAATGTATCAAGAGTTTCTCCATTTTCACTATCAACAAATTCTCCACCAATAAATAGTCCGTATTTTTTATCTAAATTAATTTTTGGTTTAGTCATAATATACTCCTTATCTTTATTTAATACATCATAAAAAGCTTTCATATAAGAAATACCCCTCATAAATAGTTTAAAACGTATAAAAATAATTTAGTCTAGAGAATTTTTTTAAATAAAACTTAAAAATAAAAAAAATGTACATTCTGCTTAAAACTTTAAGCAAAATGTACAATTTCATAGGCTTATTTTAACCTGATAATATTATAGAGTAACTTCTTTAAAAGTCTCTTCATTTTCAGTGTCAATTACATTTTTAACAGTGGCTTTAAATTTTTCTATATCATTTGTTGAGAAAAAGTCAATCTTAGGATTTTTTTCTTGATTTAATAAATCATCTTTTTCTAAAATTTCTTTTAAAGCAATGGCTGTTCTGTTAGCTGGATCTACAAGTTTAACATCTCTATTTTGCTTTTCAAAAATTCTTTCAAAAGCCTTTCTAGCAAGTGGGAAATGTGTACAACCTAATATAAGAGTATCATAGTCAAAATCTCCCAATTGTTCTAAATATCCATTAATTGTTTTTTCAACAATATCATTTTCTAAATTTCCATTTTCAACATCTAAAACTAATTGTGGAGCTCCCACTCCCTTTAATACTATATCCTTGTTAAACTTTTTAATAGTTTCATCGTAAACTTTAGATTTTACAGTTCCTTCAGTAGCTATAAGGGCAACCTTATTATTTTTTGTAACTAGTGATGCATAACTGCAAGCTGGTTCAACAACTCCAACTACTGGTATATCTAATTTTTCTTGTGCATTTTCTAGACCATAGCAAGTTGCTGTATTGCAAGCAATAACTGCTCCCTTAGCCCCTTCTTTTGCTAGAAAACTTAAACACTCAAAAGTTGAATTTTTAACATCTTCAGGACTTCTAACGCCATAAGGCATTCTCAAAGTATCTCCAATATATTTGAAATTTTCTTCAGGAAATACTTTTAATAATTCCTTTAATACAGAAAGTCCACCTACGCCACTATCAAAAACCCCTATTGGACTAGTTTTTTTCATTTTAATAATCTCCTCTTTAATAACTTAATTAATCTCAATAATTTAAAAATCTTATTTTATTCACTAACTTTAAATTTTTTTATTTAACTAATTCTAAAATTTTTTCTAAAAAATAAAATCTGCTATTTTTTTAATATTTTTTCTTCTTATAAATGCTTCAATTAAATGCTTCAATATCTTTAGAAATATAATTCTTTTTAATAAAAAAGCACCAGATCTTGTCTGGTGCCTTTATAGTTTTTATTAAGCAAAGAATCCTAAGAATACTGTGATAATAAATACATTTGTAAAGTCGATAAACATACCGCCTACTATTGGAAGAACAAAGAATGCCATCTTTGAGTAAACGAATTTATCACAAATAGATTCCATGTTAGCTACACCATTAGGTGTTGCACCCATACCAAATCCACAGTGTCCACCAGCAATAACTGCTGCGTCATAGTTGTTACCCATAATTTTGAATGTTATAAAGTAAGCAAATATTGCCATTAATACTGTTTGAGCAGCTAATAGAATTAACATTGGAACTGCAAGGTCAACTAATTGCCATAATTTCAATGTCATTAATGCCATTGATAAGAATAGGTTAAGTCCTAGTTCTCCAGCAATTGCAATTTCTTCGTTTGGAAGGAAATTATCATGCTTATCAGAAATAGCTCTGAAAAGAATACCAAGTATCATTGGTCCAATATAAATTGGAAGAGCTGCCTTGTCAGTAAACTTAGCAATTTGTCCATTTAAGAATGCTGAAATGTAAACACCAATTCCCATAGCAACTATTATTGCGAAGAATCCCATTTGAACTTTCTTTCCATCTAAAATTTTAGATTCTTCTTTTAGGATTGATTCGTCAACTACGATGTCTTTTTCTAATTTTTTCTTTTCAAGAAGATTGTTTTTAAGAATAATCTTGTTAGCTAACGGACCACCCATTAAGGAACCCATTACTAATCCGAAAGTAGCTGCTGAATAAGCTACAGTTTCTGCTCCAGTAATACCAGCTGCTTCAACAAGTGGTGCAATACCAGCACTTGTTCCGTGTCCACCTGTCATTGGTGTTGAACCTGTCATAAGTGCAAGTCCTGGTTCTACTCCTACAGGTCCTGCTAATGCAACAGCTAGAACGTTTTGTAGTACGCAAAGTACACTGGCAACGATTAAGAATTTAATTACCTTAGGTCCACCAATTTTAAGTATTTTGATACTTGCTCCAAAACCAATACTAGTAAAGAATATTGTCATGAAAAATGATTGCAATGTAGTGTCAAATTCAAATGCACAAGTATCTGTTAGTCTTAAAACTAAGTGAATGATTGCGAATAAGAATCCACCAATTACAGGCGCTGGAATAGCGAATTTTTGGAAGAAATAAACCTTACTTCTTATGTACCTACCAATTAGCAATAGTATTACTGCTAGACCAATTGTTTGGATCATGTCCATTTCAATTGTCATAAATATCACCTCTCTATATTTTTTTATGCTTTAATTATATCAAAAGGTTTTCATTTTTTAAAGCTTTTTGTTTTAAAAATTTTTATTAAAAAATACAAATTTAAGATTTTTGGACTAATCTTTTTTCTAATCGTAAGTTAAAATTTTTTTCAGCTTAATATTTTATCTTGCTAACGTGTTTAAACTAAAAAAGTTTTTTATTTCGTAAAATTTAGTAGATTTTCTTTATTTTATCCTTTTTCCCTTTGTTTTAAATAAAGAATTATTTTCACAAATTCTTTTAAAAATAATAAAATAATCTATTTATTAGAAGAAAAATACATAAAAAGAGCTTTTTCTCTTAATATGTATTTTTACTTTTATAATCTCTTTTGAAAATTAGGAAAACATTATTTATTACAACTCATAATTTATTAAGTGTCCCACTGAATAAATAAAATTTCTCCTTTTTCTTCGTCAATTATAAGGGCTACAAAATTTCCATACAAATCATTAAATACATTGTCAGATGTTGATTTAAAGTAAATTTCATTATTCAAATCAATAGAAGTGTCAAATCCTCTTTCTCTTACTTTTAAAAGGCAAGTATCTATTTGAGAAAGTTTATTTTGATCACTTTCAACATTATAAGCTTTAAGACTATTTTTTATATCTCTTATATCATCCTTGTCTACAGAAAATAAAATTGCAGCTTCCCCATCTCCGTGAAAGTCTGGCTCTTTATAAAGCTCTCTTACTCTCTTTACGCTTATGGGAAATCTTATGCCAAATTTATTTTCCACTTCCTTTACAGCCTGATCTCTATTGTCTGAAAGCAAGTATAAAATAGGAATAGCTACAAGAAAAATTAAAGCCATAATAATTAAAACTCTTTTAAATTTTTTATCAGTCATCTTCATCACCTTGGTACCTTAAAATATCGCCTACATCACAATTTAAAACTCTGCAAATTTCTGAAAGCGTGGAAAATCTTATGGCTCTTGCCTTATTTGTCTTTAAAATCGAAAGATTTGCAATAGTTATGCCAACTTTCTCTGATAATTCTGTAAGAGACATTTTATTTTTTGCCATTTCCACATCTAAATCAACAATTATTTTTCCCATGGTCCACCTCAAATCGTTAAGTCATTTTCTTCTTTTAGTGCCATTCCCTCTTTGATCAAATCACAAAGTAGAAGAAAAATTTGCGCAATTAGCATGGCAATAATTGCTGCCCCTATAAAAATTAAATTTGTAATTGATCCATCTAGGTTAAAATTTGTGTAAATTATGGAAAGAATTGAGAGGAAAAAAATTCCTATAAAGGATAGGGCTATGACTTGAAGGTCAAATAACATCCCTCTCTCAAAAATTTTGCCATCACCATATTTTTTTAGGGCAAAAAGTCCAAATAGAAGAGCAAGGATCAAGGCTAATATTATTCCCTGGCACAAAAATAACATGGGATACTTCATATTCATAAACATTGGATAAATTTTTGCCATAAAGCTAGACAATTTTATTAGCCCATAAAATCCTACTGCCAAAATAAATAGGGCAATGAAGAGGAGCCCCCCAATAAATTTTACTCGTAATGATTTCATAATAACCTCCCTTTTGCTAAAATTTTATCACAATATTTTGTGTTTTACAATAATTATTTATCGTTTATCAATAAATTATTAGACAGCGTAAATTTTAATTCTTACAATTAAATCCTTGGCATTAATATTTTAAGGCATAAAAAAAGCCTGTAGGAAAACCTACAGACCTTTTTTGGAGAAGATTCTTATGTTTTATTTAGCTTTAGTATTAACTTGTGTCTTTAATGCAGCAAATTCTTTTTTCAAAGCATCTAATTCTTTTTTAAGAGCTTCATCATTTACAGGCTTATTTTCTTCTTTTAATTTTGCAACTTCTTCTTTAAGAGCCTTAATTTCTTTTTCAGAATCGCTCTTTATCTTATTAACCTTTCTTTCAAGGCTTGATTTAGCTTTCTTTGCGTCATCAAGTTCTTTAGTAAGTCCTTCAATATCTCCCATGAATTCTCCTTTATCTTTAAGAGTTGCAACTGGAATGTCTTTTAATCTTTCTGCAAGTCTTTCCTTGTAAGCTTCTTTATTTTTTTCAACAATATCTAAAACTTCTTGGGCTTTTTCCTTATATTCATCAGAATTTACAAGGTCTTTATAAGCTTTTTCAAAATTATTCATATAGAATTTAAAGAAATCAGCAAAATCTTCTAAGGATGCTTCACTTTCAAGACCATTGATATAAGCCCTTTGAGCCTTTAAAGCTGTTTCTTGATTTTTCTTTTCTAGGTACAAATTAAAATCTAATAATTCAAGTTCAAGATCAAGATAATTTTGAAGTTCTTTCTTTGATTTTTCCTTATCTTCTGGACTTACACCAAGAGTTGGCATTTCAAAAATCTTATCCAAAATTCCTTGATAAAAATCTTTTACATCGGCAACTAATAATTCAGGTCTATTTTTTATAGCATTTTCATAAAAATCAATTGATTTCTTAGAATTTTCAATAGCAGGTCTTATAAATTTTTCTAAATTAAAGTTTTCTAAAACTCTATAATAACTATCAGGAATTAATTTATAGAAATATTTTTTAGACATTTCTACTAATTCATCGCTGTAAATTTCAAATAATTCTATTAATTTATTTTGTGCAGAAACAAGATCAAGGTCCTTGTAAAAATCACCATAAGCAAGGTAAAGCTTATTTAGAAAATCCATATTTTTGTTATAGCTTTCCAATGATTCCTTGTAACCAGGAACTTGTGCAAAGAAATCCTTAAAATTATTTTCAAATTTTTCATTAATTTCCTTATAGTCCTTGAAAAATTCCATTGGATTTTTAAAATTATTTGCAAACATATTTGTGCCAAAAGGTTTAAAATCTCCAAGTTTAAAAGATTCCATAAATTTGCTATAAGCTTCTTTTTGATTTTCAAAAATATTTTTTTGCATTTCCATCATATCTTCAAAAAAATTCTTATTATCCATTTTTCCTCCTCTTAAATAGCATACACCATTTTTCTTTATCAATATTTCGCTTTACTAGATTATAACTATAAAAATTTTTACCGTCAAATAATGACTACCTTTTCCCCAAAAATTCTTTAATTTTCACAAATTAATTCTTTCTTTAAAAATAAAAATTTTTTCCTAATATATCTTTACCCAATTAAACTAATTATAATTTATATTTAGTAACATTTTTTTTTATAAAAAGACTTTTAGTAAATAAGTTCTTTTTATTTATTAAAAATGTTCATCCTTTGTCTGTTTAACAACCTTCCTTTATAATTTTCTCCTACTATGTTATAATGTAAGTAAGAAAAAATTTTATGTAGAGGGAGGACGTACATATTATGGAAAAACCTTGGGAGTTTGACGATTTTATATTTGATGGCGATGTGCTAAAGGGAATGACAAGAAAGGGCAAAGACAAAATCAAAAATGAAGAATTATTTGATATGGTAGTGCCTAATGAAGGACCAGATGGAACTAAAATTAGAGTTATTGGAGAACAATGCTTCTTCAGAAGAAAACTTAACTCAATTGTAATTCCTGATACTGTTGAAGAAATTAAATACGAAGCTTTTGGTGTTAACAACTTAACTGAAGTAGAAATTCCTGATTCAGTTAAAAAAATTGATGCTTATGTATTCTACAGAAACAAATTAACTGATGTTAAAATGCCTGAAAAATTAGAATATATTGGAGACAATGCTTTTTCACTAAACCAAATTGGTGAAATTGAAATTCCTGATACTGTTGAATTTATTGGCGTAAGTGCATTCTACAAGAACAACCTTACTGAAATTAAATTACCTGAAAACATCAAAGAAATCGACATGTATGCTTTCAGAAAAAACAACATTATGGAAGTACAATTACCTTCTGGAATTGAAAAATTTGATGACAGAGCTTTCGAAGAAAATGTTGTTGTTAAAAGAGACTAATTAAATTAAGTATTTTAAACTGTTGCTTTTAGCAACAGTTTTTTATTAGCAAAATTTTTAAAATAACTAAAAAACACTGCCACAACTTATTTGTGACAGTTTTATTATGTCCACTTCTTCCAATATATATTTTTTATTTAAAACTAAAACTTTCACAATACTTTTCTTTATTCTTACTAATTTACCTTTCTATTTTCAGAAATATCTTCTTTAAAATTTTCTCATAAATTGTCTTTAATATAAAAGTTAAAGCAAAGGATAATATAAATACTAACCCTATCTCTATAATTATTATAAATAATTTTCTCCATGCATCAAAGTTTATATATTCCAATTTAAAAATATTTATATAATCAGTAAAAATTACATGAAAAATATAAATTCCAAAAATATTTTTTGAAAGCACTTCTAAAAATTTTTTTATAAAATTATTTTTAATTTTAATCTTCATACACATTACAAATAATGTAAAGGATGATCCAAAAATTAAAATATTTGGATTGTCCCAAATATATGAGTTAAATTTTTCCCCACTTCTTGATATAGTTAAGTAAACAATAAGAAGATAAGATATGAAAAATCCCAAAAAGTAATAAAAAATGTTTTTATCTAATAATTTATCCTTGTATTTATTTATATAAGCACCAAGTAAGGCAAAGAGTACATAATTATAGGCTCCTGAAAGATTATATAATCTAAAAATGCTAAGTACTTTTATGTTAAATAAATTTATTATAAATACTAGAGTTAAGGATACAAAAATCCAAAGACCAAGTAAATATTTTAGCTCTCCTTTTTCATTTTTAACAAATTTATTGCAGACTGGCGCAAAGGCATAGATAAAAATTATTATAAATATGTAATACAAGTGGTCTTTGAAGTTTCCTTCTAAGATATCTTTTTTTATTGCTTCAAAAGAAACTGCTCCATTAAAAACAAACTTTACATAATAGCAGGAAATCATTCTGTACATTAGCTCAGCCAATATAAAATAAACAAAAAATTTAAAAATCTTTTTATAAATACTTTTAAAGTCAATTTTTTCTTTTGTATATAAGAGATAACCTGCACACATACAAAATACTGGCACACAAAATCTAAAAAGTGAACCTGCAAATACAAAAAATATCCAAGTTTTTGAAAATAAATCAGCGCGTGAGCCAGCAGACAAAACATGGATTGAAATTGTTGCAATTATTGCTATAAATTTTATTAAATCTAAATTATAATCTCTCTTTTTCATTTTATCTCACAAAATTTTTAAAATTTTAGAAATAGCTTTCAAAATAAGTTTTAAAAGAAAATCTAATTTGTATCTTTCTATAAATTTATTTTATCATATAAAAATTTTTTCTCCATTTTTTATTAATCATATAAAAATATTTTGACTAGTTTAAAAATTTTAATCAAATCATAACCACCCGTAAAACGGGTGGTTTGATCACGGGCTATAAGCCCGAGTGATACCAACCAGCGTCTCAAGG
>OKWK01000289.1_pt1 | contig 32464 bp, 30 predicted proteins | sample 1607181 | NCBI WGS metagenome assembly OKWK01 (sample SAMN07501053, study PRJEB24779) | human gut metagenome | isolation source: stool | host: human infant | place: USA: Pittsburgh, PA
TTCTTTCCTTTTCTCTAAGAATTTTTTACCGACCCCCAGTTTAACTGGGGGTTTAGTCATGCCTATTCGGCGTACAAATAGTAAGAGGACCGATTCATTTGAGCCGGTCCTCTTTTTACTAAGCGATATATATGCATCGCTTAATATAATCATATAGAATCACAATCTATAATAATTTATTTTTTCTTGTTCAATTGTTCCGATATATTTCGTTCAATTAAATACTTTGGCATGCCTAAACCCAATTTAAATCTACCATAATCCTCTTTATTATGCTTATAATCTACATATTGAACGATATCACGTAATTTAAAATTGCTTACATGTACATCATGAGGTTTGACCATATAGTGAGTATAAAGATGCGTATCATCAAATACAGTCATCACAAACAAAGTATCCTTTTCGCCCTTAACTTCATAATAAGCACCTGGTAAAGCATCATTCCATACGGTAGCAAATTGAATAGACTTACCTTCATTTAATCGATCTGCACCAACAAATCCAATTAAAGAATGGTTCATTATATTCTGTTTCTTTGGATCGTCTCGTTTAAAAAGAGGTCTAACAGAAATAGACTCTTTAATTTTACCAGACTTAAAATACTCGACTTGGGAACCATTTTTAGTGATTTTTGTACCTAAGGATTTACTATTTTTTAAAATTCTGAACGTAAAAGGTCCTCTATGTACTTCAGAGGTATATTCTAATATATCACTAGCAGGTTTTACCGATGGCAATACGATGTTCGCCAAACCATTCATAGTTGCTTTGACTAATGTATCATCACCTTTAGCACTTATCTTTTTAACTACCCCTTTGGGAAGCATATACCCAATATGATAGGAAATCGTCGGTTGTTTTGGCATAGTAAAATTGATTGTTCCTTCTACCAAATCATTCTTATATACGATTGAATCCCATGTAGCCTTTTCAATGGTGGGATATGTAAAAGTATTAGCACCTAACACCTTTTCACTAATTTTTTTATTACCTGCTATGGGATTATATCTTTTATAAAATACTTCTTTCATAGCATCAGAATTTAACTTACTATATGGAATGTTCGTATCTTCCCAGTTATCACCCTTAGGCTGTGGTCTTAACTCATAATACCACTCCCCATTATAGGTCATTACTCCACCTGCACTGATTAGTTCTTTATGCTTACCCATACTTCCCTTAGCTTGAGCCACAATGCTTGATTGGGGAATAGTAAATTTTATATTCGCTCCGTTTTCTTTTAAGATAAACACAGTGCTAGAGTATCTAACACCATGATTTAATTCTCTTGTATGATATATATCCATTGGTGTTTTCGACATATCATAATTAGGAATCGATTTATTATCTCTTGTAACCTTTTCTACAATTCTTTGATCCATTTGTCTAGATTGTGAGGTATTCTTTCGATAATTTTGATATTCATCAGCAGGTATGGATGCATCAGCGCCAGGAATATTTACATCTATCGCATAGGACTGCCCCATGCCAAATGTTAATCCAAGTAAACCTAATGCTATTACACGTTTCCAGTTCATACATTCTCTCCTCAATTTATACTCTACATTCTAAGACTCATTATACCTAATTATTAATTTTTTATCAATTTTCTATAAATTTATTTTAGAATCATCCAGTATTATCTATATTTACACAAACGCAATTCCTACTTGCATAATATGTTATAGTATATTGTAGGAAAATGAATTATAATTATACTGTACTTGATGTACAGTATTTTACACATTGAGGTGATAGTATGAAAAAAACATTAATCGGAATCTCCGGCAATACGCTACGCGATACCAGCGGTGCTTATGTCGATTTAATCCGTTCTTACGTAAATCAGGATTATGTCCGTTCCATCGAGGAAGCGGGCGGTATTCCTATTATTATTCCTTTCACGGAAAATTTAGAGCAAGCAAAGGAAACCATCGATATCGTTGATGGCCTACTCCTTACAGGTGGTCATGATGTGTATCCGCTCAATTATGGCGAAGAACCATTGAGAGGCATCGGCGATGTGTTCCCTGAGCGCGATCAATTCGATTTTGCCTTACTAGCTGCTGCGGAGGCGCGAAATATTCCTGTATTCGCCATCTGCCGCGGTTGCCAAATCGTGAATGTTTATCGTGGTGGTTCCTTGTACCAAGATTTGCCATATGATGAAAATTGCACGATTAAGCACAGCCAAAATCAAACGCCTGCATTACCTACGCATACGGTGGAAATTGAACCTGATTCTAAATTAGCGAAAATCATCGGCACAACCACATGGATTACAAATTCTCATCATCATCAAACGTGCCGTAATATTGGTGAAAGCCTAGTTGTTACAGGCCGTGCCAAAGACGGTACAGTCGAGGCATTAGAGGATACGAGTCGTCCATGGTTTGTAGCAACTCAATTCCATCCAGAAATGATGTATGTGAAAGATGTACATGCAAAAACATTATTTAAAGCCTTCGTAGATGCTACTAAGGAGGTCAACTAATGGATAAGAAAAGTAAATTTGGATTTTGGAGTATTGTACTCCTTGGAATCAATGGTATCGTTGGTACTGGGATTTTCTTGTTACCTAATAAGGCCTATGCCATTATTGGGTCAGCCAGTTTAGGGGTCCTTTTATTTGATGCGGTCATTGCAGGATGTATTGCCTTGTGCTTTGCAGAGGCGGCTAGCCTTTTCACACGTAATGGTGGCCCTTATCTATATGCCAAACATGCATTAGGTGACTTTTGGGGATTTGAGGTAGGCGTCCTTAAATGGATTGTAACGGTTATCGCCTGGGCCGCCATGGCCGTTGGCTTTGCCACGGCGCTAGGCGCTGCAGTCCCTGCCTTAAGTGGCGATTTAGCAAAGGATGTCATTTCCTTCATATTAATCGTAGGCTTAACAATCGTAAACATATTTGGTGTTAACGTATCTAAATTTGTTAATAACTTAATTACAATCTCTAAGTTAGTCCCTCTCACCCTATTTATCGCTATCGGTATATTCTTTATTAATGGCGCTAACTTTACACCTGTATTCCCACACGATACCTATGTAGAAGGATCCTTTGCACAAGCAGCCGTTCTTCTCTTCTTTGCCTATACAGGATTTGAGGTTATCGCTATTGCCGCAGAGGATATGAAGAATCCTAAAAAGAATTTACCGCGTGCCATTATCATGTGTATGCTACTCGTATCAGTCCTATATATGGCCATACTTGCCGTATCTATTGGTGTTCTAGGATCTGACCTTGCTAACACAAAAGCACCGGTACAAGATGCTTTCAACGTAATCCTAGGCCCAATTGGCATGTATATTGTATTAGCAGGTACATTGATTTCTATGGGCGGCATTAACTTTGCCGAAGCCTATTACGCACCTCGTATTGCAACATCCATGGCCGAAGACGGTATGTTACCAAGTGCCTTAGCTAAACGCAATCGCTACAATGCACCATATGTAGCAGCGATTGTCACCGCCATTGCCAGCGTACTACTCGCCTGGTCTGGTTCATTTACAACTCTTGCTGCTATTAGTGCGGTATCCCGTTTTACACAATACTTACCAACATGTTTAGCAGTCATCATATTCCGTCGTAAATGGGCAAATAAAGAACGGTCTTACACAATCCCTGGTGGTTACACCGTTCCAATCATCGCCATTGCTACATCCCTTTGGATGCTAGGCCAAGCCCAAACAAACCAATTACTTTGGGGTCTAGGTGGCTGTATCGTCATTCTTCCGCTCTACATTTGGTACTGGCGCAAGAAAAAAGCTGGTATAATCAAAGAAAAAGAAGATATCTAATTACATTTTTGTATACAAAAGAGGCAGGAGCGAGCTCCTGCCTCTTTAAAATTAGAACAGGCCTGTTCTATTTCTAAACATACCTATATTAGGTTCCCGAAAAATTAGTACAGGCCTGTTCTATCTCTAAGCACACCTATATAAGGTCTTCGTAAAATTAGTACAGGCCTGTTCTATTTCCGAACACACCTATATAAGGTCTCCCAAAAATTAGTACAGGCCTGTTCTATTTCTAAACACACCTATATAAGGTCTCCCAAAAATTAGTACAGGCCTGTTCTATTTCTGAACATACCTATATAAGGTCCCCGAAAAATTAGTACAGGCCTGTTCTATTTCTGAACACACCTATATAAGGTCACTCAAAAATTAGTACAGGCCTGTTCTAATTTTTATGGACATGTATGATGTACCGATCAATAATCCGTAAAAGGTTCTTCTTCTACAGGTTCGGTCAAATCTTCTTCGATATAACCGTATTCATCAATGGATTCTTCTTCGTCGCGCGTATCAATGTATATACTAATAACAGCTAATGCGCCATGTTCGTTAAGGCTCACGATAAGGCTCATAGGGCCATAGACTAAAATAAGATTATCCTCTTCATCACGGATGATATGTGGTACAGCAGCAAAATTCTGATTCATAAGTTGATCAAAGTAGTCCTCTACATCGAGGCCATTTTCTAGTGTAATAGATTCTGCATCGCCTTTTTGGAACACTACCTTGGTACCTTCATCGATGAATTGGTAAAAATCATCGATATCAAAATTATCAGTTTCAAGCCATATGCTGAGGGCCGCAATCCAGTCTTTCACAGTGTGTGGCACAATTGGGAAACGATATGGTGTTTCATCTAAGGATAAACGAAGATCATCGTATTCAAACGCATAATTTTCTTGGCTAGAAACGATACGGTCAATACGGCCATCTTCATTGATATCAACAAACAATATATACGCGTATTGGTCGCCTTCTTCATAGGCAACGGTCAAACCGTGACGGCCCTCATGAAATAAAGCGCCTTCTTCGTAAACCTCTGTAATATGCATCACACGACAGATAACAGGTACATGGTCAGATTGGATGGAATCAACCATGGCCGTTAAGAATTCTAAGCTTTCACGTTTATTACGAGCAATAATGCCTCGTCCCGTAGAAACATATTCGCAATCATCGTCGAGCATGGCTTCAACACCATGAAGATTTGCGGATTCTAACGTGGCTTTCATCAATAATAAAGATTGTATTTCAGTCATACTAATCCTCCAAATATTTTCAACTAGTATACTAATTGTATCATAGACTAATTTAAAATTCTCGGTTCATGTCATATAATGGAATAAGATTATATAGATTTTGGAGGTCCCCATGAAATATACAACTATCGTATTCGATTGTGACGGCACATTGCTAGATACGTTAACAGATTTACGCAATGCGGTGAATTATGTATTGCGCGCTCATGATTTGCCAGAACGGTCGGTTCCTGAGGTGAAAGCAGCCCTTGGCAATGGCGTAGCTCATTTGATGCGTCAATCGCTACCTACATCCATTTCAGAAGCTCAGTTCAACACCTATCTCGACGAATTTAAAGCATACTACGGCGAACATTTACAAGATTACACCGCACCATATCCTGGCATGCTTGATGTATTAGACACATTACGTGCTAAAGGATATAAACTCGCCATTGTTTCTAATAAAATCCAAGAAGGTATTACTCCATTAAATAAGGAATACTTTGGTGATCGTTTACCAGTAGCTATTGGCGAACGCCCTGGATTACAACGTAAACCAGCACCAGACATGGTATTACAAGCATTAAAAGAATTAGGTTCCACACAAAGTGAATCCATCTACATCGGCGACTCGGAAGTAGATGTAGCGACAGCCAAAAACTCTAGCCTACTATGCATCGGCGTTACATGGGGCTTTAGAGACGAACAATTACATAAAGATTTAGGCGTCAAACACATTGCTCGAAAGGCAGAAGATATCGTAACGATTATCGAAGCGCTTAATGTATAAGATATCATAATAATTATCGAATAGTTTAATGCGTAAAAAACGACTAGCACCATATACGTATGTATATAATGCTAGTCGTTTTATATTGTATAGATTTACATTCCTATACCAAATATCGTTAATATTTCCATAATAACGGGTATAACGAATACGAACAATACGGAGCTAATGGTCACGAGCCCTGTGGCAAATGGCAAATCAGAACCTGCTTCATTCGCTACGATTGGCAATACGGCGATTACCGGTCCTGCGGATTGAACGATGAATGTGACGACCGCAACGGGATCCAATGTAATGCCCATGAGGTATTTTGTAGCATAGATGACGCAAAACATGATAAATGGGGCTACGACGAAACGGCCAATGATACCACCGATGGAATCCTTATTTAAACGCATGCTTTTAAGGCCCGCATCATGTAATACGATACCAATATATAGCAAGGACAATGGTGTTACCATATTCCCTATATAGTTTAACGTATTATGTAATACCGTCGGCAATGGAATTTGAGCATATAGGAATACTAATGCCAAGAAAAAGCCCAATAATGGCGGTGGCAATAATTTTTTCCAAGAAAACTTGCGTACCAAGGTGCGGAAGCTTTCACCATGGCTAGAACCATTCGTAGGCAACGGATCAGCCTCAATAAGGAATACACCAAACATCCATACAGATATGGTATTACCAATATAATACAGCAAGAAAAACGGTAATGCATCAGGCCCAAACAATGCAATCTGTACAGGTAGTCCAATAAATAAACAATTATCGTTAACTACCATATTGATAAAAATACCGCGCCGTCCCCGTGGGACATGTACAATTTTCATCATAATAAACGCAATGATGTATGACACTACATAGGTCATCATCACGACGAGTAATCCATACCGCAAGTCCCACAAATCCGATGTTTGCACATTGTGAAGCACGGACATAAATACGCCGACCGGCAAAATGACGGACATGATGAGCCTCGATAGATTTGAGCTAAATGTATCATTAAACATGCCCCGCCCTTTTAAGAAATATCCAAGAGATATGAGCAAGACGATAGGCATGATACTTTGTAATGAAGTAAGAAAAACCATATAACCTCCTACATACTTTATATGTAGTATATCACAAAAGAAGACCCCCGAGTTTCGTAACTGAACCAAAATCTACTGTGCGCATACATTTCTCCAATGGTCAAGAATTATGTTAAATCCATATGCAATACCCAATTTTTAGAGGAATTAAACTAATAAAATCGGCTACGATTTATAACTATCCTTGTAAATACTCACTTATTTAATTATGCATTTTAAGCATTGTTACTATTACCTATAGTATTGATTCAAAAGTGTGATGTATGTTACATTTATGAGGCAGTGCTTTCATGGCACCTATAGTTGTAGTTAGTTAATTGAGAAATGAGGAACACATGGAAAAGGAAATTAAACGAGTTGAAATGAGCGAAAATGTTGCGGACCCGACAGGTCTTGGTTTACTTGGTCTCGCGATTGTATGTTTTGTAGTATCTACATCCCGCGTTGGCTGGTCTGGTCCAACAACATCTGTTATTGTCCCTTGGGCTGTTTTATTAGGCTCTTTAGCACAATTGATAGCGAGTTATTTTGATTTCAAGAAAAATAATCCTTTCGGATCTGTTGTATTCGGTGCATACGGTTTATTCTGGTCTGCCATGGCTGGCGTTTGGTTAATCCAAATGGGCTCCTTCGGTCCTGAAATCCAAAAAGGTTTCGATGTAACACAATTAGCATTCGCCTTTGTGGGCTTCTTAATCTTCTCTATCTTTGGCACCATCGCATCTTTGAAAACCAACAAGGTTGTATTCGCTATTATGCTATTAATCTGCTTCCTATTTTTCGGTCTTGCAACAGACCTATTCTTAGGTGGCAAAACAGGCTTCTTCGCCCTTGCAGCATGGTCCGAATTATTCATCTCCCTCTTGGGCTTCTACGGTTCTGGTGCCGTACTTGTAAACAAGGTATTTGGCAAAACTATATTCCCTATGGGTAAAAGCATCTTATAATTGATTGAAAACTAGATAATACAATTAAAGGTCTATATATTACTGAGTTGTAATATATAGACCTTTTTTCATTACATATTTTATTAATAAGAAACTTTAAATCATAAGAAACTCCTCAGATAAAGGTTGTATCTTTTGATTAGTAAGCGAAACTTTATCTTTTATCTTAACAGATTCTGCTATATTACGTATTTCATCATGACTAAGTTTGCTTTCTTTTAAATTATAAGCAATCCAATTTGTAAGCATTCTATTGTTATCATCATATGTAAATACAACAATTAAAGACTCCCCATCTGGATTATATACATCAATTAAAGCTGACGGAATACCATCATTCCAAACAATAGCATATTGCGGATCTTTAATACCTAAATTTATACCAATAATAGTTATAAATTCTAACATTTTAGTATACTGAGCAGCCATGCTTTCATCACCACGTATAGTACTACTAACATCTACACTCTGTTCATACCCAGCTGTTTTATATACATGATTTGCATCATTATTTATATCATATCCAATCTTCTGTTCTAATCCTTTTGGGGTCTTATAAACAAATCCGTATAACTCTTTGCTTTCAGAATATGAATCTGTATCAGGTAAAAGCTGAATAGATGGCACTATATAATTAGCAATCATATTTTCTACATGACGATCAATCAATGCACCTTCAGAACCGCCCCCATTATAAGTAAATACCATCCGATAGGATTTTGACTTATTCTTAGGATTTTTAAACTGAATACCTGTCGTATATATTTCGTTATTGTCTTTAGATTGCTGCTTTTCCTTAAACCACAAAGCAGATCCTATAGATGGATTGGAGAATTTTTTAATGTCACGATGTAAATCACGATTTTTCTTATTTAATTGATTTAAATGCTGTGTTGTATCTGCCATAATAGAAAAATCAATTTTCTGATTATTGATTTCTAAAGTCTGTCCATCCTGTTTCTGAGTATACATACCATGCTGGCTTGAAAATGGCATTACTAATCGCATACTATCCGTATCAGAATGTAGACGAATAATTGTACTATGTGCTTGCACGGCACGTAAACTATTCTTACTATATTGAACTTGTCGACTAATTTCATAATCTCGATAATGGTAAGATTTTAATTTCTTAGCTACATGTTCTTCTTTATCTGATAACGCCTTTTCTAAACTTTCATTCGTATAATTATAATTCTTATACGCCTCTACAGGAATAGTCCTATCAGCACCAGGTATATTAATGTCTATAGCCTGAGTAGGCGTAATGATAGCTATGCTAATAGTCATAGCCAATACTATATGCTTTAACACAATGTATCCTCTCTCGAACATAATATATTCATATTATTTAAAGCTAAACTGCGCATCCATAATCATTTCTCGCAGTTGCTCAATGCGTACACCATTTGGCAATCTATCTCTATAGAACTGCAATTTATAATAGTATCTAGTTCCTTCATAATCAGTAACTAATACCATGTCCGTCCTATTCTTTAATGGCCAGCCATACATAAATTCAGCTAGTAAACTGCGCACACCATCATTATTAACCTCTATTACATCATCCTTAATAGGCAATACCATCTTAACAGTCGGTTCAGGAATCGTTCTATCTTTAACAAGATTCTTAATCTCATTATCCAAGGACATACTACTATCATCAATAGATTTAGCCTTAACATGCATAAATACCCCATCAGAGGTTCTAAACACCCTACCATCAATATCTTTTGTTTCGCCCTGCGTTTCAATAGCATCCTTTAATACGCGGAATTGATATGGTCCGAAGAATTTTGTTTCTGTAAAAGCATCTAACGATTCATCATATTGACCATTATGCTCATTCGTAACACGTATCATTGGTGTTGTATCAATTGCTTGTGAAAGCACTGGTGTCGCTAGCAATACCCCAAGGCTGATAGCATATATAATTCGTTTCATCTCTACGCCCTCCACGATTATCGATGATACGGATAATCCTGTTCAATATCCTCTCTATAATCATCTTTATACCGGATTTCATCAATCTCTGCTGGAGTCAACACACGACCTTCAGCATCAACATATTCACGAAACTCATTAAAATATACCCCTTCTATATCTGAAGGTTCTAATTGTGGTTCATACGATTCAATATTTCCGTATGTACGATTAACTTCGTCTAATATGCGATTCTGTTTCTCTATATCCGCATCACTATCTGTTTGATTATTCGATGATCTAGATTTTGCAATAAATGCAATGACGATGACGGCAATAACTAAGTACAACATAGGCATCTCCTACAATATGACTACTATATTATTAATTGTAACATATTGGGTTATATAAATTTAAAAATCAAGTAAAAAAGGTTCCTATTGGTCACCTAGGTGACTATTAGGAACCTCTAATCTATTTACTTTTACACTTGACATCGTTATATTGAACCTGAGGCCTCTAAATGGGTCCAGTCTTTGCTAATCTTCTAGAGATTGGCGGTGTTCAATATGAGTACATACAAAGTGCTATCTTTACTGATTTCCTTTGGCATACTTGTAGCGACCATTATCATGGCTGCAAAGTGATTGACCTCTAGCTAAAAGCTAGCTTTCTAATCGTGGCATGAAAAAAGGCCCGACAGAGAAGTCAGACCGTTTCTTCAATTTCAATTACTAGAAGCGAAGTCTGGCGACCAAACCATTTATGCCTCACTTTGATATAAATTATATCATATCTAAGCACGGAAGGGAATTGAACAATTTCCTTCCGTGTTTCATTTATAAACCTTCGTGGTACATACGAATAGCATAAAACTCTTGAAATACAGGTGGTTGATCCTCCATAAAATTTCTCATAGAAATGAGTCTACGTTTTCCTACACGTCTATCTAAAACTGCAAAGATACGTACAATTAGATTATCACTAACCAAGCTCTTATCTATGTTTTGATTCTCAAATTCATCAAAAGCTTGATAAAAGCACCGCTGATCAAATACGCCTAATTCTAGTGCTGTATTGTCTATGAACGGAAAACCTTCATGCATTCTTCGTTCATAGGTATCATCTTTAGGAAACAGATGGGCCTTCACATATTGATTCCAATAATTGCCTTTTATAATTTCCTTACCATTATATCGTATAGCAGCCCGCCCCTCATGATCAGGCGATTTACTATAAGTGGTAACAAAATATTGAATATGCCCTCGCAAGCTGATAGCAAGATATTCTGTTTCTAACTTATGCCGTATTCCAGACCACGTAGCCATAGGATTCACACCTCAACACACGAAACAAATATACACATTACTTAAAAGAATAATCCTGCTCATAGTCCTCTTGATAATCTAGTTTATGACGAACCGCATCAACTTCATTGGGACTTAGTACATTTCATATTACTATTATTGTATCATAGCAAATCTACTTCACCCTTATAGGTATCTCCTAAGTTTGCAATCTTAGCATCTGAAATAATACTATGCAATAATCCCTCGTTCACCATCTTCTCTAACCAATAACGTAATTACATATTGTGTATTAGGCTCATTCGGCAAAGCAAAAGAAATATCATTGGCCACAAAACTTAGTTTCTCCTTTGTTTTCATAGTGCTCCAACGGCCATTTATAATATTCTCTCTTTTGAAAGTACTCCCATCAATACTGGATACATCATATTCATCTTGGTCCACATGAGTCCATTTTTCTTGCAACGCAGAACGCACATCACCTTGCTTTAACTCATTGTAGGGTTTTCCCAAATACTGTGCACTTTGTTCATATGGATAAGATTCCATAGATAAACTTATATAAATAAAAGGATGGTTAAATCTATAGAGAGTACCATAAGTCTCAGCCATACCAGGAATAGGAACCATATGCGTGCCACCTTTGAAAGCTGGAAATGGCAGTGTATAAGACAGCCCACCTTCTGGAGTATGCATATGTATCTCTGTTACAGCATTATATTGAACTTGAGGCCTCTAAATGGGTCCAGCCTTTGCTAATCTTCACTGTCGTCAATATAAATATGTATAGAATTTGCTGGCCCCGCTAAACTACGGCCGATTTCAATCGTCATAGATCCATACTTTATAAAGGGTCTATTATTTTTATCATTAATTATATGTGGCATAGTATAGAAAAATAAATTCATTATCTTACTAAAGTCATTTATAATTTGTTCCTTACCTAATAACAAAATAGGTTCTTGATCTTTTCTTTGAAAATGTACACAGCACTCATCAGCAAGTGAATCATAAAAAGAATGCTCATCTACATATCCAGTTTCTAACCAAATGCTAATAGCCGTAAGCCAATCCAAAAAATCAACAGGAGTCTTATAAAAAATGTAATCTATAGGAGGGGTCTTATATTCAGCACGATGTTTATCAAGTCTAAAACTCGGAATATTATTACTAACAATAATTTTGTTAATAAAATTATTTGAATCTAACTCAATAAACATACCTATAGCATAATTGTCTATTTCATTGTATGCAATAGCGAGCCCTCTTTCACCTTCATAAAAAAACTCTTTTTCGTTGGTTCCCTCACTAAGTGTCATCATATGTGCATACACAGCTACATTATCATCTCTGGTCCTTTTTGCCATTGAATTTAGAAAATCATATACTTCTATCTTTCCATTTTTTAATATATTCCTCTCAACATTAATATACTGACAATTATCTGCTAACAAATTATTAATCCCCTTAAAATCAGCATATTCTAATGCAGATTTAAATATTAATAACACATGATTTACATTCATCTAGGACACCGCTTTCAATAAAAGAAAAACTGATTATTAGCGCCTTAATTACTGAATTGGCTAAAATAAAATAAATCATACCACTTGCATCTCATAATAATTGCATTATATAGTAAGAATTTATTAAAATAAATCTATAAAATCCAAAATTCAGAAGGATAGATAGGGCTTTTTTACTATAAGATAAAAATAAGGATTAGATAAACCAAACATCCTCTTGATACATATTACCAGTGTCAGATAATGTTGCATCTGTAATTAATTTTCGTAATTGTGACTTGGTATATGCACCATTATCTAAGGGATAGTGGATTGAATGTTGGTACTTAAAACTGTCATCATAAGTAATAAACATCAATATACCATGTCGATTATCTAATTCAAGATCTAATAATAAACCTGGCATACCATCATTCCAAACAAAGGAATGGCTACCTTTGGTAATCTTTGGGGATCCAGGAAATCCAAAGAACTCAGCAGTCTTATTATCTAGTTTATGTAACAGATCAATTTCGTCAAATGAACTAAATATACCCTTTCCCAAATTATTTGCAGGGTCAATCAAAATTTGTTGCCTTATATCTTTATCAACTGTGAAAGTTACACCATCTATTTTAACATTAGGGTTATTTTCTTTAACGGCTGTTTTAGGAACTCTAAAAGAATATTTCTTATAGTTTTCTACTCTGCTATAGTCATCTAAATCTCGAAGAGAATGAATTGAAGGCAATACATAATTAGCCATTATTGTATTAATATCATTTGATGTGACACTCTCCGTTACACGAGGATACAGAATAACATTATATGCTTGCTTAGGATGCTTACTCAACTCAAAATTTAAAGCAATAATGTCCATATCTACAGCACCAGTAAGAGTTATTTTTCTCCAGTAACTTTTACTAAGACCATCATATTTAAAAACCATATCTGTTTTATCAGGAGAATATGGCATATTATTTTCAATAATAGCAGTAACAATCATTGGGGACTGAAATAAATAACCAGCCGCTGCATCTGGAAAATCACTTAATGCCTCTTTTTGTACTACACTAAATGGTAATGTTACTGATAGGCCGCCCTTTTTATTATGTAAATTCACTACTGTGTTACCATCATACTTACGGCGCTCAATAGTATAAATCTCATTCTTTAAGGCTTCTACTTCATCGTCATCTACAACAACACCAAACTCTTGATTAAAGCGCTCTTTAGAATAAGCGGAAAATGAATCTGCCTTCTTTTTTAATCTCTCATCATATGTAGACTCAATTTTATCAGTCGTATATACCGCTTGTACATATGCATCACGCGAAATACTTGGATCCGCACCAGGAAGTTTCACATCAACAGCATAACTAGAACCACTAATAGCGCTCAATACAATAGCACTTAATAATAATCGTTTTAACATATACATCTCTCCACAAAATAGTAATTTTAACAGTATTGTAACATAATAAAAAGATATTGATAAAATTAATTACAAAACGAAAGAGGTTCCTATTGGTCACCTAGGTGACTATTAGGAACCTCTAATCTATTTACTTTTATTATTTACAACATTATATTGAACTTGAGGCCTCTAAATGGGTCCAGCCTTAGCTAATCTTCTAGAGATTGGCGGTGATAGAACGCATGAAAAAAGGCCCGACAGAGAAGTCAGACCGTTTCTTCAATTTTTTACCTTAGAAGCGAAGTCTGGCGTCCAAACCATTTATGCCTCACTTTGATATAAATTATATCATATCTAAACATGGAAGGGAATTGAACAATTCCCTTCCGTGCTTTCATTTATAATACAAATGTTATATACCTTATTGTAATATAGTGACTAATATCACCGACAAGATATATTGTCAATTGGTATATTTATTTCATCTTCCTACTGGGCTGACGGATACGTAGAATTGACTACATGCACAGTAGCACACATCGTGTGATAGCCGACCGTCTGGGCAAGCTTTTGTTCAGATGGTCTTTTTTTATTGCCATCTCATAGCAAATGCTTCTTTATCAATTTTTGATAATCTCACGTATATGAAAGGAGTTTTTTTATGAGAAATCGTTGGCTTATCGCACTTGCAGCTATTGGACTGCACATATCCATCGGTAGCGTGTATGCATGGAGCGTGCTCACGCGCCCTATCATGGTAGATACGGGATTTACCTTATCACAAACAACATGGACATTTTCACTAGCCATTCTAATGCTTGGTCTATCTGCAGGTTTTCTTGGATCCTTTGCAGAGAAGATTGGTCCTAAAAAAAGCGGTCTCCTCGCCATGGTATTTTGGGTAGCAGGTCTATTCGGTACAGCCTATGCACTTAGCATCCATAGCCTGACCTTACTATATCTATTCTACGGTATCATTGGCGGTATTGGACTAGGCATCGGCTACATCACACCAGTTTCTACGCTCGTAAAATACTTTCCAAATCGTCCTGGATTTGCTACCGGATTAGCTATAATGGGATTCGGATTTGCCTCTCTTATTGCAGGACCTCTTATGCAGTACCTTGTGGCTCATGTGGGCTTAGTAAATAATTTCATTATCCTTGGTATCACCTATCTTATAGTTATGAGTGCTTCTTCCCTTTATTTGAAAGCACCTACGCCCAAAGTACCGACACGCTCTAATCAAGATAAATCTACCATGTACGTACATAATCACGGTATGCTAGCTAATGATGCTATGAAAACATGGCAATTCAGTGCTCTATGGTGGGTCTTCTTTGTTAATATTACCTGCGGTATTGGGCTCCTATCTCTAGCATCCCCAATGGCACAAGAAACCATTAGCATGACACCAGCAGCTGCGGCCTCTCTAGTCGGTATTATTGGCATTTTCAATGGTGGTGGTCGCATTGTATGGTCCACAATCTCTGATTTCCTTGGACGAGCACAAACTTATATATTATTCTTTATCATGGAAATCATTGCCTTCTATTTACTGTCCCAAACCAATAGTGCATTAACATTCCAGATTTTAATACTCCTCATTATCACCTGTTACGGTGGAGGCTTCTCTTGTATGCCAGCATATCTTGCAGACCTCTATGGTATACGTCAACTCTCTACTATTCATGGCCGTATCTTAACAGCTTGGGGCTTAGCCGGCATTGCTGGTCCCATGATTGTATCGTACTTTCACGAAGCAGGATATGGCTATTCCATGGCTTTAGTGTGCTTTGCAGGTTTATTTGTATTAAATACAATAATTGCTATAATCTTAAAAATGTATGGCAAGAGGGACCTTCACAGCTGACACCTACATGTAAACATGAAAAAAGGCCCGACTGTGAAGTCAGACCGTTTCTTCAATTAAATCAATATAGAAGCGAAGTCTGGCGTCCAAACCATTTATACCTCACTTTGCTATCAATTATATCATAAAAAATCTACTTCGCCCTTATATGTATCACCCAAGTTTGAAATCTTCGCATCAGAGGCGATTCCTGCTAGTGCTGGCAAATACTTTCGATTCGCATCATATTTATAATGGATTGTATGTATATAAAGATTATGTGCATCTTGCGTGCTAAATCGCCATTCACTAGTACCATCTTCATATTCAAATGTTACCAGCACGCCAGGAACACCATCATTCCATATATACGTATGGCTACCACTACGCATATTCTTTCTAGTTTTTAACTGTGCTTCAGAGATTGTGACAATGTCAACAAGATTAGCCCAGATTTCCCCCTTATGCTCAACAGGATATACCTCTATCATCTGCGAAATACCTGTAGGATCCTTATATATTTTAATATGCTCATTACCGGATGCTTCCTCAACGGCATCATTTAACACACGATAATTATAGTTATTAAAGCTTTCAAAATGACTATCCTTATTTAACCGTTCTAATGAAGTAATATTAGGCACAATGTAATTAGCGATAATATCCTCGATGCCTCGTTTACCAATACCGCGCTCGCCATCTTCTCTAACCATCAAGGTAAGTACATATTGCGTATCAGGCTCATTATGTAAGGCAAAAGAAATATCATTTGCCACAAAGGTAGGATCGCCTTTAGTTTTCATGGTACTCCAACGGCCATTAATAACCCTTTCCCCTTTGAAAGTACTACCATCAATACTGGATATATCAAACTGATCTTGATTCATATGTGACCATTTTTCCTGCAATGCAGAACGCACATAGCCTTGCTTTAATTCATTATAGGGTTTGCCCAAATATTGAGCACTTTGCTCATACGGATGATTATCCACAAATAAACTAGTATAAATAAAAGGATGGTTAAATGTATACACCAATGTATTAGTATCTTTCACATTCGGAATAGGGGCAGATTGTGTGCCACCTTTGAAAACTGGAAACGGCAGTGTATAGGAAAGCCCTCCCTTATCAGTATGCACATGTACTTCGGTTACAGCATTATATTGGGCACGCCACATAGAATAGTTTAAATTTCTACGCTGCTCAGCATTCATCTCATCAACACGATATAGCAATCTAGCCGCATCACTAACCTCCGCAACACTAGTAGCATTATAGATTCGTTCATTAAGAATACTATCCATCAAATCATTCTTATAAAAATCAGCACTAGAATGCTTAACTCTTGCATTATACCCAGGCAACTCATTAGCATTGCTGCAACCACTCAAACACAACACAGCAATCAGACCACCGAATAACAAAGATTTTCTAAACATAAGCTCTCCTCAATACACACTAACTATATTTTGTATATTGTAATGTACTTATATAGTAATAAAATGATAACAAAAGAGGCTCCTAATAGTCACCTAGGTGACTATTAGGAACCTCTAATCTATTTACTTTTGTTATTAACAGGACTATATTGAGCTTGAGGCCTCTAAATGGGTCCAGCCTTTGCTAATCGTGGCATGAAAAAAGGCCCGACAGTGAAGTCAGACCGTTTCTTCAATATTAAAAATCAGAAGCGAAGTCTGGCGTCCAAACCATTTATTAATCACTTTGATATAAATTATATCATAATCAGGACAGGAATTATCTAAAACTGTTTTATATTAACTAATTGACTAAAATCCCCTTAATTACTATTTATAAGTAATTAAGGGGATTCATACTTGTAGCGACCATTATTATAGCAGCAAAATGATTGTTTTCTAGCTTAAAGCTATTTTAATAGTCATGAAAAAGCCCGACCAAGACTTCTTCTTGAGCATTATAACACAAATATATAAACTAAGACCAATCAAAATAATGTAATTTTATGTATTATAACATACTTATATAACAATAATTTAGTCCATTTGACATACTAAATCTGACTATTAATAAAATTTTGTAGTACTAATTCACTTTCATGTATTTGCATTTTAAAATCATTATAATTAGCAGATTTATTAGGAATTTTAAAGCCAAGCTTAATAATATTTACATCATCACGCGTACTAACATTATTTTCATAGGTAGAACCCTTATTCAGATTTAATACAAGGGGTACTTGTCCTTCTGAGTCAGGATAAATATAGTATCCCTGACTTGCATCAAATCTATACATATATGCCAATACTTGCAAATAATCTCGTCCTCTAATATTTTCTATCGGTTTGTACTTTGCATCTACAATTAAACGAGGATCAATTGATTTACTAATAAAATCAGGATATATTAATCCTTTTCCATCTGAAAATAATTGTTGTGCACCAAATTTACTCTTATTTTTAGGATGATAAAAGTGAGAACTTAATAATATATTAATATATTCTTCCCATAACCATGCACCATCAAATAAGATGCCATAAGAATTCTGTATACTGAACTGCACCTCCAAAAATTTTGTCCAATTTTTGGGGTGCAGTTCAAACAATCAGGTCTTTTTAGTAGATGCTAATTATCTGATAAGATTTTATACATCTAGATAAAAGTCATCTAATAAGTATGTTTTAACTGGTGTAATATATAGCTCATATTTCATTACAAGCTTAATCAGTTCACTGCCATCAATCAGTGTTATAGGTTTACCTTCAGCTGCGGCTTGACGTGCTTGTTCAGTAAAAAGATTATTAGTTATAAATACCCCATAATCAGCTTGAAACTTACTCATAGCACCAAGGAATTGGTTGATTTCAGGTTCTCCGACTTTACCTGCATTATAACGCTTACATTGAATAACTACTCGTGTAGTCCTAAAATCATCTTCATCTCGATGGTATCCATAACCATCTATACCACCATCATTTGAAATTTTAATACTTTTCTCTGTAAATTTAACATCCATTTCAGTTAGTAAAGCCCTTGAGAATTGTTCAAACTTCGCAGGTGACATATTATTAATAGCCTCTTGTAATTTTGTTTTAAAATCATCAATAGGATCATTATCTATAACATCTGCATCAGCTTCTTCATCATCTGCTTCCGGATTAGAAATAATACTATTTTTAATCTTTCTTTTTGCACTAGTTTCTTCCCAATAGGCCTTTGCTTTATCTCTAACATCTAACTCTACATCTAATTGAGATACATTAAGAGATAATCCTGCCTGTGTTAATGTAATTTGTGGATTGTACTTGGTATAATTGATTAACTTCACATATTCTAATTCTTTAATTGCAAAATTAAACTTAAAATCGAACTTCTTATATTGATTTCCTGTTTTCTTAGAAGTATAAATTTTCTGTTCAAATTCCGCAATATGTTCATCCATATCACAAATACGTTCACGTATTTCAGAACGATCTAACCGACCACCAGCTTCTTGTAATACCATCAAGATAGGCTTAACCAAATACGATACTTTTGCTTCTGAATCTAATGTGTCAAAATACATCACTATTACTCCAATTTAATTAAAATTAAATCACTTTATTATAATCATAACTTACATGAGTTATATTGAGATTATATTTAAAGTAACGGTATCTTAGACCATACGTCTACAATTTCTTCATCTTGAATCTCTATCTTGATATCCCCTCGAAATTTTGCTTTTTCTAATATAGAAATAGCTTTAGGATTTAAATTAAAAGGTACAACTAAATCATAATCCATCAGACTACTACTTTGATATAAAACGCCTTTTAATTGAAGGTTCATTTTAGTTCCTTCCCTTAACGAAAGCTCTTTCGATAATTTAAATCTATCCTCTTTAACATCATAATAATTATTCACAAGAAATCTGATCTCATCTAATGTAACTTCTTTTTTAAAAAATTGTTTAATTAAATACTCTGGTTTATGAGTATATCGCTCCCAAGCTAAATATAAGAAACTTACACCACTGATTATTATTAATACTAAAGATATGATTAAACCTATACCAATATATGGTCTATACGCATTAATTATCATTAATAAGCCTAGTTGAGTTAAAACCTTATCTGGTAAAAATAACATTAGACTCGAAGTAATACCTATCCCCCAATATATATGAGGTTTATTTATTAGCTCTAATATTTTAATCCCCCAACTAATATCAGGCATCATATTTGCCTCCTAAACTTTCCCCTTTATATCTATACACGCATTATTTTTTATCTGATTAACTATATTTGCAATTTCAATAGCTTCAGCTTGATCAAAGAGTTTCCACATATCAAAAGGTCTATCAAAAGGTGGTTCTAACAATACTTTTGGAGATTCCATATATCCATTAACCACAATATAGTTAATAACTTGTTTTAGATAGTTAATCTGGTTAATATTCATAGATTTACTATTGATCAAATCTGAGAAGGCTTTTTCAGCAGCTTCTGGTCTCATTTTCACAATATCTCGAACAACTAATCCAAACTCTTTTTCTTTAAAATGGTCTTCATAATCCTTAGGACTACCTAAATCATGAGTAAAAATATGTTTCAATGCTTTGTAGTCGTCTTCATTAATCGGAATATTATTAATAAGTTTTTGAATTGTTGGATGATCTTGATGTAATAAGAAATAAGACTCCACTCTTTCTTTATAGCTCTCAAAAACTTCGGGCATAAGAGTATCGCCTTCTCTGGTTAATAATACTGAATCTGATATTGTTGTTATAATAACCCTACGCTCTGCAACATCAAGAAACTGAATTAAATCTCTGAGTTCTTTTCTTAGATGATTTAGCTGCAATGCATCAATAATTTGCCAATATGCATCTTCTTTTATTAACTTCAAGAAATCTTGCTTTTTCCTAATTTGTTCGATACTAATTTTTTGTAGTAAAGTATTGGAAAGAGTTATTACACGTTTCTTAAAGTAGTCAATGGATTGACCATTAAAGAGACTCAAAATTCCTTCATATACAAAGTTGTCAAATCCTCGTGCCAAATTTTCATTAACATCAGCACCAATTAAAGGTGCAACATAAGTGATTAAGTCATGCTCATCAATATTTGATAAATAATCAAATGACGTTTTTACACTATATTTATCTACATATTTTAACTGTAAACGGACAACCGGTTTTGTTACTTCTAAATCAGTAATTTCTTTATAGCACTCATCTACAAGTTCTGAACGCCAGCTTTGATATTCTTCACTGCCGTATTTTTCAGTTTGTAGTCGTGCAATAATTTGAGCACGCTTAGCAAAAATTCTTTCACCTAAGGTGGCACTATTACCTTTTACTTCTACCGTATTTTTTTGATTTCTAAAATACTCAAAATTTTTACAGTAATCAAAGATATAGAAGTATTTTTTACCTACATAATCACCATTATTTTTATCAAAAAACTCCACCTCTGGACAGAGACGAGTCCCACGACCAATCATTTGCCAGAACTTTGTCTTTGATTTGATACGTTTAAAAAATACCAGATTAACGCATGCTGGTACATCAATTCCCGTATCTAACATATCTACTGAAATGGCTATATCTGGTTCACCATCTGAGAATTTGAATTGGTCAATTAAATGTAATGCATGTTGATCAGAACTAACAATAACACGTGCTTTTTTTCCTTTTGAAGAACGGTATAATAAATTAAATCTCTCTTCAATTAAATAAGCATGCTTTTTATTTTGAGCAAAGATAATTGTTTTACCTAAAGAATCTCCATTATGAGTCTTTATACCATTTTGATCTAGTTCTCTGAGAACATGATCTATTGTGTCTGTACTATAAATAATAGAATTTACTTCCGTAGCAGAATAATCACCTTGAAATTCTCCTGTCTGCTCTAAAGCTTCATCTTCTAGTCGCTCTTGGTCTTCTTTTGACAGCTCATCATAAACAATGCCATCTGTTAAAAACTTTGATTCTATCTCAAAATTATAATATGGCACTAAATAATTATCCTTAATAGCCTCATCATAGCTATATGCATATGTAGGAACTCCATTTTCAACTTCAAAGAAATCAAAAGTATTTCTATCCACCTCAGATTTAGGTGTAGCAGTTAAACCAACAAGAATAGCATCAAAGTATTCAAATATAGCTCTATATTTTTTAAAAATACTACGATGACTTTCATCTACAATTATTAAATCAAAATGACCAGGAGTAAATAAGCGTTTACCTTCTCCATCTAATGATTTCTCGATAGCATTTAATACTGTAGGGTATGTTGAAAAAACTATTCGAGCATTTTTATCATCTTTACTTTCACATAGATTACATAACGATGCAGATGGTAAATGTTCTCTAAATGCATCCTTAGCTTGACTTACTAATGCAATTCTATCTGCTAAAAACAATACATTCGTCACTTGATTACTACGAAAAAGCACATCAACTAAGCTTACTGAAGTTCTAGTTTTCCCTGTACCAGTCGCCATAACAAGTAAGCTTCTTCTAACCTTATTTTCAAGATTTTGACAAACGGCTCTAATCGCTTCCTTTTGATAATAGCGTGCTGAAATATCATCATTAATTGGGATAGTACTCAAAACAGGCTTGTCTAATTTTCTTCGTACAATAAGTCGTTCTAGGTCACTTACACCATATACACTACTTACACGCCTCATATTCCATTCAAGATCATCCCACATATGAGTTTCATACCCATTAGATAGGAAAATAATCGGACGTTGTCCATATTCACGTTCTAATGCATTTGCATAAGCTAATGCCTGTGTCTTACCATCATTTATATTACGACTAGTTTTCTTAGCTTCAATTAATGCTAAAGGCTTACCATCACGCCCCATTAATACGTAATCAACACTAAGATTTGAGCCACCTGGAACATATGGATTTGAAACTTTGAACTCTTCAAACACATTTTTATTAGGTCCGTCAAACTCCCAGCCCATTAATTTAAGATCGACATCAATGATATATCTACGTGTTTCAACCTCTGTTTCAGGTACTTTAGGTAAACTACGCATTAAAACATGCTCAGATTTTGCGGATGATAGTTGCTTTGAAAGCATTTCAATTTCTAAATATAGCTTTTCAATTTGTTGGGCATTCTGAGCAATCAAACTTTCTTGCTCTTTGATTTTCTTAACATCTACTGGAACTATAGTCTTAGGGATTGCATTCTCATCAAATGTACGCTCTACATAGTTATATCCATAACAATAATCAATCCATTCAATAAAATTGAATAATGCCTGTAATGAGATAATAGCGGTTCTTGGTAAAATCTTAGCATCAGAATGAACAGCCAAATTCCCCATTTTTACAATTGGTTGTAATTCACGCCACAAAGATTCAGGCAACTCATCTTTAAAGGACTTAGCATGTAACAGTGATTGAAGATTATCTTTATAAGGCATAATCATGCTAGTGTCCGCTGTATATACCCATTTGACAGCTAATTCTAACGCCTTACGACAGCCAATTGCACACATAGATGGTGATGAGTGAAAGACACGCTCCGCCTCAATAGCCGCATCTGCAAAAACTTTATACTCAACTATATCCTTAAGAAAATCAAAATTAGCCATATATAATCCCCTATACATGTAACTTCATCTGTTTTATATAATACTTAGTTTAATTATACACTATTTAAGCAAATTTCAATTTGTTGATTTGATTCACCATCTGTGAAAATTTAATTTGTGTATCTATTGGTGGAATAGGTATTTCCCTTTTTTTCAAAGAGTTAAACTCTATATTATCCGCAGTAACAGCTCTTACACTAGATAATATATCTTTTTCTAAAGCTTTCAAAAGATATTGTAAATATATTGCTTTACAACGTTCATCCGGAACTAACGCCTTCAAGTCTTGATTAATAGTTACTTGTGACTTGTTAATACAAACAGGTAACGTATGTTTTAAGATTCCACTACGGATCACTATTAGTACAGATTTAGGAGGAATAATTTTTGTCGAACTATTATCAATTGCTACCTGTGTAATATGTTCTATCGAATCAACTATAATATCACTTTTCATATCCTTTGAGGTAACCCATGGAATAGTTCCCATGTAATACTCTTTTATCTTTTTAGATGGTGTCCCGCCTCCATAAATAGATTGGCAAACGGATTCAAGACTAGCTAAATTCCACCCTTTTTTATTAAGAACTGGATCACCAAACAATTCGACAAATCGGGATTTAACAATATCATCAAGTAACAATAATTTCTTTTTATTGTTATTAATAATACTAATTAATAAGTTTAATTTACTCTTTATAGCTCTTTGTATAATAATATCTTTATTTATTGATATCTCAAAATTTGAAAACTGTGTTTTATTAATAAGTGGTACTACTGCAGAATTACAAATTCTCTGAAGCCGATCTTTATTAAAAAGTAAATTATAAGCAATATACTCTATATCATAATGAGGTTTAACATTTAGACTATTAATTTGCTGATTAAATGCTACTTTTTGAGACGTTATCCCAACTTTACCAATAATTCCAATACAACTAACCAAAATACAATTCGCTCCGACTATTCTTGCTTTTCTTTCGGCTTTATTAGATAAAAAGCTATTGGCTTCCAATTTAAAGTGACCCTTAAAACTATCTGGCTTTATAAACGGGATATCATTCGAATCATAATATTCATTAACTTTCATACTAGGAGTATTTCCGGTCATAATATCAGCCAGTTCACCAAGTTTAATTTTCATTTATCTCACCAAATATGAATTTGATTATCCAATAAATTTTCTGTGAGATATTTTTACATTCGATTGATTAACCATTGCATAATGCATTGTAGTATCAATTTGTTGATGCCCTAATAACTTCTGTACTTGTTCAATGGGCTTGCCTTTATCAATAGCCCTTGTTGCCATAGACCGTCTAAACTTATGAGGATGTACCCTCTGATCTAGTAAAGCTAATCGACCTAACTTTCTGAGTCTGATTTCTACACCACTAATTTTTAACCTTTCAAAAGGACTATCTAATGTAACAAATAATGCTTCATTATGATCATTTCTTTCGTCCAAGTATCGTTTAAGATGAACTTTAGCTTTAGCATCAAAATAAACCCTACGTTGTTTATTTCCTTTACCATAAACAATACATTCTCTCTCTTCAAAATTAATATCCCCTATATTAAGGTTCACTAATTCACCCACCCGAATACCTGTTGAATATAAAAGGTCTATCATTGCTAAATCACGAATATGTAAATATGAATCCCTAAGCTTTTCAATACACTCTTCCGATAAGGTTTCTTTAACTTTACTACCAGTTCTTATCTTATGGATTCGTCTAATTGGACTTTTAATTATATAATCCTCTGCTTCGAGCCATGAGAAAAAGCTAGAAAGGTTTCTTCTAATATTATCTACAGTAGTTTTACTACAATTATTAATTAATTGATATTTCGCTAAATAAGCTCTCAAATCATCCGTTTGAACCTGACGTAATGGCGTAACTATTATACTAAGCATATGTTCAATAGTAGCTTTATAATAAGCTAAAGTTCGTTCTGAACAACCTTCAATTCTTTTAGCAGAAATAAACATATCCATATACTCAATATTAGTATATGGATATGTTTGATTATTCTGTGCATTTAGTTTCTTTTGTAAAACAATCTGTAACGCATATAAATCTTTAGCAGATAAAACTTCACTCATATCATGTAAAATATCATTAATTAACTGTTGCATTGGTATACCTCATTTCTTTTTATATTAGTATACCAAAAGAATATTAGCCGAAATATTCTTGCATTAATGAGTCCATTAAAAGTTGAGTCTCATCTATAGACTTTTGAACATCAGATTTCAATTTGTTGATTTGAGAATGATATAAAGAAAATCTATTTATAGTATCCATATCAGGCAAGGGTATTACAATAGAATTAAGCATTCTAGTTGTTACCTGATTAATAGTAGTTGTAGATCCAACTGAAATAAGTCGCCTAAAAGCCCGACTTCTAAAGTATTCAAACAAGTATACATAGTACTTACTAGATATTGCCATCATAAAGGCACCATATGTTGTATTCGATATATCATTTTCAATAAGTGCAACTTTACCAACTAATGATTGACTCCCATTTCTGGCACACATTAAAATATCATGCTTTTTTAATAGCAACTTTGACTCCACCTTACTATTAACATATATAGTATCTTCATAACATAATTGGCTGTTTTGTATGTTTCCTGATCTTAAAACAGCTGTTCCACTGGTTGATACCGCTTCTGGTTTATAGGTTAAGCCAATTCTATATTCTGCTATATCACTTAATTTAACTAATGGCCAATTCAAAGTATTAAGAACAACATCACCAAATAACTCAACAAATCGGGATTTAATTAATAAATCCAGTTCATTTATTATGTTTTGTCTCTTCTCTATGATATATCTTACTAAATCTAATCTATCTACTATAGCTTTTTGATATTCTACTGATCTTTTAGGAATAAGCAGTTTTCTTAATGCTGCTTGAGTTAGCTTTTGTCTTGTAGCACCATTAATATAACCTTCAATTTTATAAAACATTAAACTATAGCAAATATATTCAGCTAAAAACCCTTTTTTAGCACGTAATACATGAGCATGATTATTAACCCAACACTTACCATTTACTAAATAAGCAATTGGTTTTGTCTTCGATCCAAAATGACCGCCATCCTCTGCAACAAGAACTAACTTGTCATCAAAAATATATTGGTTAATTGTTCCTTGCATCCCATTGGCACCATAGTATGGATACATTCCAGGAACCCTTTCAGATTCGGTAACTGGTTTACGTTGTGAATCTAAAATCTCACAACAATCTTCCACTCTTATAAATTCCATTCATCTCACCAAATATGAATTTATTCATTTAATAATCGTTCTAGTTCAGCCGTATCAGCCATAATTTGCTCATTTAAAGCTTTAATATTAGCCAATATTTCACTAGTTAGAGGATATTCGACCGGGATATATTCAATCTCTTTATATTTATTAATAGATAAATCATATCCATTATCCACGATTTCTTGTTTAGATACAAAGAAACTTTGTTCAGTACGTTTCCGTTCACTTTCATTATCAATATGTTCAAAACGATCAATAATATCAGTAATGTCATTGTCTTCAATAGGTTGACGTTTATCATCTAAACTAAAACCATCTGCTTTCATATCATAAAACCAAACATTATCGGTTCCACCAGCTTGCGTTTTTGTAAAAATCATAATCGCTGTAGAAACTCCTGCATAAGGTTTGAAAACCCCCGAAGGCATAGATATAATAGCACGCAAATGATGATTTTCAATAATTTCTTTTCGTAGAGCTACATGTGCTTTAGATGAACCAAATAGAACCCCATCTGGCACAATACAGGCACAGGTACCACCTTTTTTCAAAATTCTCAAAAATAGTGCCAAAAATAAGAGTTCAGTTTTTTTTGTATTATTGGTAATACTACGCAATTCATCATTAATAGTTTCCTTATCTAAACTACCTTTAAATGGTGGATTAGCTAAGCAAATAGTATATGCATCATGTATAGTATTTTGTTTTGATAGGCTATCTTTATAGTCAACCTGAGGATATTTGATAGAATGTAGCATTAAGTTCATTGCAGATATACGAAGCATTGTTGTATCTGTATCAAATCCACTGAACATGTTACTTTCATAATGTCTCCAATCATTTTTATCCATTTTTTCACTATGATTAGCTCGAACATATTCAGCAGCAGACACTAGAAATCCTGCGGTACCACATGCTGGATCACAAATTATATCCTGAGGCGAAGGTTTCAATAACTTAACCATCATTTCGCGAATATGCTTTGGTGTTCTAAATTGACCATTCGTTCCAGCTGTTGATAATTTTGAAAGCATATATTCATATAAATCACCTTGCATATCTAAACTTGCAATGTCATGAGTATATAAATCATCTAAGCCAGTAATAATTTTTTCAAGTACCTGTGCAGTCGGAACTATAAAGGTAGCTGTCGACATATGCTTAGCAAAAAAATCAAAACCATCCTTTGTTTCATCCGTATCAGGAATGGGGATTAACTTTCCATGCTCATCAAAATCTGGCAATTTTCCGTGCTTCATGGCCTTAATCGCTGGAAATACAAAATTAGAAACAATATTATAGATTTCATCAGCGTTTCTAAATTTAAAATTACTCCAACGCATAGCTTGGCCAATATCCGACTCTGGGAAAATTAATTCCACATCTGCACCGAGTAAAGTCTTACTGCGAATATTATTAATTTCTTGATCATCCAATGCACGTATAAACATCAAATATGTAATTTGCTCGATTACAGATAAAGGATTTGTTAAACCTGCAGCCCAAACATTCTCCCATATCTTATCTACTTTATTTTTAATTTCACCAGTTATCATATGCATTCCCCTATAAATAGATTACATGTTTCTTTCATGATAACATAATTTTTATTCTAATAACATCTATAAAAATAACTGACTACAAAACGTAGCCAGTTATTTTATATTGATGTTATTACTTTTACTTTTCCCCTACCAATTGATAGCTCATATCCACCATCACCTTTATCTTCTCTAGATCTTCATAACGTTCTATATCCCTTTAGGCATAGCTCCCATCCCAGCTTGGCTTTTAGCGTATTTGTCTTTGTCATTTGCATTGTCCACATATTGAACTATATCGCGTAAGTCTTGTGATGGTGTTTTATAATCTAAATCTGCCATTATAAAGTGGGTATATAAATATTTATCATCATAGAGCGATTGAATGTACATTCTGGATGTAGATCGTTCTACTTCCATATACATAGCTGGAGTAGCATCATTCCAAACTGTTGCATATTGAATTGGTTTGTAATCAGAATATGGCTTATACATAATGAAGAATCGTATCAATTTATAATTAATTTGATGACGATTAGCTAACTCTTCCGGTTTTAATTCTCTCACCATAATGCCTTCACGATATTTTTTACCATCATAGATATAAATTGCATCATTGTCAGGTCCATGATACTTTAAATCGCTTGATTTTAACGTTTGGAAGGTAAATCCATTAATAGTTATCGGTTTTGTTTTTGAAAGTATTTGTTTTGCAGGTTCAATTGAAGGTAGTACATAATTAACTAATGGTGACATTAGCGCTTTATACACGTACTCCTGATCATGTGTCTTTAATAGTTCCAGTTCCTTTTTCTTAATCAAATCATAACTAATATGATAAGACAGCGAAGGATCAGATTTCACATCAAAATTAATAGCCCCTTCTAAAGCTCCACTTTTAGTCTGCCCAATCTCCCATGTAGCATTTCTAACCGTAGGATACGAGAACGAATTTTCCTTAGACTGGCTTTCACTATTCTTACGAATAGTATAATGTATATTTCCTTCAATTAAGCGGAAATTGCCTTTTTGAACCTCTGTAGTTAATGGATCTCCTTTTATAGTTTTACCAAACTGGCTACTCTCTGGCACAGTAAATTTAATATTTGCCCCATTATCCTTAAGAATAAAAACAGAAGAAGACTGATTTGTGGAATGATACAATTCCTTAGTAAAGTATAACAACTCATCTAGCGTCCATTTTTTAGACCCATTATTGTTATATTCATCTCGTATCTGATTAGCTATAATATTTTCAGTCTTTTGTACTCCATTACCAGTCTTACGATAGTTCTGATATGCATCCTTTGATACTGTAGGATCTGCACCTGGTATATTGATATCAATGGCTTGGCTACCTAATGTCACACAACTAAAACATAGTGCAGCCATTAACACGCGTTTCATCATAAATTCTCATCCTTTCACATACTCTCTCAAATAGTATATATGTATAGAATATCATATTTTACTTGACCTATAGTAGTACAATATAAGTATAGAAACAAGGAGGTGCTACATATGAAGTTTACAAAACGTACGATTGTCATGATATTGTTAGCCATGACTGCGGCTGTATCTACAGGATTTGCTTATGATTATGTATGCAATGGATCACAAGCAAATTGCAATACAAATGCTCAATATAATTGTAATGCAGATACTCAATACAGTTGTAATACAAACACACAATACAACTGTAATAATAACAACACCGTTTGTAACAATACTAGCCAAAGTTATTGTGGTCAAAACTCTAATGCTAGAGGATGCGGCGGATATAGAAGATAATATGGTAAATACACCAAAAGCCTATAGTACAAAAATGTACTATAGGCCTTTATAATATGCCACACTAATAATATGTATTACATCTAAATACTGATAAAATTCAGTCTAAAGCTACCCTTTATTAGGAGTTCATACGATTAAAGTATTCAATTGCTTGTCGTGAGAATTCAACGTATGTATTACCATAAGAGAATGGTCCTAATTCATATGGTTGGTATACAAGGCCTATAACACCTTTACCTTTCAAGTAGTAGTTATCAGAAACATATTCTACATTCCAGTTAGGTAGTAAGTCTGCTTTTTTATGACCTTCACTGTAGAAGCGCAATATACCAGAATTAATGCCTCTCTCTATTTGTTGTGGATTAGCAATATTTACATAGTTATATAGTGGAATTCGTTGGCCCGTAATCTTGTTATATACTAGGCCTTTGGTGTTATACATACCATGTGCACTACCAGCATGATAGTAATAGGTAGTTAACAAAATAGATACTACTTGAGCATCTTCATAGGTAACTTTATAATTTTGTTTTACTTGGTATGCATGTTGATCGTAATAGACTGATTTAGCATATAAAACATAGTTAGCAATGTCTGTATTAATCGCTTTTTGTGCAAACATATTATTGGTATATACCAATGGATATTTTAATTCCATGTTTACATCTGATTGGCTACCTGTAACAACGGTTGCATACGTAGGTACAGCCAACATAACACCTAACATAGAGGTCATACATAGCTTTTTAAAGATTCCCATAATACTGTCTCCTTTTAACAAACACCTTTAAATAGGTTCATTACTGTGTTAGTTCTACAAGCTATGATAAAACTCCTCTATTTTTATTTCACATTTCAAATAATTTATTAATTCTATAAAATAGAAAGACTAGCTAATCTTTCACACTAAATATTAGGTAGAACGCCTCCTAATACAGTACTAAGAAGCCCAAGTACAATCATCCATATAGATATAAACATTAAAACAAAGGATGTATGTGTGTAGATTTGTATAGTAAATTGATTATAATCAATAGCACCTTTAATTACCTTATCGCCTACTTTTTTCATAACTGCATCTAGTACAAAGGGATCTTCTGTAACGGATAGTCTATAGGTGCCTGGACTCGCATCAAAGGTATATAATTCCATTCTAGAGTAGGTAATGCCATTAACTCGAGCGCGCATAATAGATAGAAATAAAGGAATTGTCCTTCCCGTTTTTTCATCAACTAAGTTAAAACCAAATTCTCCAATAGGCGCCTTTGTAAACATTTTTCCACTAAGCCATAGGCCATAAGTACCTGCTCGCTCTAACGTAAAAGTGCCTTCTTTATTTACATAGGGCATTTCATAGAGCATCTTAGCTCTACCAAAGCGAATCGTGTATTTAATACCTAAATAAAACAAACAAAGTCCTAAAGGTATCAACAGATAAAATAACTGTTCCATTACCTACTCCTTCTCTATTCTCCTGCTTTTACACAACACGATATGTATTTTCACTATATCATACTTTCACCATACAAAAAAGGACCCTCCAAAGAGAGTCCTTAGTCTGTATTGTTATGCTATTAAGCGTTTTTAGCTACTTCCATAAACTCATTTATCTTATTTCATATGAAGAGTCATATTTTCAAAACCTGTACCATTAGCTTCTTTAAAAATATAATTACCTACAACATATTTTGGATCATGCAAAGCTATATCAACGTATTGTTCTGAGGTATTGCTAAAGTTATCCAAGGCTACACCTTCATAATTAAAATCTTCTACACGATTTATAGTTATTCTCATACCAGAGCTAGCCTGTTTAGCATATATAAGAAGTGAATAGTCTTGTGCATACTGTGGAATACGCAATACGCTTGCTAAAGAATGCGTTATATCATATCGATAAGTAACTAAAACCTTGTGAATATATGCGTTAGTTCTACGACTATTTTTATTTTCAACCTCATATACAACTGCCTGTACTTTATAAATATACTGATTCTCTTCTAATCTTTTAATAGAACTCTTATCTACAAAATACGTAATAGCATTTTTGCCTGTAAGAATAGGAATATTATTCTTATCATTTTTAATATCTTCCATCGATATAGCTTGAATCTGTAATGGTATTACTATACCAGCTAACAGTAATATAGAAAATAACTTTTTCATTATTTCAAATCCTCTTTTCAATAGTCATCCTACACATTATATGTATAGGATATCATATTATAAAAGTATTGATAATCTATTACTTTCACCATACAAAAAAAGGACCCTCCAAAGAGAGTCCTTAGTCTGTATTGTTATGCTATTAAGCGTTTTTAGCTACTTCAACAAGTTTAGCGAATGCTGCTGCATCGTTAACTGCCAAGTCAGCCAAC
>OKWK01000293.1_pt1 | contig 31937 bp, 29 predicted proteins | sample 1607181 | NCBI WGS metagenome assembly OKWK01 (sample SAMN07501053, study PRJEB24779) | human gut metagenome | isolation source: stool | host: human infant | place: USA: Pittsburgh, PA
CCTATTGTTGCCTACCCGCATAGCGGGTAGTTTTATGTTTCGCACGCGTTGCGTGCTCAACTGACTAAAGTCACAATAAAAAAGGCGCCAATAATAAGGCGCCTTAAAATTTATTTTATTTTTATTACATTCTGTTAAGTTCAACCATTTCTCTAAATGTTTCTAGTTGAGTTTTAACTTGACCGAAGTCTGTCATTTGTTGATCATAACCCATTTTAATTAGTGGAATGCCAGCTTTTTCGTAAGCTTTCTTTAGTGATGGATATTCCATTTCTTCTGTATCATTAAATGTCATCATGAATAATAGACATCCGTCAGCATCATTATCAAGAGCTAAGTCAACAACATATTTTGGTCTCTTCCAAATATCTGGATCGTAAAGAATTGGATCTTCGTCCATTCTTGCAAATTGATCTGCAAGAGCCATATATGGATCTTCAATTGATGTATCTACATCAACTTTAAGTCCTCTTGATTCACTTGCAACGTCATCTGCTACTACGCAAATGTTAAAGTTGTCAAGAACTTCAAGAAGGGCTGGGTTATCAGTGATAATACCAGAAGTTACAACTCTTGGTCCTGTGCATTCTTCTTTTGGCATAGCTTTTAATGCTTCAATTAATTCTTTAAGCATTTTGTTGTGTTCATCTTTAAGCATATGGTAAGAAGCTTTTAATACATTACATCTGTCAGATGCTTTAATAGTCTTTGAATAATCTCCAACTAATTTAATGAATTCTCTCTTTAGAGCTCTGTTTTCGTTATAAACTTCGAAAGCTTTCTTTAAGTTTTCATCAGTAATCTCAACACCACAAACTTCTTCTAATCTTTCAGCAGCTTGTTTAAAGATTTTTGCATTGTAAGTTTTACCAAAGTCTTCTTTTCTATGTTGAGCGTGGTTTAAAAATACCATAGGAATTTTTCTACCAACAGAAACTTTATAGTTTTGAGAGAATGGTCTTAAAGTATCATCAAGAGTAGTTACCATTGATGCGCTTAGTCCATCAAGAGATCCGTCAAGACCCATTTCCAAACATCTTAGTGCTAGTGAATAATAGAATGTTGGGAAATATTCTTTTGCCTTATCAATTGGTCCTTGTCCTCCCCATACTCCGTAAGGAACAAGTCCACCTGCGTAAATAATTTCTTCAGGTGCATAGTAAGGGAAAACTCCGACAACTTTTTTACCTTCAGCAAGGTATTTGTCAATTTGTTCTCTTCCGTTATCTGCAATATGTTTAAATTCTTTTAATAATTCTTTTATATCAGTCATTTTGCACCTCAATTAAATTGTAGTCTTAGACCAGTCAGTTTCTTTTGTGTTTTCGAAATTAGTGTAGATTTCTTCGCCCTTAGCAATTCTATCTGCTTTTCTTTCATTCATAATTTCTACTAAACCTTGAACTCTAGTCTTGTATTGTTCTTCAGAGAAGTTTCTTTCATCAGCTTGGTCACCATCAAAGTGAACTACTGGAATGTCAAGGTCTTCTCTCCATCTTCTTTCGATTTCAGGCATTGCTCCTGACCATGGCTTACATGATCTGTTGTAGTTAACAAGTGCTCCAGAAACTCCGTTTTCTTTAGCCATTGTTTCTCTCCATTCAACACCGTCTTCGATACATACTGAACAAGGTGCTTTACAGTAAGCTGCAGCCATTTCTCTAACAGTTGTATATTGGAAACCAAAAGCTGGTGCATATACTACTGCAGTTACGTTAACTCCATTTTGTTTAAGTGGTTCAAATAAGTGTCTTAGTCCTGGCCAGCAAGGGATACCTTCAAATAGAATTCTATGTTCTTCTGGATATTCCCAAGTAGAAGTTCCTTCTTTAACTGATTGTTCATATTCAGCTGCTAGAAGTTCAAAACCTTCAGCTGCATCAATTTCACATCTTGCAGCAACGATGTCTGCCATGTGGTTGAATAAGTCAAATCCAGAAAGTGGAGATGGTTCATAAGCCATGTATGAACAAGCTTTAAGCCATGCAGCTGCTGTTCTATTAGCAATTTTACAAGCTTCTTCGAATTTCTTTTCATCAAATTTCTTTCCAGTTAATTTTTCAAGTTGGTGAATAGCATATTCAAATTGACCCATTAAGTAATCAACTTTTTCTTCTGGTACATCAACAGTATTTTGGAAAGGAATATCTATCATAATCATTGGAATGTTATGCATTCTAGCAATGTTTTCGTACCATTTAGTCATCATATTACAGATGTTGTTACAACAAAGAACGAAGTCTGGTTGTGGCATCTTTCTTGAGTCAGTAGGTTCACCTGCTGCATAAGCAAGAGAAATTCTTGCGTAACCACAGATATCATTATCATATCCCATATCTTCAGCTGTTTGACATAGTCTTAGACCGTCTTTTTTAGCTGCAGTTGTAGCTGCGTGGTTTTCTGGATATACTGCATGTAGTCCAAATGCCTTTGCAAGTTCAATAGGGAATTTAGATGATGACCATCCAACTAGTTCTCCTCTTTTTTTTGCATCCCATGCTGCTCCGTAAACTCTATCAACAACATTTCTTAGAGCTTGAGCTGCAGGAATATGTCCTTCGATTGGTCTTGGTTTTTTACCAGGTATTTTTTGAATTTGTTCAGCCATAGTTTACCTCCTAAAATAAATTATGCTTTAGCTTTATCTTCTTTTAATTTTTGCAATTTACATTTTTGATATCCAAATAGTGCAGCTCCTAGCGCACCATTTAATTGACATAGTGGTGAAGTGTGAATTTTATGTCCTGTGTTTTCTTCAAGAGCCCTAACCATGCCCTTATTAAGAGCAACACCACCAGTAAATACTACATCATCATTTAATCCCACTCTTTTAGCAAGAGAACCAACTCTTGCAGCAATGGAATCATGGATCCCCTTAACTATATCTTCAATCTTTGATCCACTTGCCAGTTGTGAAATAACTTCTGATTCCGCAAAAACTGTGCAAGTAGAAGAAATACTAACATCTTTTGTAGACAACTTATCTAACTCTTCAAGTTTAGAAACATCAACTTCAAGAACTTTTGCAATTACATCTAAGAACCTTCCAGTACCAGCTGCACATTTATCATTCATAACAAAGTTTTCAAGCATTCCGTTGTCTCCAATTTTTAGAGCCTTGGCATCTTGTCCACCGATATCAATGATTGTACGAACATTTGGAAATAAGAAATAAGCACCCTTAGCGTGACATGAAAGTTCAGACATTTGGAAATCAGCTTCTTCAAGGGCTGTCCTACCATAACCAGTTGCCATTACATAAGAAATATCTTCTCTTTTCATGTTTGCATTTTTAAGAGTCTCACTAATTGTTCTTGATGGTCCGCTTGTTCCTGCTCCAACATCAATAACAGAAGTTGAAATAATTTCTTTACCATCTTTTAAAATAATACTCTTTGACGCAGTTGATCCAATATCAACGCCCATTGTATAAATAGCTTCTGCCATACAATCTCCTCTTTATCTTAAAATTAATATCTTACTCTTCTTAATTCTACTATACTTATGTATCTTTGTCAAAAATAAAGAGCCAAGAATCCTGAAATTACAAGGCTTTTGGAGCTTTTATGTTTTACTATTTTTTACTTTTAAAAAGTATTGTTTACTTATCGTAAATTAATTTGACATATACAAAAATATTGGATAATCCTTTTTCAGATTATCCAATAAATTGTCATGTTTTATATTATTTAATGTTATTTAATCTATCGTAATCTCTGATGATTCTTGGAGTAAGCATTTGATGAACTGGGCAAATTGATTCAGGATCTTGATATGCACTTTCAGTGAAAGCGATAATATAATTTCTCCATAAGTTCATATTTACTATTTCATCTACTAAACCATATTTAGCACAAGAGAATGGTTTTGATTTTTCAGCATAATCTTGAATTAAATCATTCATCTTGTCAATTGTTGGTTGAAGATCTTTTCCAGCTTTTTTATCTTTTGCAAGTCTTCTTGAATACATTGCAGTAGCTGCAGTTTCTCCATTCATTACGTTGATTTCAGTAGCTGCAGATCCTAGAGAAAATGCGTTAGTGTCATTTCCTTGTGGTCCACCAAGTACGTAGTGAGCTGCTGCAGTTCCCTTTCTCATTGTAATTTCCATTTGAGGAAGATCAGATTTTTGAATTGAATAAATAAGTGATTGACCAAGTCCTAGTAATTCAGCTTTTTCTGCATCGTCGCCTACATCAATACCTGTAGTATCTTGTAGCCAAATAATTGGAAGTCTGTCTCTAGCACAAAGTGTTACAAATTCATTCATCTTGATTAAACCTTGTCTATAAAGTTTTCCACCAATAGAGATGTGTTTAGGATCATTGTAGTATTCAGGATAGCCCATTAATAGACCTTGAACATTAGCTACAACACCAACTAAAAGTCCGTTAACTTTTGCAAGTCCAGTTACCATTTCTCTACCGTAACCTTTTTTGTATTCCATAAATTCAGAACCGTCAAAAAGTCTTGCGATTACATCATATACATCGTAAGCCTTTTTACCATTAAGTGGAATAAGTGAATACATATCGTTAGGGTCAAATAGTGGATTCTTTGGATCGTCTACTCTGAAGAATTCTCTTTGGAATTTAGGAAGCATTGAAAGATATTTTCTAATTCCTTCAAGCACTCCTTCTTCTTCAACATAAACTTCTCTCATAAAACCAGTTTGTGCAAAGTGAACTCCTACTGATCCTGGAGGAGTAGTTTTCTTAGCATTTGCAGTTTGATCAGCTATTTGGTTAGCTCCTTCTTCGTCGATATATCCCTTTGGATTCATACCGCCAAGGATTCCAGCTCCACCAACAGCCATATTCGCATCTTTATGAGCAACTATAATTGTAGGAGAAATTGAGTGATATCCACCACCAGCTGGGTTAGTTCCATAAATACCAACTATTACAGGAACGCCACATTGGTTAAGTCTTGAATTTCTATAGAAAGGAGTACCGCCTCCACGTCTATTTGGATAAACTTTTTCTTGTTCGTCGAGTTTTACACCTGAACAATTTAGTATATATACTAATGGAATTCTAAGTCTTTCTGCTGTATCTGATGCTCTTAATAGGTCATCAGCTTGTCCAGCAATCCATGCACCTGCAAGTTTTTTGTTATCTGATGCAACAATGTATACCCATCTGTCATCAACTTTTGCAAGTCCTTTAACAATACCAGTTGTACCATGGTCATTTTCACCAGGATTGTAAATAGTATTAAGTGGGCACCAAGTACCTTCATCTATAAGTTCAGCAATTCTTTGAAGTGCTGTCATTTCGCCACGTTCATTTACTTTTTCATCTGGTTTACCAGCAGCAAGAGCTTTTTCAGCAAACTCTCTAATTTCTTCTTCAACTTCTCTTAATTGATTGAAGTTTTCTTCATCAACTGCTTTTAATGGCTTTCCAATTGTCTTCATATTTTGAAAATATGAAGCAAGTGAATATTGAGTCATGTGTCCTCCTTATTCTTCTACAGGTCTCTTAATGAAAGCTTCGCCTGGATCTATTTCTTCTCTTATTAATTTAATAACTTCTTCGTCTGGTTCTTCAAGTTTTACTGCACGAGATACATCAATATCAAATCCTGTATTTTCAATAACATCTTCTGGAGATGAAGAAGGATAATATCCAGCAAGATACATTCTCTTAGTATCTTCGTCAAATTTTAATATACCCTTATCAGTTACAACCATTTGTGGTCCAACATTTTCAGGAATACCTACTCTAGTTCTTCCGCCAGGACCATCGATCCAACCTGGAGAAGTAATATAGTCAACTTTTTCTATGAATCTTCTCTTTTCGTGTTGCATCATAATAATAGTATTTACATAAGTTGCAATACCATTAGCTCCACCAGAACCAGTAAATCTTGTCTTAGGGTGGTGGTAGTCACCAATTACTGTAGAGTTAACATTTCCAAATGGGTCAATTTGAGCTCCACCGATAAATGCGATCATTCTCTTTTTGTCATGTCTCCATTCATTAGCTTGGAAACCAACATAAGTTGCATTTGTCCAGTGAACACCACAGTGTGCCATAAATCTATTGTCACCAACTGATCTTGGAACTTCTATTGGATCACAATCCATAAGTCCTGATTCTACAATTAGATAACAGTTAGGAGCATAAACTGCTTTTGCAAGAGATGCGCCAATTAGAGGAAGTCCTGTTCCTACAATCGCTATTTGACCATCTTTAATTTGTCTAGCAATTGTAACTGCTTGCATTTCTTTATTTGTATAATTATCATATCTAGCCATTATTTATCTTCTCCCTTCTTTAGTACGTCTGTAGAGTAACCAAATCCTGGAACATTCTTTAGTCCGATAAGTCTTGTAGCTCCAAGTTTATTTAGGTATGCTTCGTGATCTTCAACACCATATACCCATTCGTCTAAGAATGCATTGAAGTTTTCTTCAGTTTTTGATTCAACATTATACATCTTATAGAAGGCAGCATCGTAATCATAATAGTTATAACATTGTGAAGGGTGTGCTCCAAATGGTGCATGAACTACTGCGTCAACACAGAATCCAGGAATTTTATTTTCAGCTGCATCAAAGTTTTTGATGTATTCGTTAGAAACAAGTTCTTCGCAAGTTACGATAACTTTTCTAGCTGCAATTGCAATATCAACATCGTGGAAAGTGTTTCCAAGAATTCTTGTAGTTCCGTCTGGAGATGCCATTTGTACGTGGATTATTGCAGTGTCAATTTCTGGAACTGGAGCTGCAACAAGTTTTTCTCCTTTTTTGAATGGGTTTTCTACATATATAAACTTATCATTTGGAAGTTTGTCAATTTTTTCTCTTTCTTCTTTAGAAATTCCCCATTCGTCAACTAAACTTGAACCCATCATAAGTCTACATGGTAGGTATGGAAGTCCTAGTGCAGCTGCGTGAATTCTTTGCATTTCAACGTCTTGAGAGTAGTCTTCCATAAGAAGTTCGCCCTTTTCAACTGCTGCTCTAAATCTTCTTGAAACATTTGTATATCCTGAGTTAGCAGTGTAGCAATTTATGTATGCCTTTACTCTGCCAGCTCCAATTAATGTGTCCCAGTCTCCTCCTGCAGGTCCTGCTTCAACGATAAAATCTTTTTGACCTTGACGCAAAATTTCATTTACTGCTGCGTAAGGTTTTCTGTTAGTTGTAAATCCCCCTAGTGAAATTACATCGCCATTTTCTACATATTTTGCTATGGCGTCTTTAAGTTTCATTACTTTACTCAAGTTAAAACCTCCTTTTGTTATATATAACTTGATTGCATAAATATTCAGCTCACTTTGGAGCTGAATGAATTAATGACTAAATAATATTAAGAATACACCTGCTGCTACTGCTGAGCCAATAACTCCAGCAACGTTAGGTCCCATTGCGTGCATTAGTAAGAAGTTAGTAGGATTATATTTTCTACCTTCAACTTGTGATACACGTGCTGCCATTGGAACTGCTGATACACCAGCTGAACCAATAAGTGGATTGATTTTTCCACCTGTTACAATATATAAAATTTTTCCAAAAATAACACCGCCTGCTGTTGCAAAGCAAAATGCCATTAGTCCAAGAACTATGATTTTAATTGTTGCAGGTTGTAGGAAAGTTGTTCCATCTGCAGTTGCTCCAACAGTTGTACCAAGCATAATTGTTACAATGTTCATAAGAGCATTTTGTACAGTGTCAGAAAGTCTTGCAACTACTCCTGATTCCTTAAATAGGTTTCCAAGCATTAGCATACCAAGAAGTGGTGCTACGTCTGGAAGAAGTAGTGATGTGAAAAGTACTACTACAACTGGGAAAATAACTTTTTCTAGTTTAGATACTTTTCTTAGCGAAGTCATAACTGTTGTTCTTTCTTTTTCAGTAGTAAGTGCCTTCATAATTGGCGGTTGAATCATTGGGATAAGAGCCATGTATGAATAAGCTGCTACTGCAATTGGTGCAAGTAAGTGTGGTGCAAGTTGTGATGTTGTAAATATTGCTGTTGGACCATCTGCTCCACCGATAATACCAATTGATGCTGCTTCTGGTCCAGTAAAGCCAAGTTTAACAGCTACAATAAAGGCAACATAAATACCAAATTGTGCTGCTGAACCTAGTAAAAGTGAAATTGGATTTGCAATAAGTGGTCCAAAGTCAGTCATTGCTCCTACGCCCATAAATATTAAACATGGGAATAAGTTTGACTTAACTCCGTTATACATAATTGCTAAAACCCCTGAAGATTGCCATGGGTCTCCAACTTCCATTAAGCCTGTCATTGGCAAGTTTCTTAAAAGCATACCAAAGGCAATTGGAAGAAGTAATAATGGTTCAAATTCTTTTTTAATCGCTAGATAAATAAGAATGAAGGATATAATAAACATTACTACATTTTGCCACTGTAATGCTGCAAACCCCGATTCACCTAGAATCCCCTGTAATGTTTCTAATAACATATTCCGACCTCCTATTATTCAACAACTGCTAGTAATGCGTCAGTATCTACTGTTTCTCCAGCTGTTACTTTAAGTGTTACTTTTCCTGCACATGGAGCTACGATTTCATTTTCCATCTTCATAGCTTCAAGAATTAAAATTACATCTCCAGATGCTACAGTGTCACCATTATTAACATTTAATTTAAGAACAGTTCCTGGCATTGGTGAAACTACATCTCCTGCGCCGCCTGCTGCTGGTGCTGCTGCTGGAGCTGCCGCTGGTGCAGGTGCTGGTGCTGCTTGTTGTGGAGCAGGTGCTGCAGGTGCTACTGGTGCTGCTGCTGGAGCTACTGGAGCTGCTGCTGGTGCTGCTGTTAATGATCCTGGAGTAAGTGATCCATATCCTCCACCAACTTTTTCAACTTCTACTTCAAAAACTTTTCCATCTACTTTAACTTGATATTTCATTAATTTCTCCTTTTCATAAATAATAGAATAATTTAAAATAATTTATTTTTTTTCGTTTATAGAAACAATTCTAAAACTTTCAACTCTCGATCTTTCTTGCATGCTAATTGCTCCAACTATTGCTGCTAATAGTGCAGGGTCCATTGAATTATCAGCTACTGCTTTTTTCGGTGCTGCCTTTACAGGCGCTGCTGCTTTTTGATTAGACTTATTTGCGTCAGCCTTACCTTGAATACCTCCAACTACCTTACTAATTATTATAATTGCAATTAGTAGAGAAATAAGGGCTAAGAAAACTACGCTAAGTCCTGTCAACGCTACACCAAAGGCTTCTCCAAGGGTAAGAGTAACATCTCCTAACATTATCACACCTCCCAATGTGTTTTTTTTCATATTACGGAATACATTCCAACTTTTAAGAATATTATAACAAATACCTAAAATTAATTCAATTAAAATCTCTATGTATGATAAATTAATTTAAATCTTTTGCATATCAATTATACATTAAAAAACATGTAAAATAAAGGAAATCCTTTTTGTTAATTTTCTTCAAATATCCAAAATTAAAGTATTTTTTAATATTAATTACATTTGTTAAAAAAAGATTTAATTATAATTTATTTTCTTATAAAATTTAATTTTTGAAGCTTAATCTTTGACTAAATGAAAATTTAATTTTTTTTAAATTTTATTTTTTTATTTAATTTTTTTATAATTTAATAATATTTTAAAATGGATTTTTATATTTTTACTTATTTTTAAGTAATTTTTATTATGAAAATTTTTAATTAATTTTTTTAATTAAACTATAAAAAAAACTCTCTAGTTAAAAAACTTAGAGAGTTTAGGTTATATTATTATATTAAATTGTAAGAAGTCCGAGATGCTCTACTAAAATTTTTATGCCAAGAAAAATTAGTATTAAGCCTCCTGTTACTTGAGCCTTGTCTTTTAAGGCAATGCCAAAAGCTTTTCCTATTTGTACTCCAAAAAAAGATATTATAAAAGTTGTTAGTCCTATTACAAAAATTGCCATAGATATTTTTATATTTAAAAAGGCAAAGGAAACTCCAACTGCTAGGGCGTCAATAGATGTCGCTATGGCTAACATTAATAAGTTTTTTAAATCAAGTTTATCTTCTTCAATTTTACAAGTTTTTTCCCTTGATTCTCTTATCATGTTAATTCCTATAATTGATAGGAGAACAAAGGCAATCCAGTGATCTACTCTTTGAAGCTTTTCTGCAAAAATCGAACCCAAAAGATATCCAACAAAGGGCATAAGTGCTTGAAAGACTCCAAAAAATAGGGAAATAACAAAGGATTTTTCTAAAAATTTTTTTCTTATGGATAGGCCCTTACATATTGCCGCCGCAAAGGCGTCCATAGAAAGTCCCACTCCAATAAAAAATACCGATATTAAATTCATCTTCACTCCTCAAAAAAATAGATGCCCCCACAGCATCTATTTTTCTTCTAATTTTTAAATAATTATTTTAACAATTCGTCTAATCTATTTTTGTCAAATCCAACGATTTGTTCGTCATCAATACAGATTACTGGTACTCCCGTGTATCCCATTGCCATTAATTCGTTTCTAGCTTCTTTATCAGTTTGAACATTCTTTTCTTCGAAGTCAACTTCTCTTTCTTTTAAATAATCCTTTGCCATTGTGCAGTAAGGGCAAGTGTTACTTGTGTATACTGTTACTTTACTCATTTTATTCCTCCTCATTAGTTCTTTTATTATACTCCAATAGTATAAGTGAATCAAATATTTAAATTTTTACTTAATTATTTTTATAATTTGTGCTTTGCATGTTCTAAGCCGTCTTTGAATATACAAAGTACATGTTCATCGTCTAGTGAATAATAGGCTCTTCTACCATTTCTCTTTACTTTTATTAGATTTTGATTTCTTAAAAGTGCAAGTTGATGTGATATTGAAGACTGACTCATATTAAGTAAGACTGCAATATCAGAGACGCATAAAGGTCCATTCATAAGTGCATAGATGATCTTTATCCTTGTAGGATCAGATAGAGATTTAAATATTTGTGAAATTATTTCAATTAAGTCATCCTTTTTGTTAAATTCGTAAATATTCTTTTCTACTTCTTTTGAAATTTCATCTATAAATTTATCATTCATTTTTTCTTTACCCCACACTTTTAAAATTTACACTTAAAACTATAAATTCTTCAAGCTTTAGTGTCTCTGCTCTTCTTATTTCATCAATGCCACTTAGTTCAAGAGCTCTTTTTATTTCTTCTTTAGTGTAATTTAATTTTGAATTAGAAAGAGAATTTAAAATTGTCTTCCTTCTAGTTGTAAAAGCTGCACGTACGACTTTAAATAAAAAGTCTGTATCAAGATCTTCTCTTTTTTTCATAACTAAATTAACAACTGCCGAGTCCACATTTGGCTTTGGCATAAAGACTGAACTTGGCACTTGAAATTTGTAAAGGCAGTCTGTGTAATAATTTATAAAAACTGAAAGTGATCCGTAATCTTTATTACCTGGCTCTGCTGCAAGTCTTTTTGCAACTTCCTTTTGTACCATTACTGTTATAGAAATTAAATTAACTTTAGCTAAAATTAATTTTTCAATAATTGGTGTTGTTACATAATAAGGAAGATTTGCCACTACTTTAAAGCTTTCGCCGCCAAATTCATCATCAGTAAGTTTTTTTAAATCTAAGTCCAAAAAATCTCCATAGATTACTTTTACATTGTCTATATCAAGAGTTTCCTTGTGAAGATCTCTTAACTTTTCATCTATTTCAACTGCAAGAACTTTTTTTGCCCTTAGAGCCAATTCTTCTGTTAACGTTCCAACTCCAGGACCAATTTCAAGTACATTGTCACCTTTTGTTATTTCAGCTGCGTCAGCAATTTTTCTAACTATATTTCCGTCAATTAAAAAGTTTTGTCCCAGAGATTTTGTAAATCTAAATCCATATTTTGTGAGGATTTCTGAGAGTTTACTTGGTTTATATAATCTATCTATGAGAATTCACTTCCTTCATAGCCTCTTCAAATTCTTTTCTGGTAATTCCAAAGGAATTTAATTTATGAAGAGTCTTTTTTCCATTTCCGTATCCTATTTTTAGGATTTCAGAAAGTTTTTCGCGTCTCATACTTGCATCATCAGAATTTATAAGTCTATTTTCAATTAAATCACTCATAGTGTATTCTATTTTTGCATCTATTTTTGTAGCTCGTGCTGCCTTTAAAGCCTTTAAAATTTCTTCGGGGTTTGCATTTTCAACTCCAATGTCGCCATGTTTTGTGGAAACATCTTGTGAAAGATAGGCGTGTTTTGCATTTGGAATTTCATCTGCTATTCTCTTTCTTATTTGAGAACCCATGTAGTCTGAATCTGTGAAAATTATAATTCCCTTTTTCTTATCCATTTCTTTTAAAAGATTTATTAATTTTTTTCCAAAGGCAAAGCCATGAGTGGTAATAATTTCTGCATCAACTGCCTTTTTAATGGCAATCTCATCGTCACGACCTTCTGCGACAATTACTTCTTTAATTGTCATTTTCATATTCCAAAAAACCTCTTTGTATTTATTGCTGTAATTTTTTCAAGCTCTCCTGCATCCATTTGTCTAAGATCAGCAATATATTGGCAAGAAAACTTCACAAATTTTGGCTCATTTCTCTTGCCTCTATAAGGAACAGGTGTCATATAAGGGCAATCTGTTTCAAGAAGAAGTCTATCAAGATCAACTGCTTTTGCAACTTCCTTTGGAGTCTTTGCATTTTTAAAAGTAACAGCTCCACCAAGGGCAAGGTAGTCTCCCATCTTTAAATATTCTCTCATCATGTCAACAGATTGTGAAAAACAGTGAATTAAAGCTGTAAAATCATATTTTTCGTGAGCTTCCTTTAAAATATCAAAGGTGTCTTTTGCTGCATCACGAGAGTGAATTACAATATTTTTCTTTAATTTAGCTGCAAGTTCAATTTGTCTTTTAAAAACTTCCTTTTGCACATCTCTTGGTGAGTTGTCGTAATAATAATCTAGTCCAATTTCACCAATAGCCACAACTTTTTTATCCTTAGAAAGTTCTATAAGTCTATTTTCCACTTCATCATTATAAGAACTTGCCTCGTGAGGATGCACTCCAATAGCCGCATAAATATTTTCGTATTTATTGGCAAGCTTTACTGACCTCTCTGATGAAGGAAGGTCAGAAGAATTATTTATAACAAGTTCTATTCCATTTTCACTTAAACTTTTGATTACTTCTTCACGATCTTCCTCGAAAGCTTCATCATCTAAGTGCACATGTGAATCTATCATAGTATCTCCTAACTAATTTTTGCTCCAGATTTAATATCAGATAAAGTTGATGAAAGAGTTAAATTTCCTTCATCATCTGCTGCAGCAAGAAGCATTCCATTAGACTCAACGCCCCTTAATTTAATTGGCTTTAAATTTAAAATCATAAGGATTTTTTTGCCAACTAAATCATCTTTCTTGTAGTATTCCTTAATGCCAGATACAATTTGTCTATCCATGTCCCCAATTTTTAATTTAAGAACATAAAGCTTATCAGCATTAGGATGATCTTCTACATCAACAATTTCTGCAACTCTAATATCAAGCTTTGCAAAATCTTCTATATTAATTTCTTTTTTTATATCTTCTTTAATATCATCTTTAGCATCAGCCATAGTTCTTGACTTTAAAAGAGCAATGTTTTCTTCGTTAAACCTTTCAATTTCAGCTTCAATATCAAGTCTTGGGAAAATAACTTCGCCCTTATTTACCTTAGTGCCATCTTCTATCAAGCCAAATACCCTGGCATCTTCCCAATTAACTTCATGAGAAAGACCAAGTTGTTCTCTTATCTTTAAAGAAGTATTCTTAATAAAAGGATAAATTAAAACAGAAACAATTCTTAAACTTTCTGCCAAATTATATAAAACAGTATTAAGTCTATCTAATTTATCTTCATCTTTAGCTAGTTTCCAAGGTTCAGTTTCATCAACATATTTGTTAGATCTTCTAATTAGTTTCCATATAGATTCAAGAGCAACAGAAAATTGGTAATGTTCCATTGCGCTTTCAACTTCATCAATTACAGAAACAGCAAGATTTTCAAGATCATCATCCACATCTTCTCTTACGCCTTTGTCTTCAATTACTCCATCATTATATTTAGAAATCATAGAAACAGTTCTTGAAAGAAGATTTCCAAGGTCGTTAGCAAGATCAGAATTAAGTCTTTGCATGAATTTTTCAATATTAAAAGAACCATCAGAACCAAAAGAAAATTCTCTTAACAAGAAATACTTAAGAGCATCAACGCCATAAAGATTAATAATTGGTTCAGGGTAAATAACATTTCCCTTAGACTTACTCATCTTGTCATTGTCAAATAAAATCCAACCATGACCAAAAACCTTGTCAGGAAGAGGTAAATCAAGTGCCATTAAAAGAGCAGGCCAGATAATTACGTGAAATCTCATAATTTCCTTGCCAACAAAATGAACACCAGCTGGCCAATAAGAATTGAATTTTTCCTTGTCAGTGCCATAACCAATAGCAGTTAAATAGCAAGCAAGAGCATCAATCCAAACATAAACAACATGCTTTTTATCAAAAGGAACATCAACACCCCAATTAAAAGTAGATCTAGAAACAGAAAGATCTTCAAGACCGTCCTTGCCTTCAAAGAAGTTTTTAATCATTTCATTTTTTCTAAAAGCAGGTTCAATAAAATCTGGATGATCTTCATAATATTTTAAAAGTCTATCCTTGTATTTTGAAAGTCTAAAGAAATAAGATTCCTCATGAGTAAGTTCAGTAGGTCTGCCACAGTCAGGGCAAATATGATCTTCACCAACTTGTGCTTCAGTCCAAAAAGATTCACAAGGAGTACAATAATAACCTTCATATTCTCCCTTATAAATGTCGCCCTTGTCATAAAGCTCTTGGAAAATATTTTTGACATCCTCTTCGTGATCCTTATCAGTAGATCTTACAAAATAATCATAGTCAATATCCATCATTTTCCAAAGTTTTTTTATGTTATTTACAATACCATCAACATATTCCTTTGGTTCCATGCCAAATTCCTTAGCTTTTTCTTCTATCTTTTGACCATGTTCATCAGTACCAGTAGTAAAGAAAACATCATAGCCCTTAATTTTCTTAAATCTCTTGACGCAATCAACTGCAACAGTGCAGTAAGTATGACCAATGTGAAGATTATCACTTGGATAATAAATTGGCGTCGTAACATAAAATTTCTTATTACTCATAAAACCTCCATAAAAAAACCCAATCCATAGGGATAAGGTCTTGGCAGAATCTGTCAATATTTCGATAATTTCTATTATTATTAAAATAATTATAACTGAAGTCACCTATAAAATCAATTTAAGCCTTGAACCTTGATTTATGGGGTAAAGAACATTAATTCTATCTATGTAAAAAATAGCTTAAAATATATTATAAACATCTCTATTATTTGCTTATGTAAAAACTATTAATCAAAACTGTTTGAAAAATTTTATTTAATTTTTGCCTTTAATAGCAATCGTCTAAATTAAAAAACCCTAGTTCATAAGCATCTTTATTTTGAGCTAAACACTCTAATATAATCTCCTTTTCGTATTCTTTAGAAATTCCAATATTGGGAAACAAATCTCCAAATTTCTCTAAATATTTATTTTCTAAATCCTTAATATTTTCCATGATTTCAAATTACTCCTAGACAATATCACAAAATATTGCAAATAAAATTTATTAAAGTGCAGCAAGTTTGCCCTCACGCTATAAGACATTTATTCGCATTTCAATCCACGCACCCGTGAAGGGTGCGACGTTGCAAGGATTGTATTTTCATGTTTTTGACCATCTATTTCAATCCACGCACCCGCGAAGGGTGCGACAGATACTAGCACGGCGCCGGGATCACGCAAAAAGAATTTCAATCCACGCACCCGCGAAGGGTGCGACAATCGACGATAACAACTCCAAGATTGACGATATTATTTCAATCCACGCACCCGCGAAGGGTGCGACGTAAGCGACAAGATAAATGACAGTTTTAACCTGGTAATTTCAATCCACGCACCCGTGAAGGGTGCGACTATTTCTCTCACAAAAGTTGTACCACCAATTTCTATTTCAATCCACGCACCCGCGAAGGGTGCGACTTTAAAAGGTGCAGGATTTGAGAGTGATTACTATATATTTCAATCCACGCACCCGCGAAGGGTGCGACGTTGTATGCTGTCCATATCCCCTTTGTAGAACACTAATTTCAATCCACGCACCCGCGAAGGGTGCGACGAGAAGAAACAAAAGCAACAATAGGCAAAAAAACAATTTCAATCCACGCACCCGCGAAGGGTGCGACAAAAGAGGCTAGACAAATTTATAGATGCCTACATATTTCAATCCACGCACCCGCGAAGGGTGCGACTTGCCAATAGGACAGTCAAAAGCCCCCTTAAAAAAAATTTCAATCCACGCACCCGCGAAGGGTGCGACTTGCTAATAGATTAAAAGCAAGCACAGTTGCTAAAGATTTCAATCCACGCACCCGCGAAGGGTGCGACTTCCAAAGCCATTGTAATATCAATAAGCATTACTTATTTCAATCCACGCACCCGCGAAGGGTGCGACGCGTGTTTGTAAGCTGTATTATAGCTTGAGTTTTTATTTCAATCCACGCACCCGCGAAGGGTGCGACAACTAAACGACAAGACAGGTCAAAGCATCTTGTGATTTCAATCCACGCACCCGCGAAGGGTGCGACGATGATTTTTCTGGAGGTAATAATGGATAATCTTATTTCAATCCACGCACCCGCGAAGGGTGCGACATTGTTCTGGAATTGCTTTAAAAGATATGATAAGATTTCAATCCACGCACCCGCGAAGGGTGCGACCTGATTCTAAGCATTTTAACTTTGGTGATAGACCAATTTCAATCCACGCACCCGCGAAGGGTGCGACTGAATTAAAGGCTGGTAGAATTTCTTCTCTACAAATTTCAATCCACGCACCCGCGAAGGGTGCGACTGCTTTTTCGTAACGCTAATTGTATAATATATGTAATTTCAATCCACGCACCCGCGAAGGGTGCGACATACTTAAAAGCAGAATATTTACTAGCAATAAAAATTTCAATCCACGCACCCGCGAAGGGTGCGACCTGGTATATTGTTAATCATACTTAGTGCGGAATATTTCAATCCACGCACCCGCGAAGGGTGCGACCAGTTGCCGTTTCTCCCTCTCCAGCAGCAAAGACAATTTCAATCCACGCACCCGCGAAGGGTGCGACACGGAGGTCTTCATTATTATAACCTACAATGTTCTATTTCAATCCACGCACCCGCGAAGGGTGCGACTGATGCCATAAACAATGGTGGTCCAAAAACAAAAATTTTAATCCACGCACCCGCGAAGGGTGCGACTAAGAAAACGCATGATGACAATATTCAAATAAAAATTTCAATCCACGCACCCGCGAAGGGTGCGACCTATCATAGCAAGGGAAGTCAAATAGCAGTTGAGGATTTCAATCCACGCACCCGCGAAGGGTGCGACAATATAGACTGCAAGAACTTACAGGTGTAGCTATAATTTCAATCCACGCACCCGCGAAGGGTGCGACAGTTTCCAATTTTAACTGGTGTCGCAAGGTCTGTTATTTCAATCCACGCACCCGCGAAGGGTGCGACGTCCTTAAAGTCTATGGTTAAGTTTTTAATTCCCTTATTTCAATCCACGCACCCGCGAAGGGTGCGACGAATATTATACCACAAAATGGAGGTATAAAACATATTTCAATCCACGCACCCGCGAAGGGTGCGACATACAACCTATTATAATAATCTACAAAATACTTTATTTCAATCCACGCACCCGCGAAGGGTGCGACCAGACATACCTAATTGATGATTAAAGTCTAATGAATTTCAATCCACGCACCCGCGAAGGGTGCGACATTAAATTAAAATCTAAATTATCATAACCATCACATTTCAATCCACGCACCCGCGAAGGGTGCGACTAAATTAACAAAAAAAACACACAATTTTCCAAAAATTTCAATCCACGCACCCGCGAAGGGTGCGACAAATCTTCTTTAAGTGTGTTATAATACCTATACAAAATTTCAATCCACGCACCCGCGAAGGGTGCGACGTAGGTTGTTAGATGATTAGTATAGATTTAATTGAGATTTCAATCCACGCACCCGCGAAGGGTGCGACGAAGCGGCGGGCTACAATTACAACCAGGCACAAGCAATTTCAATCCACGCACCCGCGAAGGGTGCGACTTGGAATTACAAGGTTGTAGCGAAACCGAGTACAAGATTTCAATCCACGCACCCGCGAAGGGTGCGACGTATCAAGACCTACCAACTAGACTGTAAGCGAATAATTTCAATCCACGCACCCGCGAAGGGTGCGACTGTATTTTTTAGCCTTTTTCTACTACTAATAAATACAGCTAATCATTTTTGAAAGAGTTTTGTCTCTTTTTTTATTAGTTTTTATGAGCTAGTCCCAAAACTTTTATGTCCAGCTTCAAGTCTCATAATTTTATAAGATTAATAAATCTTTTTCTGGGTTATAGGAATTATCTCTACCAAGAGTTTCGACTCTATTCTCCCAATTTTTTCCTAAATTGTAAATTCTTATTGAGTCTTTTTTTGGATCAATAATTTTTTCTAATTTGTTTTTTATAATAACCAAATCTGCCGGATATATATTTAGTTCAAAAACTGAATTCTGAACTCTTTGGCCATAATCTATACAAACTTTTGCGACTTGTCTTAATCGTCTTTTGCCATCACTTGATACTGTCTCAACATCATAAGTTATTAATACTTGCATTTTAGCCTCCCATAATAAAAGGTGGATAGGATTCTATATCTCCTCTTAGATATGAATTTAATAACATGGCTTGAACATGAGGAAGTAATCCTATTTTTATATTTTCTTCTATAAATGGGTGATAAATTTCTTCTTGTTCTCTTTTGTTCCAATTTTCTAGAACTATTTGTCTGCCATTGTCGTTTAAAAGTGTGGCGCCATTTTCTTTTACCTCAAAATGATTCTTATTTATTCTATTTAAGTTTATCATTGATAGTGTAAATTTATCAACTAGAAAGGCTCGCATCTCTTCTATTAAGTCAAGTGCCATGCTCACTCTTCCTGGTCTATCTGTGTGAAAAAATCCTGCATAGGAATCTATTCCTACACCTTCAAGGGCTGCGGCAATATTATTTGTAAGTAGTGAATATAAAAAGGATATTAGGGCGTTGAACCTGTCCATTGGAGGTCTTTTGCTTCTATCTATAAAGAAAAAATCTTCACGCTGTTTTATTATTAATTCATCTAAGACCGAAAAGTACTCTCTAGCTATTATTCCTTCTATACCTCTTACACTGTCTTTGTTCTTGCAATTTTTGATTTCCAGCATTAAAAGTTTTATTGAGTTTATAGCTTTTTCTAATTTTTTGACATCAACTTTATCTTTATTGTCTAACTTGCCTCTTATTAGAATTTTCCTGGAATTGTAGGCTTTGGCATAAATTATATTTTTTACAAAGTCCAAGGACTCTTCTGACTCTTGCATTTTATATTGTTTCTTTCTCGTATAAATATTTCCAAAGGATGAACCAATAACTCTACCACAGTATTTCCCATAAGGCGTGAAGAAAGTTATTGCTACATTTTCTTCCATACACATCTTCATTAAATCTGGACTCATGCCCATATAATTAAAACAAACTATCTGTTTTAATATGTGGATTGGGTATCTTGCCACTGTTTTTGAATCAAGAGTTATGGAAATGTTTCTTCCTTCTTTTCTAAGATAATAATCTGGATTTGTAACATATAAGGTATTAAGTAGCTTTTTCATAATTCTGCCCCATAAATATAGTTATCAACATTTTTAATTTTTTTCGTTATCCTTGGACTACACTCATTATAAAGAGAACACATCTTGCAATTCTTATAATTTTCTGCTCTAGGGACTATTTTTTCTTTATAGTACTGATGCATCTCTTTTGCTGCATTTATTGTTAGTTCTCTTAATTCATTTGTGAACTCAACTTTTTCACGAGTATCTATTTCATTATAATAAATATATCCATAATCTAGTTTTGTATTGAAATTTTCTTCTACACAAATTGCCTGTGCCATTAACTGGGCATTGTCATAATTATATTTTTTCTTTTTGCCCCTCTTATATTCTATAATAATTGGCTGCCATAAGCCCTTTCTATTATTTAACTCAATTCCCTTATCTGATTTATGAAATTCGATTGCATCTAACCTTCCAGAGAGTCCCAGATTTTTGGAACTCACTGACATTGCTCTTGATATTATTAAGTCTTTTCTCTTTTCTTTTATAAAGGGTTTATCAACTTTTGTATGAATTACTTGACCTTCCGCTGTAAATGAATTTTCCGTCCAAATATTTTCAACATGAATTAGAGCCCACTGTCTCTTACAAAACAAAAAGTGTTGAACTCCACTTAACATTAGGTATTCATCTTCAGCATACATTTTTAAAGTCCTTTAATATGTTCTACTTTTAATCCCTTTTCTTCATATTCTTTTAGTTTTTCTTGGTCTAATCTAATATTGTAGTCTTCATATTTTACTTTTAAATCTTCTGCATTAGGTAGGTCATATTGTAACAAATCTTTTATTTTTCCACTGGAAACATCTCCAATCTTTGATGAATGATTAAACCATAATATATCTTTGACTTCCATGGAACCGTCTGGTCTAGCTGATGAAATATCATTTATAAATAAAGTTTTTATACATTCTTTTATAGTTTCTATATCTTTTTCATCGAAGCCAGTTTTTTCTGCAAAGTATGAATTAATGCTTCCATTAACTACATAAACTCCGTGATCCACAAAGTGCTTAGTTCCCATTGTGTCTGCACTTCTAGATTTTCCAGCACCAGGCTCCATACCACTTATAGATTTAGTTATTTGCATTGTAGTGATTTCTATTGGCTCAAGAGACTTAGCAATGGAAATACTTACTGGTCCCCTAATTCCAAGAGACCTTTTTTGATAAGTGAAGACTTGACCAAAGGCTCTTATGTCAATCCATTTTTCATTGGCTCTCTTTTCTACTTCTTCGTCACTATCTTCTTTTTTGAAAACAGAATCAAATCTTTTTTCAAGAGATCTAAAGCCATCTTCACTTCTATCTAAGGATTTTACAAAGATGTCGTGACCCATGTCTTGCATCCTATTTCTTATTTTTCTTTTAAGACAAACATCACTTATTTCTCCAAAGCCTCTATTATCTATTCTTGGCATATTGCCAGTTAGTGGGTCACCATTAGGATTTGCTCCAGAAACTTCAATTGTAAAAATAAAATCCACTTTATTATTAATCATGTTTTTCCCCGCTTTCTCTTGTAGTTTTTTTGTATAAGTAATCTAATTCTTTAATTTGTGCTTGATATCCAAATAAAAATCCTGAGTTCAAAGGTTTATTTGTTTCTACCCCATTAAATTTGTAATTTTCCCCTATAAGGTCAATTACATCTCCAGCCTCTCTTTTTAAAATATTTCTTATTTCTCTAGTTTTTTCATTTGCATGCAACTTAAAATCATAGGGTTTGATTAGATCGCTAAGTCTCATGCTCATAGTTGCAGGTTTATTTAAATAACTTGACCAAAGTTTTTCAGCATTTGTTATTCTTTCGTCGTCCTTATTGTAAGTAAAAGCTTCAGTTTTTTCGTATATAGCTAGAAGTCTCCCAAATAAATAAGACCTATCTATTTCTTTTTTATCTAACATATTGCTTTTGATTCCCTCCTTTTCTCTTAAGACTGTCAAGGCACATAGTTTAACTAAATTCCAATATTTTTCATAGCTCAATCTATTTCTTATGTTAATTTCTAAGGCATGAATTATATTTTTAGGCATGTCCCTTCCTTCAACAATGGCCATTAGAATGTTTTTGTATTGATCTGTTAAAAAACTCTTTTTGGAAATTTCAAGACCTTTCTCCATTTCAACCCCATAAGCTGCTCTAATTAAAGTGATGGGACTAGGAGTATATTCATAATACTTTCTTTTTTCTTCATCATATCTAATCCAGCTATACTTATTTTGCCAACTGATTAAATTTTCTTTTAATCTTGAAGCTTCCATCTCCCTAAAATATTTTAATGAAACTCGACCATCATTAATTTGATAAATTACAGCAATATAATATCTTGATGTGTCCGAAAACAAAATTCTTCCATTAGTAAAGGATCTAACTATATCCTCTGATGTTTTATCGGCAATAGTCATAGAAGTGTCTTTAGCTTTTTCCTTTAATTCTTCATTCGATGGAAGAAATCCTCCAATATTTAAAAAACTTTTTTCTTCTGACCCTTTAATACTTATTTCTGTTTTTTTTGTCACATCCATTCCTGACTTGTTTTGGATGTCATCAGAAAACCAACTTATGGCATAGGTTTTTTCACCAATCCATCTTGAAGTGTTTGAACCTTCCAACAAGGCTTTGACCATCAACATTATTTTTTGGCTTGAGTCCTTGCCAATCTTTATAGTTTCGTCTGGCTTATCAAATCTACCTAGAAAGTTTTCTTTTTTTGCTGTTATTTGAGAAATAAGCTTTGATTTCCCTATTACAGACTTATGTTTTAAACACAAGAAGTCTTCTTTCCCTGATATATTACAAATTATTTTTTCAGAGTCCTTGTCTCTTGCAAAGCTTTCTTCTGTATATCTTATAAATTTTTCTTGCAAGTTTTTATTTTCTGATAGGCTTAGGTTTTTCTTGCCCTCATAGTTTTCTACCGCAAAAGTTAAAAATACTTTTGAAAAATCTACAGTCACAGTCTTCGGCTTTTTTTCAGAATTATCTACATATTCAACTATTTTATTTTTTGTGATCTTATAATCTTTATAAAGTTTTGAAAGAATATCTTCAAAAACTTTTTCTTTTGTTATATAGTCGTGAATAATCTGTACAAAGTTATCTCTGTCGAAATTAAGCCAGGATTCCTGTTGAATAATATAGGCTTCAGACTTCTTTGTATTGTCTTGGATTACATAATCAAAGTTGTCGAAGAGGGGATGGGGTGCAACTCCGCTAGACCTTGCAACAGAATCTTCTGTTACTGGAAAGATTACAAGGTCGCCATCATCTAAAAAATTTGCATCAACTAATTCACTTTTATCATTAATCAAAATTTCAATAATATTTTTTCCATTGGACTTCATAGAGTTGTGATAAATTGGAAGTATTAAATTCGACTTATCATTTAGATCTCCAATCAAATTATTTTCGAGTCCAAAGTTATATGAATTGTATAAGGCAGTTAAAAAACTCAATGTATCACCTCCATTAATAGTCTTCTAATTCTTGGTCTACTGTCCTAGTGAGGCCAGGCTCCTTAAAGGAATAATTTGAAACTTCATTTATTATTGGGCAGTCTTCAGGCCTTGGAAAAGTAATTCTTCCATTTTTCATATTTATTGGTCCATAGGCTGACCTTAACATCTCGCCAGACTTCTTTGGATAAATTAGTCCAACTAACATCAATCCAAAACCTAAATTAGTATCATCGTAATACCCTTTGTCATTTTCATACTCTTCTTCTGTCAAGTATTCAATGTAGCCTTGGCACTCAGAAACTCCTAAGAAGATTGGTCTTCTTCCTCCTCTTTTTAGAGATCTTTCTGTTATGGCCTCGTGCTTCAAAAAGTTTCTGTCATTCTTTAGGTCCTCTCTGTCTTCATTCCACTCAAAGTGAAATTTTACATAATAGCAGGGATTAAAAATATACGTGTAAGCTGATAATTCTGGAGAATAGTCACTTAACAAAAGCCTCATTCCCTGAGTGTATGATTCAATTTTATTCATTATCCTAACTTCGTCAATTACATTTATAATTGTGGGTTTAAAATAATTTGCATCAATTATACCCTTCAAGGCCTCTCTAGTAGCTACGCTGTAAGAAATTTTTTCCCCCCCAGCCTTACTTTCTGGCGAAGTGAAGAGGGCCCTGTCACCATATACTTTTGCGTACAAGTATTTTGACTTATTCATAAATAACACCTCCTTTTATTTTAGTTTCGCGAAAACGATATCATCTTTTCTTTATTTCATTCTATTATTTAATAAAGAATTTTGTCAAGCATATATTTGATTTTTTTATTTATAATTTTTTGATATAATTGTCTTGTCAGCGAGAGCTGTGGATTGAAATATTCTTTTATTGAAGATAGACCCTATTATTAATAAGGTCTTTTTTCTTTTTAAAGACTCATTAGCCCAAACTCATCGAAACTTGCTCCAAATTTTTCATTGTAATAAGTATTTGGAAGAATATAAATTTTCCCATCTAAAATATCTTCACACAATCCCAAATCTTTTTTATTAAGAGCTACAGTGTGCCTTGAAAGTTTCTTTACTATTTTCTTTAGCTCCTTCAAATTTTTTAGATAATCTGGCCCATATAATTCTAAAGAAAGTTCTCTAACTTTGTTTAAATCTTCTGCTGTATCTTCATAGCCAACAATGGCACTTCTAGTATTATCTTCAATTAATTCAAATTCTTTGTAGGCTTCCTTAAAAGATTGGAATAAATCAAAGAAAATTCCTCTCTCGCTATCAAATAAGAATCCCGATTCATCTTCTAGTTCCTTTTTTGTCTTATTTGATTTTCTAAAGTTGCCTGAAACTTCCTTGTTCTCAGCCAATAATTTTAAGACGTCAGAGTATTGGTCTCCTTTTAAGTTTGCATATAATTTTTCAAAATATTCTTCAGTCAACTTCTTTATATCTAGGTCATCTGTGGACATATTGAGAGCGGCTTTGCAGGCAGTCTTTCTTTCATTAACACCCTTTAACATAGAAGTTTTTTCTTCGTTTTTATCTAGGTTTATGAGGTATGTGAAGGCAGACTGACGGTGGCCTTCTCTATTGCACCTTCCCATGGCTTGAACTACTGAGTCCATACCAGAGAGCGACCTTATGACAAGGTCAAAGTCCACATCCACTCCTGCTTCAATAAGTTGAGTTGAAACTACACAAATTTTACCTCCCTCTAGTAACCTCTTTTTTATTTCTCCAATCTTTTTTAACCTATCGCTAGCAGTCAAATTAGTTGTTAGATAATATAGGTCCTTATCTTCATAATTATTTTCAAGCAAGTCATATAACTTTCTCACAAGTTTTTTTGTATTCAAAATAATTAAATTAGACTTGTCCAAGTTTCCCAAGACTAGGTCCCTTATATCTTCAATTCCATACATCTTATTTATGTCTCCATAAATTTTTAACTTGACCCTCTCAAAAGCTGAGAAATCATAATTTTTATTTTCTATAATGTCGTCATTTTCTCCATCTAAATTTCCATAAAATAATTTGTGGTCAAGAGATACCGATGCATTTGTAGGCTGAGTTGCAGTTGATAAAACAAGAGTTGTTTTCATCACTATTTTCATAAAGTTAAGGGCAAGGTTAGTCATATATAAAAATTCTGTAGGGATAGACTGCCACTCGTCCAAAATAATTACAGAATTGATAAGAGACTTAAACCTCGTTATATTAGCTGACTTTCCCTTGAATAAAGAATTGTAAAATTGGACCATGGTTGTCAAAATAACAGGCGAAGTCCAATCATCGAGAAGAAACTTCTTCTTCACTACATCTAGTTCATCGTCTCTGTCATCATTTTCAATTTCATCTTTATCGTCAACAACATTAGAGTGGTGTTCCAAGACAAAGTTATCATTGTTTAAAATTTCCCTCATCTCAGAGGCATTTTGTTCAAGGACTGAAAGGAAAGATGTAACGTAAAAGAACCTATCCTTGTCTTGATAGTTCATTTGATTTATTCCATAGCGAAGGGACAAGAGAGTCTTACCTGCACCTGTTGGCAGGTCTAGTTTATAAATTCCTAGTCCATCTTCCTTAGATCTTTTTAGAATATCTTCAGAGATTTCACTCCTCAAAACATTTAACTTGCCTTCAGGCTCTCCAAAAGATGCGTATTTCTTATTAATGTTTTCTTCAAATCTTTTTTCTACTTGCCTTAAGTTTTCCAGGTCTTCGTCAACAATTATATTCTCATAAGCATTTATTGTGTCCTTAATGTCTGCAGATTTTAAAATAGAAACCAAGAGCCTAATAAGAAGCGACTTGTAAAAGCACAGAGCCTCATACTCTTTATTTTTTGAGTATTCTTTAGCAGAATTCTTTAATTTTTTTATTATTTCAAGATACTCTAAAAATCCCTGGCAAAATATATCTTTTATATAAATTCCTTTTGATTCATAAAATTTTTCAACCTCTTTATAGAAGTCATCAATATCAAGGCTTTCTTGCAAACTTTCGCCAAACCTATAAGGGGACTTTTCAATTTTCTTTATCCTATCAAGATTCGTCAAGACATAGGCCATGTCTTCATTCTTCCTCACCATGTCGTATTGTCCATGATGAGACATAATAGTGTAAACCAAAATATTTATATAATCACTTAAGTCCAAGACTGTCAATTTATCTTTTTCCAAAACACTTTTTAAGTCCAAGATAGAATGGTCTTTACTATCCAAAATTTCATCAAAAACTGACTTATAAATTTTCACGACAAATAGACCACCAAGGCTTGAGTGGTCTACTTTTTTGTTTGAATTTTTTGTGATTTTATCTTGGAAATCAAGGCTGGCCTTGCCTATGTCGTGGAGAAATCCTGTTAGAAAGCTAATATTTCCCATATCAACTTTTTCGCCTATCTTCTTTGCCTCAAGTCCAGTTTTTAAAAGATGAGTGTAAAGACTTTGCTTCTTTTCTATATTGTCCCTATCAATATGTGCGAACAATTTATCTAGCATAAAACCACCTCAAAAACTCTCATAACTTTAATTTGAATTAAATTCTAGTAACCCTTGTCGAAGTCTACTATATTTTTGAAGTCGCCATCATTTTTTAGTGCCTTTAGATTTTGGTAGGCTGTTTCAAATTGTCTTTTGCCCAAATCTTCACAAGTGAAGGATATGTGTGGATAGATGTAGACATTTTCCATTTCCCAAAGTTTAGAATCTTTGTTAAGAGGTTCTTCTTCAAATACGTCTAGTGCTGCCCCTCTTACTTTTCCTTCTTCAAGTGCCTCTACAAGGGCTTTTTCATCAATTGTTGCTCCTCTTGATATGTTTACTATAACAACTTTATCTTTTAAAATTTTAAATCGCTCTTTATTTAATATGTGATGGGTTTTTTCTGTTCCTGGAAGACACATTATGATGTAATCCATTTGTGGAAGTATTTCATCTAGTTCTTCTATTGAATATACATTGTCAAAGGGTTCTACTTTTCTTCCACTGGTGTTAAAGCCATTTAGTTCCATACTAAAGCCCTTTAACCTTTTTGCTCCTGCTATTGCAATTGTACCTGTGCCCATAAAAAGTGCTTTCTTGCCATATAGGTTGTGAGAAAAACTTCTCTTTTTCCAAATTTTTTCCTTTTGATTTTCTATGTTTTTTCTATCTTCTTTGTCAATTTGAAGAAGTCCATATACAATCCATTCAGCAATTGGCTCGTCATATGCACCGTTATTGTTTGATAAAATTATTTCTTTTTCCTTTATATAATCTAAATCCAAAAAATCAATGCCCACTGATGTCAAGAAAATGTATTTTAAATTTTTGTGCTTTTTGTAATTTATTTTTTCTAAATTAATTGCTCCAATTAATATATCTTCACCATAGTCTTCTTTTTCATTTGGATTTTTTTCATCATATTCAATGACTTGGTAGCCTAATTTTTTTATTGTTTCGCCATATTTTTTTGCTATTTTTTCTTCTAATAGTACTTTCATTTATTCCTCCACAAATTTTCTTATAGTTTTTATTACAAGGTCCTTTTTGTCAGTCATTACAGAGTGTCCGCAATTGTCTAGTTTTTTAAATTTTGCGCCAATTTTTTCTGCTAAAAATTTCCCATCCATGTAAGATATTATTTTATCTTCATAACCATGTAAAACTATGCCTTCTTTTTTTAGTCTTTCTCCAGTATATTTATAATCTCTTAAAATACCTGCGACTTCGTCTAAATTTCTCTGTTTTATTGCAGAGTCTACATTTCTTTCAAATTCTTCTTTGTCTGGCATCTTTATATTATAGATAAAAGTTTTAAAAAGAACTCTTATGTTATCTTTTTTTAATTCTTCTCCCTTCATGCCCATGCTGGCAAAAGTGTCTTCAATTAAATTTAGGTTAAAGGTCATTAAACCCTTGAAAATTTCTAAATTTTTCTGAGGATTTATAAAGCCAAAACTATTTAAATACTCGTGAAAATTATTTGTCAAAATATCTGCGCCACTGGTCCTAAAGGCTTCGTAGCCAATTGGTGCAAGAAAAATTTGATTTTTTATTCTATTATTAATTTCTTCGTCCTTTGAAAGTTCAAGGGCTACACCACAGCCAAGGGACCAAGAAACTAAGCTGAAATTTTTTATATCAAGTTTTTTGATAAATTCTTTAAGGTCCTTTGCAAAATCGTCTATTGTAGTAATTTTATTATTATAGGAACTATTTCCATATCCCCTCATGTCGGGAGCAAATATGTGATAGTCCTCCAGTTTTTTTATAATTTCAATAAAACAAGAAGAGGAGTACATATTTCCATGGATAAATAAAATATTTTTGTCAGATTTATTTTCATTTTCAAGATAAAAAATTTTTTCATGATTAAGGTCAATATATTTTTCTTTTAAATTCATTTCATCTTCTCCTCTCATATAATTAAATTATATGCTAAAGCCCTAATTTAGTAAATAGAAGTAATATTGTAAAAATTTTTCAAGTAGCTTATAATTAAGTAATAAATAGAAAGGAGTCTTTATGAGTTTTTTTAGAACACTGCCAACTAAACTTAGCTTTAATACAAATGAAAAAATTCAAATTGCCAATGCAGAACTTACTAGTGGTGATTTTGCAATAGCTATTGACATATTAAATGCACAGGACTCTTTTATTACTAACATTGAATTTGCTGTAAAATTTAAATCTATTGAAAGGTCCTATTTATTTAATGGCAGAGAGTTTTATTTTTCACAAGCTGTAAATATTGAGCCCTATACAAGATATTTCTTGGAGCCTTTTTTATTAGACGAAAGATTTTATGATGCAAGGGCAATAGACATATACATTTCAAAATACACTTGTGACGGAAAAACTATTACTTGTTCAGACAAAAAACATGAGATGAATCTGCCAGTAATTCCTGAAAAAAAACGTGCACAAATAAAGGAGACTCTTGGCGATGGAATAAAAACCTATGGTGAAAATAGAATTGATTTTTGGCGCTGTGTCTGTGGTTTTATAAATGAACAAGAAAAAAGTGAATGTGATTTTTGTGGCAGAAATAAAAATTTTGTCTTAAACAATTTGACAGAACCACTAATAAATTCAAAAATTTTAAATGTTCTTGAAAACACAAGGTCAACTTCAGACATAAATTTAAAAACCTTAGAAACTCACTTGACTCAAACAAATTTATCAAAGATTGCTCCCAATACTGAGAGCCTAAAAAGCGACAGAACTAATGAAGTGAGCACAAAAAAGCCAAAAAAGTTTTCTGCTAGGATAATATTTTTCTCCATAGTTTTAATAATTATTCTGTCAATAATTTCTATATTTATAATTAATTTTGTAAAAGTATTGAGAAATGAAAATAAAATTGAAGATGCAAGAGGTCTTGCCCTAAGTGGCGAATATAGAAGCGCCCTAGATTTATACAAGGAAGCTACAAAGGAAAAGACTAGTCCTGAAATTTCAAATGAAATGGAAAAACTTAAAAAATTAGTTCAATCCGATGAATTTTATCAAAGGGGACTTGAATTTTATAAAAATGAAATTTATATAGACTCTGCTTATAATTTCAAAAAAGTCATTCAAGAAGATGAAAAAAATTATAAGGCAGCCCAAGACAAGCTACTTTCCATAGATAATATTATTTTGACTCAAGTAAAAAATGCCTATAAAGAAAATAAAGTTAATGAAGCAATGCTTTTATTAAATTCCTATCTCGGTGTTGTGCCTGAATCTGCAAAAGCAACAAGTCTTAAAAAAGAGATGGAAAGTAAAAACGCCATTGATTTAAGCAAAAATAAAAATCAAAGAGAAAATTTTGAAAAAGAAAATGACTATACAGATGCAGCTCAAACTGCAAAAAAATCTTCTGAACTCCTTCACACTTACAGAAATGTTGCCACAGAAAAGGCAAATCTAAGAAAAGAAGCAAGTGTAGACTCTGAAATTATAAAAATTTTGGAAAAGGGAACTGAACTTTATGTCTTAGAGACAAAAATCGAGCAGGGTGAGAGAATTTGGTGCCATGTAGAAGTAAAAAGCACTATCTCTGGTGAAAACATGAGGGGCTGGATTTCTGATAAAACTTTAAATTAATTTCTCCACTTAGGTGGAGATTTTTTTTGTAAAAAAAATGAACCTTTTCGCCATCTAAATAGTCATATAAGTAGATGCATCTAAAGGAGGTTAAAATGAATCAGCAAAAATTTAACATAGAAAATTTTAAAAAATTAAAAAAGGGCGACAAGGATTCTTTTGATCTCCTCTACGAAGAATACTACTTAATTTTGTACCGAACTGCCCTTCTAATCTTGGGAAATAGGGAGGAGGCAGAAGATGTCCTCCAAGACAGCTTCATTTCAATTTATAAAAACATAAATAACTTGAAGGAATTTAACAAATTAAGACCTTGGATTTTTTCAATTTTAAAAAACTCTTGCTATACAAGATATAAAAATAAAAAGAGAGAATTCCCCGACGAATTTGTTTTGGAAAAGGCTGACTCAAAGCTTATTTCAAGTGGAGAAGATGAATTTGTATTAAATAATGAAGTTGAATCAGCCCTCTTAAAATTAAATCCCAAAGAAAGAGAAGTCCTGGTCCTATTTTATTACGACGACTTCTCCATAGAAGAAATTGCAAAAATTTTAAAGACCTTTAAGGGTACAGTTAAGTCTAGACTTTTTAGAGCTCGAAAAAATTTAAAGAAAGAAATAATGAAAGTCGACCAAGACTTTTGCGAGAAGGAGAGTATTTATGAATAATTTTAATAATTTTGATGACTATATAAAAGACAAATTAGAAAAAAGTGTAGAAAATTCTGCTCCTTCTGATTACCTCAAAAATAAAATTGACTTAAAGATAAAGTCAACAGAAGAAAAAGGAGAATTTAAAATGAAAAAAAGATTTGTATTAGTGGCAGCTGCTGCCCTTGTACTTTCTGTTGGTGTTTTTGCAGCAGGAAAAATTACTGGAACTATATCATCTTCAACATCATATTACAACTACACAAATTACACTGACATGGCTAAGGCAGAAAAAAAGGCAGGTTTTGACGTAGAAGCACCAGAAAGCTTAGGTGAATATAAATTTGACGGAATCACAATGGTTAACATGGCAGATATGGATGATACTGGAGCAAAAATTAACAAGAGAAAGGCAATTGATGTTGACTACAAAAATGATAGCGGCGACAGAGTAATCCTTTCAATTGACAAGCATCCCGACAATGCAAAAACTGTTGATAAACAATTTTATCATGAAATGAGAGATGTTAAGGGCGTTAAAGTTTATTACTCAAGATTAGAAAGTGTAGTTTTACCTGATGAAAAAGATGCAACAGAAGAGGAACTTGAAAGATCAAAAAATGATCCCTTCTTTAACCTAGCCATTGGTTCAGATAAAAGAGAAGAAGATGCTTCAAAACACCTAATCTTTGACTACAAGGGAGTCCAATATGCTTTAATGGCTGGAGATGATATGGACGTAAACGAATTTTATAGGATGGCAGAAGAAATTATAAAATAATTTTTTCGAAGTTAGTTAAAACATTTTTCTTATAAATTAGATGGTTGTAAAATTTTAAAATCTAAACACTAAAAAAGGACCCTCTGAAGAGAACCCCAAAATCCGGAATAAGGATGGAGGGGTTTTTTGATGCCAAAATATAGAAAAGAATTTAAATTAAA
>OKWK01000296.1_pt1 | contig 31635 bp, 31 predicted proteins | sample 1607181 | NCBI WGS metagenome assembly OKWK01 (sample SAMN07501053, study PRJEB24779) | human gut metagenome | isolation source: stool | host: human infant | place: USA: Pittsburgh, PA
GGTCATTTTTTTCTTTATTTATATTCTCTTTTGTTCATTGAACAACAATCTAATCTTTCATTTCCAAAAGATTTTTTATTTTCTTTTGCTAGATTTTCCAAGAATTTTTTCCATCTATTTTTTATTGATTCAAAGATTTTCATATTTTACCTCCTCGGGTAATTATTTGTAAATTTTCTACAATAATAAATAATAATTATACCAGAAAAAATTATTTTTTCAATTTTTTATATCCCTTTTTTCTATCCCATAATTAAAGACATGTGGAGACTGTAGTATTAATGTCAAGAAATTTAGTTGATAGGTTATAATTCTGTTGAAATAGTTGGCTTTTAGGATCTTTATAAAAAATCTTAAAGGACTAATTTTTTGCTTTAAATTTTATTTGGAGGGAAGAGTACATTTATAAATTATTGTAGAGTCTCCATACATTGTGGATATTTTAGGTGGAGTGTACAGAGAGAATTCAAATTTGTAGATATAAATGAGTTGAGCTAGTAAGAAAAAACAATAAGAATTATGTTAAGAGAAGAAAGAAAAACACATTGACAACCTTCTATATGATTTGTATAATTTTATATGAAAAGATGAAGGAGGTTTATATGAAGAATAAATATATAGAGATATCAAAAAAACTAAAAGTTTTGAGCGATCCAAAACGATTAGAAATTATAGATATGTTATCTTGCAATGAGCTTTGTGCTTGTGAGATATTAGAGAAATTCGATATAACACAACCAACACTGTCTAATGATATGAAAAGATTAGAGGATGCAAATCTAGTTATCAGCAGAAGAGAAGGAAAAAACATATATTACATTGCCAATAAGAAGATTCTGAAGGAGATGCAATCCGACTTAAAGGAAATATTTGATAGCGGAGAGGAATGTATTTGTCACACTTGGAATAAATAATTTTTCTGCACTACGCATAGAAACATTTGAATGTATCTATGCTAAAATAGATAGAAGAACTATGGAAAAAAATAAGAATAGAGGTAGGAGAACTATGGAAAAAAAATAAGAATGAAGGAATTAATGTATTTCAAAAATATCTGAGCTTATGGGTATTATTTTGCATGATTGTAGGAGTTCTTATAGGAAAATATATACCTATAATCCCATCTGCCTTAGGTAAAATGCAAATTGCAGGTATATCTGTGCCGATAGCAATATTAATTTGGATTATGATTTATCCAATGATGATGAAAGTAGATTTTCAAAGTATAAAAAGAGTTAGAGAAAATCCAAAAGGCCTATTTGTAACATGGGCTGTTAATTGGCTAATAAAACCATTTACTATGTTTGGAATATCTTATTTGTTTTTCTTTATTATATTTAAAAATATAATTCCTAATGATTTGGCCAATGATTATTTAGCGGGGGCTGTTTTGTTGGGAGCTGCGCCATGCACTGCTATGGTTTTTGTGTGGTCGACTCTCACAAAGGGGGACCCTGCTTACACTGTGGTTCAAGTAGCCACAAATGATTTAATCATTTTACTTGCTTTTGTTCCTATAGTGAAGTTTTTATTAGGTGTATCTAATGTTGTAGTACCCTATAGCACATTATTTGCTAGTGTGTTTTTATTTGTTGCTATTCCATTATTAGGAGGTGTCATCACAAGGAAAATAGTAATTGATAAAAGAGGAAAGGATTATTTTGAAAAACAATTTTTAAGTAAATTTGATGGAATGACAACAGTTGGACTACTATTGACTCTAATAATTATATTTTCTTCACAAGCAAATGTAATTTTAGAAAACCCATTTCATATTTTATTGATAGCTATTCCACTGACCCTTCAAACATTCCTAATTTTTACTATAGCCTATGGGTTAAGCAAAAAAGTAGCTTTACCCTTTGAAATAGCTGCACCAGCAGGCATGATTGGAGCTTCAAATTTCTTTGAATTATCTGTAGCTGTTGCAATAGCAATATTTGGGATAGATTCACCAGTTGCATTAGCTTGCACTGTAGGTGTTCTTACTGAAGTACCAGTTATGTTATTCTTAGTAAATATTGCTAATAATACAAAGCACTGGTTTTTAGAAAATAAGGAGTCTAAAGTTTACGGAGGTTAGAGATGTGGAGTTTTATTCAAGATCAAATTCTAGGAATGAAATGGCTCAATGAATTGATAGGGGAAGTATTAACAAATCTTGGCCTTGATATGACTTCAAAACTTGGAGGAAGCTTACAATTTTTCATCTATGATGTTATAAAAATTACAATATTACTTTGCGTGTTGATTTTTATAATTTCTTATATTCAAAGCTATTTCCCACCTGAAAGAAGTAAAAAAATTCTGGGACGTTTTGATGGATTAGGGGCAAATATCATATCTGCTTTACTAGGCACCGTAACACCTTTTTGTTCATGCTCTTCAATCCCAATATTCATGGGCTTTACAAGTGCCGGCTTGCCTATTGGAGTGAGTTTTTCATTTTTAATATCTTCTCCAATGGTTGATTTGGGTAGCCTTGTTTTACTTATGAGTATCTTTGGAGCCAAAATAGCTCTAGCATATGTAGTCTTCGGGCTAATTATTGCTGTAACTGGTGGTAGCCTCATCGAAAAAATGCATATGGAAAGATATGTAGAAGATTTTATAAAAAATGCAAGTCAAGTTGATATTAGCTCTCCAAGCTTAACATTAAAAGAAAGGTTTGATTTTTCTAAAACTCAAGTTAGTGACACTTTCAAAAAAGTTTTCCCTTATATTTTAGTAGGTGTGAGCATAGGGTCATTGATACACAATTGGATTCCTCAAACTTGGGTAGAAAATATCTTAGGAAGCAAGAATCCATTTGGAGTAGTTTTGGCAACTATAGTCGGAGTACCAATGTATGCTGATATTTTTGGAACGATACCAATAACAGAAGCCCTATTGTCAAAAGGTGCTCAACTAGGAACTGTCTTATCTTTTATGATGGCAGTAACAACACTAAGCCTACCATCACTGATTATGTTAAAAAAAGCAGTTAAACCTAAGCTTTTATTTCTATTCATAGGAATTTGTACTTTTGGGATAATTGCTGTAGGATACTTATTTAACATTTTTAGACCTATTTTAATTTAATGGGCAACTAAAATGAAAGTATTAAGTAGAAAGTAAAAAATATATGCTCTTGTGAAAACAACAGGTGTGGATTAAGGAGGAAAAAATGAGATTATTTGGTAAGAAAGAAAAAAGAGATAAAGATTGTACTTGTGGAGGCAATTGCCAACCTGTTAATAAGAAGGAAGTTAAAGAAACAAGTTGCTGTGATGTAAATTTCTCGCCAGAGAATATAGAAAAAGCAGGAGAAAAGAAAAAAGAGAAGGGCATAAAGATACTAGGCTCTGGTTGCTCAAAATGTCTTGCTTTAGAAAAATCACCAAGGGAAGCCCTCGCTGAACTTAATATTGAAGAAAATATAGACCATATTACAGACTTTTCTCAAATCGCAAGTTATGGAGTTATGTCTACTCCGGCATTAGTTGTAAAGGGCAAAGTTGTATCCTATGGCAAAGTTTTAAACAAGGATGAAGTGAAAGAATTATTAGAAGAGAATGGTATAAATTAAAATGAGAAAAGCAAAAGTTGCATTTATATGTGTGCATAATAGCTGTAGGAGCCAAATTGCAGAAGCTCTAGGGAAAAAATATGCTTCAGATGTCTTTGAATCCTATTCAGCTGGAACCCAAATAAAAGATAAAATAAATCAAGATGCTGTCAGATTAATGAAAGATATATACAAGATTGATATGGAGAAAACTCAATATTCAAAGCTGATTTCTGACCTGCCAGATATTGATATATCAATTACTATGGGATGTGATGTAGTTTGTCCGGTTGTAGAAAATCAATATACAGAGGACTGGAATTTAGAAGATCCAACAGGTCAAGATGATGAGTTTTTTAGGGGAATTATATCTAAAATAGAAAAAAATATTAAGGATTTAAGCCTTAGAATTAAGAAAAAAGAAATTAGTTTGAATGAAAAATAGAAGTTGATTTTTGAATAAAGCAATAATTATTTTTAATAGCTATAATTCCTATCTGCTAGAGAGTTATAATTAAGCAATTAGTGGACATATTCCCACATACACGGATTTTGAAAATTTGTTAGTTTTATAAGTAACGGCCACTCAAGTCACGTTGAAGTCCTAACCCTATTGGTACGAGATTCGCACAGAGAATCGAAGTAGCGATAGAGGTAGGTCTCATGCCAAGAATATCCAAGAAAAGCGACTAATAAGGGAGCTTTGATTGGCAAGATTCGACGGCTGAGGCTATAGTCATCTTGTCTAAACTAAATCCAGGCGACCATTTAGATTTAGAAATAGGTGACGATAAATGACGAGAAATAGAATTTAAGAAAAAAAAGCAATACAAGATGCTTTTAAGTATTTTGGAAGGGTGTAAGAAATACCCACATTTAAAGATTCTAAAAAAAGTTTATATCTTATACTATCTAAGGTAAATGATTAGGAAGCAGGGAAAATACAATGGAAAAATGTGAAATTTTAACAAGTAAAAAAGAACTTGGCTTGGTTGAAAAAAAAGCTTTCTATGAAGCTAGAGATAAGGAAGCTTATAAGCCCATAACTATAAAAATTAATGAAGAATTAAAAAACTTTTTAGAACAAACTAAGGGAAGGCATGGAATAGATAAAGAGTTTATAATCCCAGGTAGTTCAACCTTAAATAATCTTTTAGTTGTTCGTGTTGAGGATATAAGATATGAAGGCGACTATTATGAATGTGACTTATTGGTCCAATTTTTTGCAGAAAAAGAAGATTTTAAAGATTTAATGGAGTTGGAAGAAAGGATAAAGGGGAAACTAGATGAAGGCTTAACAGATTTAGAAAAGGATGAATTTCTAAACACCTACATTGCCGAGAATATTAGCTATGATAAAGAACATAAATCTCGGTCTGCTCTTGCTGCTGCTATAAGTCACAAGGGAACCTGCGTTGCTTTTTCTCAACTTTTTCTAATTTTAGGTGAGGCTAAAGGTAGGATGCATCAGTAGTAATGTCATGAAACATCGTTGGAACTATGTAATCATAGGTGATGAGACTTATTATATTGACACTACTTTTAATGCAACGAATAACAAGTCAAAAAAACTTTTCTTCCAAACAAGTCCGATTCATTTAGAAAGAGGATCCGATCAAAAAATAGCCGTGCCAATTATAGACTAATATAATTCTAAGAAAACCTGTTTCAAAATAATCAAGAATAGAATATGAAATCTTAACTTTTGGAAATTCTAAGTTTACATTTTAGATCCCTAAAGAGCTCATGAAGGAGATAGTTGTTGAAAAAACTACAGATATTTTTGATTTAAATATCAAGGAAAATGAAGATGTAATAGAAGATGTTTACAGGAACTTTTGAGAAGGACGGTGTTATAATGTTAGTGGATGAAGTGATGGACAAATAAGGCATTGTTTAATCGAATCATGTCCATAATGGGCAAGGATTAATAGAATCACAAAATGAAAAAGATTATGGCAAATGTAAAGGAAAAATAGAAAGAAGAAGATAATTATTTTATTAATCCAACTTTTGTTAATTCCAACTCCATTTGACTGAAGGGGAGGACTTGTCTCTTCCTATAGAGCGGTACTATATTCTTATAGGACTTATCGATTGCTAGAAAGAGATTACTCCTAACATATTGTCAGTGAAATCTTGATATTTCCAATTAACTTTTTGAATTAAATATAAAATTTAGGAGGAATTATGAAAACAATTAGAGTAACTGGAATTGGAAGTGTGTCTGTTAAGCCGGACACCACTAGTCTAAGAATAACTTTTGGAGGAATTTACAAAGACTCCGAAGAAACTGTGAGACAGTCTGCAGAAAAAACTAAGATTTTAAGAGAAGCCATAGAAAAGTCTGGGCTCCCTGGCGAAGCTCTAAAGACCAAGGATTTTTCAATAGAGTCAGAATACGAAAGCTACAGAGATTACAATGGCGATTATAAAAAAAGATTTCTTGGCTACAAATTCTACCATAAGACACAGATCCAATTTCCAAAGGACAATAAAATGCTAGATTGTATTCTCTACGAACTGTCCTAATGTTCTGTTAAGGTTGAATTTTCAATTGACTACACTGTAAAGGACAAAGACGCAGTGAAAAAAGAAGTCATTAAACGTGCGGTAGAAAATTCCAGAGAAAAGCCAGAGATTATGGCAATAGCTGCAGGAGTTAGCTTAGGAGAAGTGCAATCCATAGATTATTCTTGGGGAGAAATAGATATAAGAACATCTCCAGTTGATAAGTTAGAAGTGAGAAAATCATATGCCTTGGAACCATCCTATGACATTGATATAGAACCAGATGACATAGACTTAACAGATACAGTGACAATGGTATGGGAAATAAAACAGTAGGTGAATAAGCTTCACTTACAGATTTAAAATAGCAAAATTTTTAAATAAACTAAATAAATTATAAGAGTTATGAAATCTACAAGTTGATGTTAAAATAAAGCTCTCGTGACAGGCTTATCTAAAGAAATGCTAGTGTATAGGAAGCATATACTGGTGAAAGCTAAGGCGGAGTATGTGGTATCGATGTCAAAGATCAATTGTAGAACGACAAATTAGAATTGTATGGAGAGTGAAAGAAGTGAATATCAAAGAAGAATTATTGGCATTGCAGGATATTTCATACGCTGATTTTCAGGCGAAATTGACACCAAATATTCCTAGAGACCTTTTTATAGGGGTTAGGGTTCCAGAACTTCGAAAGCTTGCTAAAAAAGTTATTGAGGAGCCGGAAACATCTAAATTTCTAAAGGATCTACCTCATAAATACTATGATGAAAATATGCTTCACGGACTCCTGATTTCAGAAATGAAAGACTATGATGCTTGCATTGTGGCAGTTGATCAATTTCTGCCTTATGTAGATAATTGGGCTGTTTGCGATATTATGTCTCCAAAGATTTTCAAGAAGAATAAAGAAGCACTTTTGGAAAAAATTAAAGAATGGTCCGCATCTGAAAAGACCTATACTTGCCGCTTTGGAATTGAGATGCTGATGTCTCATTTTCTTGATGATGATTTTAAGCCTGAGTATTTGGAAATACCTCTTTTTGTTAAAAGTGAAGACTATTATGTTCAAATGATGGTTGCCTGGTTCTTTGCAACAGCATTGGCAAAAGAGTGGGATGCGACCATAAAATACATTGAAGATCATCGCCTAGATAGGTGGACCCACAATAAGGCAATACAGAAAGCACGTGAAAGTAGGCGTATTACACTGAAAGAAAAAGAATATTTAAAGTCACTTAAAGTATGACGGATTTCAACTGATAGTGAACTTTGACTTGCATATCGTATGGTTCTATTGATTGCAAAAATTTGGAGTTAGATGAGAATAACTTTTAATTAACTTAGCAGTAGAAATAAGAATGTGAGGCCTTATGATAAAATGAAAAAAGCAATAAAATTAATAATAACAATTATTTCAATAATTGCCATGTATTTTGCATTTGATTACTTTTCTGTTACAAGTCCAAAGCGTGTAAAATTTCATCAATTAGATGAATTTAGACAAGAAGTATTGGAGAACTATAATGTTTCTGAGATAGATATGTATTTTTCTAGACCAAGTCTTTTTATAGAAATCAACTCAGAAGAGAAACTAACTAATGAAATTAGAAATGAGATTATTGAAAAATTAAAACCAATAATTAACAAAACAAATATGGATATAATTTCAGAGAAATATTGGGGCAAAGATACATCACTTTTCTACGTACGTATTTACTTTAATGAAATAAAAGAGAATACAAAAATAAAATATTTAGAAATAGAACTTTCTCAAAGCAAAGATTATAAAGATTGGAATTAGTCAAATATTGGTACTTGGTATAGATTTTTTAGATTTAGTCGAAATTTTAAATATGTGGAGAAAAAAAGGGAATTCAAAAAGTTAGTAAACTACAATTTGCTCTTTGAGAAATTATAAAAATATTTGTTTGCATACGAAATTTTAATAGAGGTGTTTAATGATTTTACTAATGATAATACTTTTAGTAGTGGGAGTCGCTTTTACTACATTTGGTTATTTTATTTATTTTAAAGAAAAATATAATTTGATTAATGGCTTTGAATCGGATTATAAATCTGGAAGAAAATCAGAAACCTATGCTAAAAAGGTTGGTTTAGTAGAGTTTATGATTGGAATCATCCTTGTTGTAGTTGGGTTTTGCATGTTCATAATTAAATAATAACTCCTAATTTTGTTTATCTGTTATTTTTAAGGATGCATCTCCTTATTCCAATGAAAGCAAGGAACAGGCAAACAGAATTAGTTTTTACATACTTAGTGAGCAGTCTATTAATTTAGAGCCTATTGCATTGACGTCAAATAAACATAATAAAGGCTAATGGCTTTTAGGATTTTAGAAAATCTTAGAAGTCATTATTTTTGTGCAAAATAATTTGTGAAGAAATTTAAACATTATATTTTTTAAATATATTCCTCTCTAGTAAAAATTTTAAATCTAATAGAAGCTAAGGTGATATAATACCAATGATAATTAGTATCAAGGGGAGGAGTAAATGCTTAAGAGTTTTTTTGAGAATTTTAGAAAGCCCAAAGACAATTTTGGCGGCAGATTTATGTTAAAAAGCATGAATAGAGGTCACGAGAAACTAGCAAGCTGGGGAAGGTCTTACATAAATATTGATAAAAATCATACTATCCTAGATTTGGGCTGCGGTGGTGGACGGAACATAGAATATTTTTTAACTAAAGCTGATAAAGTTTATGGTCTTGATCATTCAAAGACAAGTGTAAAAATGGCAAGTGAAATAAATAAAAAATCCATAGATACTGGAAGATGTAAAATATTGGTAGGAGATGTAAAGAACCTTCCCTTTGAAGACGAAACAATAGATATTGTCACAGCTTTTGAAACTATTTACTTTTGGAATGACATAGAAGAATGCTTTAAAGAAATTTATCGTGTTTTGAAAAATGGCGGACAGTTTTTAATATGCAACGAAGTTTCCTCTAAAGAAAGAAGAGATGTAAAAAAAATATTGAAGATAATAAATTTTGAAGTTTACAAGGCTGAGGACTTGACAAAAATGCTAAGAGGATTGGGCTTTACTTGCCAATATTATTTAGGCAGTAAAAAACAAATGGTAGTTATTGCTAAAAAAAAGATAAAGAAAGGCAAAGGATAAAAATGAAATATCACAGTATTTACTTCTATTTATTTAAGCATCCTATGAAAAAAGTTTTGCTGGAAAATTATGGACAGGAATATGCAAGAGAAATAATGAAAAAAAGCAAAATAATTTATGGAAAACTTATAGATGAAGCAGATGATATTGGAAGCGACAATCCCATGGCATACAATGAGATGTTCGCCCTTGTCTTTGTGGCTCCATATCTTGCAAGTGAAAAGAAGATTCCGCCAGAGACCATTCAGGAAATGATGCGTCGCTCTCTTTATTCTGTAAAATGGTTTTTTTCCTTGTTTAATCTCAATACTAAGATGGGGAAAAAAGCCAATAAGAAAAATATTATCAAGTATTATAGGTGGTACACACCAGAAAAAGAAAAGTTATATCCTACATCTTTTAAGGTTGATTTTGTGGGAGAACCCTATGAGGGTGCTTGCTATTATAGAATTACTCGTTGTCCAATATGTACATACACCAAGAAACTTGAGGTTTTTGAACTGATGCCACTTTTCTGTGAGCTTGACGATTTGATGATTAGCCTTCAACATGGAGTCCTTCACAGAAAAGATACCATAGCAAAGGGAGGAGATTGTTGCGATTATTTTATTACAGGTGATAGAGAATGAAATCAAAAGAATTTAAAATGCCTGCTTTTGGAGTTGGACCAATATATGTCATAATTTGTTTAATTTTAACCTCAGTAGGAATATATCTTCATATCAAAGGTTACCTATATAAAGGGGAACTAAGAGAAGGGAAAATATTTTTTAATATTATTGGGACTATCTTAATATTATTGGGCATATATTTATGGGTCCAAGCAGTCATAGTTGAGAAAATAAACAAAAGTGTTAAAGAGAGGAAATTGATTACAAGTGGAATCTATAGCCTTGTAAGAAATCCTGTTTATTCAGCCTTTATATTTATATTCACAGGCATATTATTACTTACAGCAAACTATTTTTTATTAATTTTGCCCTTTATTTTCTGGGCTTTCTTAACAATACTAATGAAAAACACAGAAGAAAAATGGTTAAAAAATGAATTTGGAAAAGAATATGAAATATATTTAAAGGAAGTAAATAGAGTAATACCATGGTTTAGAAGAAAAATTTATTAATCTTAAATAGCAGCAACCCTTGTAGCTGCTATTTTTTCGCAATTTCTTAGGAAATTTTAGTAAATTTTTTAAACTTAGTTTTAAGTTAAAAGGGAACAACAAGTTTTATTCTCTGCTTATTTTAAATTATTTCTTAAAAATCAATCGTAAGGAATGATATAGGATGGGTCACTGAGGATTTTTTTAAGTTCTCCCAAAAGGAAAGGTAAAAATTCTGTGTAAGCTTTTCCTCCGGCTGGATAAAAAATATTTCCTATTTTAGTTAAGGATTGTAAACCTGATTGGCTTAATTCAACTATTAAACTTATTAAAACGGGGATAAGGGGCAATAAGGCTAAGAGTAAAAAGTGAACAAAGTGGGCTCTTGCTTTTTCTTTATCTTTTTTCCAAAAGTAAAATAAAGTGAAGAAGAGCAAGTACCAAAAGAGAAGAAATCCTCCTATCAAACCTATAATTGAAAGCATAATGAAGAAAATTCGAAAAGGCAACTGATAAGGTGGACCTTGAAAAAACATAGCCAAGGCAGAGTTAAGGGGACTGATTAAAAATAGAAAAATTCCTATTTTAATAAGCCTATAATAATTTATTTGAAGAAATTTATTTTTTTCATAGATAGCTCCTTGGATTATTAAAAACTTGGGTCAAGCCCAAGTTATTCAATATAGGCCTTGATTCATCAAAGGCAAGTGAATGTAGTGTAGAAACTATGACAGTAGCACTTTAAAAGTTCGTGGATCAGAGTCTTATTGTAAACAATAACTATGATTTTAGTAATAGGAATGTTTTATTTGAAAAATTAAAAAAAAAATTACAGATAAGACTATTGACATTACCCTGAGTCAAGAAGAGTTAATATATCAATTCAAAAAATATTGACTACATACATATGAAACTAGCTAGTATCAGCTGAGGATGTAAAAAACAAAGCCCTAAATTATTGTTACTCTTTAATAAATTTTCCTCCTAATATGCTGAATAAAATATTTATGTTTATGAAATAAAAGAAGTTTATTTTATTTCATCTCATCTCCTAAATTTCTAAGCTTATCCACTTGTTCTTCTCGTCCAAGAATAATTAGTATATCTCCAATTTTAAAAGTGTAATCCACTGGAGGATTAAAAAGAAGTTTCCCATCATCAATCTTTTTTATTGCAAGAACAGTGAGACCAGTTTTTCTTGGAATTTCTGCTTCGACTAATGTTTTATTTTCTAAATAAGAACCTTTTTTAACAATTACTTCTTCTAAATCAAGTTCTACGTCGCCCATTCTCGTAACAACATCTAAAAAAGAAATTATATTTGGTTTTATCATAAGTGATGCCATTCTATTGCCTGATATTTCTACAGCAGACAAAGTTTTATTTGCTCCAACTTTTAATAATTTTTCACTTCCAGATTTAGTGATGGCATTTGCTATAATATAAATTTTTTCATTAAGGTTTCTTGCTGTAAGAACAGTTACAATATTATCTACTTCTGTATCAAGTGCTGCAATAAGACCTTTAGCTTTTTCAACTCCAGCGTGTTTTAATACATTTTCTTCAGTGGAATGGCCTTCCACAACTAAAATATTATGATGACTATAGTCATCAAGGTCCTCACGATTGTCAGTTATGACAACAAAATTTAAATTTTCATCTAAAAATTTATTTATAATTACTTCTGCTAATTCTCCAGAGCCACATATTATATAGTGATCATTTAAAGCTGAAATTTTTCTCTCCATTTTGTTTCCCTTCCATAAATCAGAAACTTTGCCTTCAACAAACATAGCTACAATTGTTGTAAAGGCATATCCAACTATACCTACACCTAAAAAAATCATACATATTGAAAATATTTCAGACCAATTACTTGTTGTGCCAACTTCTCCAAAGCCAACGGTGGATATAGTTATGACAGTCATATAAAAAGCATCAACAAAGCCTACATCTAATAAAATCATATATCCCACAATGCCTATAATAAGCAAGAGTGAAAAAGCATATAAAATAAATTTGATTTTTCTTCTTTCGTCCATAAGCCTCTCCTTATAAGAGAGATTATAGTATACTTTAATATAAAAAGCTATAAGTTTGAATATTATTAGTTATTATTTTAGTGGAAATTTTATTTAAAATATAAAATTGGAAAGTTTAAAAATTATTTCTCTCTTTCTCCATTTTAATATTTCATAAATTGGGAAAGTATATAACAAAGAACATTATTTTAGGAAGGGGTCTTATATGGCGAAAAATTATACTAAAGACTTGATACGAAAAGAATTTATTAAGCTTTTAAATAAAAAGAAGTTACATAATATTACTGTTACTGAACTTGCTAAGGCATGCAACATTGAGAGAAAAACTTTTTATTATCATTATGATAATTTGACAGAGTTGGTAAAAGAAATCTTTGATGAGGAACTGGATATAGTAATTGAAGAGTTTAACGAAACTTTGTCCTGGGAAGAAAGTTTTATTTCAGCTGCTAAATTTATTTTAGATAATAAGAAAATGGTAAAGCACATTTATGAGTCTGATTATAGAATTGATCTTGAAAAATATATTTTTTCTATTTCAGGTGAAATTATGAAAAAATATGTTGAAAGAGTTGCCAAGGATACAAAAGCTCAAGAAATTGATATAAAACTTATTACTTATTTTTATCAATGTGCTCTCAGTTCATCTTTAATCCAATGGGTGGCCACTGACATGAAGACAGATCCTAAGGTAGTTACGCGTAGATTAGGAGAGTTAATGGACGGGAATATATTAGAGTCTTTAAAACGCAGTGAAAATTTAGAAAAACTTACCCAATCTTTTGAAATTGAGTAAAAATAACCCAGAAATTCTCTTTTGGTAGATGATACTTTATCAAAATAATGGTATAATGAATATAGAAGGAAGATAAAGAACTATATAAGGAGGATGTTATGGAACTTAAAACTCATGATAAAAGACTTAAATTAACTAATGGAGATTTTCAAAGATTAGTTAAGGCGAGAAAACCAGAAGGTATTGAAGAAAAATCTGCATATCTAGTTGGAACAGGAATTGCAGCACTTACTGCAGCTTGCTTTTTAATTAGAGATGCTCACATGGAAGGTAAAAAAATTACTTTCTTAGAACAATTAGATATTCCTGGTGGTTCACTTGACGGTGAATACATGGATACTAGAGGATATGTTGCTCGTGGTGGTAGAGAAACTGGGGCTCACTTCGAATGTCTATGGGATATTTGGAGTTCTATCCCAAGCTTAGAAGACCCAGAAATGAGTGTTTTAGATGATTATTTTTATACAAACTATGATGATCCAAACTATAGTAATTGCCGTATAACTCATAAACAAGGTGAACGTTATGATAATGGTAAATTTAATCTTACACAAGATCAAGTTAAAGAAATAGCTGAACTTACTATGACTCAAGACGAAATTCTTGAAGACAAAGCTATTGAAGATGTGTTCTCAGATGGACTTTTAAATTCTGACTTCTGGACACTTTGGAGATCAATGTTTGCCTTTGAAAATTGGCACTCTGCTCTAGAAATGAAATTATATTTAAATCGTTTTATCCACCATGTTGGAGGACTTACAAATTTATCTGCCCTTAGATTTACAAGATACGACCAATACAATTCAATTGTAAAACCTATGGTTAAATATCTTGAAAATCACGGCTGTAAATTCCAATATAATATTAAGGTAACAGATGTAGATTTTGATATTTCTGAAAACAGAAAGGTTGCTACAAAAATAATAGCTGAGGATAAAGATGGAAATGATAAGTCTATTGACTTAACAGAAAATGATCTTTTATTTATAACTAATGGATCTATGACAGAAAACTCTTCTTATGGCGATGATGACACACCAGCAGAACTTAGTGACGAACAAAGTGGTTGCTGGGAAATGTGGAAAAACATTGCTAAAAAATCTGATGATTTTGGTAAGCCTGAAGTGTTCTGTTCTGATGTAGAAAAAAGTAATTGGGAATCATGTACAGTAACTTGTCATGATGATTCCGTTCCAAAATATATTGAAAAAATTACAAAAAGAAGCCCTTATGGTGGAAAAACCGTAACTGGTGGTATTGTAACTTGCGTTGATTCAAGCTGGCTTATGTCTTGGACAATAAATAGACAAGGACAATATCCAGAACAACCTGAAAATGATGTATGTGTTTGGGTTTATGGTTTATTTACAGATGTCGAAGGTGACTACATCAAAAAGAAAATGAGAGATTGTACAGGTAAAGAAATTACAAAGGAATGGCTATTCCATATTGGTGTACCAGTAAATGAAATTGACACTCTTGCAGAAACTTGTACAGCTGTACCAGTTATGATGCCTTACATTACAGCTCAATTTATGCCAAGAAAATTTGGTGATAGACCACTTGTTGTTCCAAAGGGTGGAGTAAACTTTGCCTTCTTAGGACAATTTGCAGAAACTTTAGATGATCCAGGAAGAGATACAGTTTTCACAACAGAATACTCTGGAAGAACAGCTATGGAAGCAGTTTATGTACTTTGTGGCGTAGAAAAAGCTGTGCCAGAAGTTTATGCTTCAAGATATGACCTTAGATATCTTTTAAATGGAATGGTTGCTCTATCAGATGGTAAAAAACCTGAACTTCCACTTAGCCCATTACAAAAAATTAAACTTGCTAAGCGTATTAAGGGTACAGATATTGAAGAAATGTTAAAAGAATTTAATATTATTTAATTTATTATTAAATTTTTAAAGATAAAATTGGGACGGTTACAATCGTCCCTTTTTTAACATTAAAAAGAAGGAGTATTCTCATGAATGAAAAAAACTTGAGTAGTCAAGCTATACCTACTTTAGATGAAATTCAAAAATTATATGAAGGTTTTTTAAGAGAAGAAGCATCTCAAATAAATGAAGAATTTCAAGTAGGATCAGGAGAATTTTTAAAAAATTTCAGAAAATATGAAGAAAAAGATAGAATTTCAAGTAAAGATAATCAAATAATAAAAAAGTATGAGGATTATTTAAAAGCTGAAAGAAAAAAGCAAAAAGAACTAATTGAAGAATTAGAAAATTTAATTGATTATGAGAATTTTTTCTTGGAAATAGAAAGAAATTATAATAAGAAAAATTATAAAGGAAATTTTTATGGCAGTAATTCTGCAAGTAGGTATAGAATTAATAAAATTAATGAGTATAGGAGAAAATTAAAGAAAATAATTAATTCCTCTCCTGAAGCTTGGGAATTTTATTATCACAGAAAGTTATTGCGTGACATAGAAACTGGATATAATAAGGGGCTTGTTGAAGTAAAGTATGTAGTAGATGCCAAGGAAAAAATTATTTCTTCACTAAAACGAGGCACGCCAGTATATATAATCGGACACTTGGGAAGTGGAAAAACGCAGATAGCAAGAGAAGCTGCAATTGAATTTACCCTAGAAAATATTATTCAGAAAGAATTAGAAGAAAGCTTAGAAAAATGGTTTTTAAATAATAAAAATGCCTCAGAAGATGAAGCAATCGAAAAGTTTAGAGAGTTAAAAGAGAATAAAAGGAATTATTATAAAAAACTTTTGCGAGAGGGAAATCAAGAAGAAGTAGAAAATATTTATCCATACTTTATTTCTGGCTCTTATAACTTAACTTATGAAGATATGTTTGTAGAAAAGACCCTATCTCTTGAGAGGGCATCTGCAAATGAAAGCAATTTAGAACTTATAGATGAAGTTGTAGACCAATATTTTAGTTGGACTAAGGCTCATTGTAAAGATTTAAAGGAAATAGATTCTAAAAAACAAGATTTAATAAAAAGTAAAGTTTGGGATAGTATTTCTGATATATTTATTGCTAGAAATACAACTTATGGAACTGTTGTGAAGAAAATAGAAAGAGAAATACTTCTAGCTGTAAAAAATGGAAGACCAGTTATAATTGATGAGTTAAATACAATTGCAATGCAAAATTTAATTGGTTTAAATGATATACTGCAAAGTAAAATTGGATCAAGGGCTTATGTAACGGGAATTGGTCCAGTTAAAATCCATGAGGGTTTTGGATTAATAGGCACAGGAAATTTATCTACAGAATCTGTAAGTTATGAAGGAACAAGTGAACTAAATCCTGCTTTTAAATCTCGTTTTCAAACTATTGAATACAATTATGTAAATCAAAATACTCTAGGATCTTTAAAAAATCAAAGTGATAATAAGAAAAATGAACTCTTTAGAATTTTAATCACAAGACTTGCTGATAAGAAGGGAAATCTTCACATACCTACTCCTAGTAGAACTTTAGAAGAACTTTTTAGGTTGGCACAATTATCAAGGTTAACTCAAGAAGTTTTTATGGGAAAATTAATTTCAAGTGTAGAAAATAATTTATCTGGAGATTTACCAGAGCTAAAGGAATCAGTCTTATCTCTTAGAAATGTTTTAAGAGTCTTAGATAATTGGAACTTAGGCGAAGAAAAAGATTTGACTATGGCATTATGGGACGGATTTATAAGTTCAATTACAAATCCAAAGGACCAAGCCTATATTTTATCTCAGGCATTACGATTTGGATTTTTTAAGGAATCTGAAGGCTGGACTTTAAAAAATGAAAATCTTGGAAAAGTCGTTCAAGAATATGATGATTTAAGGACAAGACCATATGAATACACAATGGGAAAAAGCGAAAGTCTAAGTTATCTAGACTTAATAAAGATTTTGTTTGGTCCTCAAGCTGAAAGAAAAGAACTTCCAGATTATTTGAAAGAATTTAAAAAAGAAATAGAAAAAGAAGAAAAAATATCAATAGAAGAATATGAAGAATTAGATGAAAGATTAAATAATCTTGAACATTCTCAATATCTTTTGGATAATTTAAAGGATATGGAAAATAAAAAATGAAATTTTCTGAAAACACAAAAGATTTTAAAGAAAATTTAATAAAACTTAGAGAAGAATTAAATAAGACCTTAAAAAATGGTGTAATTGAAGAAGATTTTGAAGATAAATTATTATATTTAGAACAAAGAGAAAATTTAATTTTAGAAGAGCTTTTGCCATATTATAGGATCTATGCTCCTGATGTTTATGAGACAAAAATTAATTTTAATCAAGTTGAAATTGAGGGAAGCTACAAGTCTGAAACCTATTTAAAAACTTATCTTAAAATTAAAGAGGATATATTTTTATTTGCAGATTCAAATCAAAAATTATATTTTGCAAGAATTATAGACAAGATAAATCCCAAAATAGAATTAAGTTCGCCAATAAAAGATTTTTATAAGTTGATAATTTATATGCATAAAATTGACGAAAAAAGGATTTTGGCTTTTACTGTCAATGGAGATATATTTACTTTTTCTTACAAGGATGTTGAGGATGTTTTTGAAAATGTAAATTATGTAAAAATTGCTAAGTTGAAGTCGAATTTTATAGGCTTTGAAAGTATTATAAATTTAAAAGACAATATATTTTTGTGTCAAGTGGGGAAAAATGAATTATTAATTTTAGAATTTAATGATGAATATTCTAACTTTAAAGTAAAAGGTGCCCATAAAATATCAATTAAAGAAGATGAAATTACTTCTTTATTTAAAATTTCTAGTTATGACTTTGCAATGGGAACAAGGAAGGGATATTTTATAGAAGCAAAATATCTAAATGAAAAAATTGAGATAATAAGAAAAATTAAAAATTTTGATGCTTCTATTAATAAAATAGAAATTTTAGAAAATGGAAAGTCTGAAAAAAATTATCTTACAATTTTAGGAAATAATGGAAACTTAGCCCTATACAATTTCGTGAAGAAAAAAATTATAAAAATTGAAAAAGAAAAATTTAAGGGGAATTTATTTAATATTATTAGCAAAAATGGCACATGTATCATTTTAACAGAAGATGGGTTTGTCTATCTTCTTGAAGAAAATTTTTGTCAATGGAAGTTAAATGAAAAAGTAAGCTTGTCTGAAAGGTTTTTTATAAATTTGATTCCATTAGATAAAGAAAATTTTTTGACTGAAGATATTTATGGCAATTTTTATATTTTAAATATTGATAGGTTGGATTCTATTGAAAAACTTCACACTATAAATCTTTGTGAGTAGGGGATAATAATGTTTGGAATAGATAAAAATGCTCTTGATGAAAAAAAATTAAAAAAAGAAGCGGAAGAAAATTTAAAAAATTTTTTAGAAAAAGAAAAGAAATCTCTCTCTACTTTTACTAGGGATCCAAGTCTTAGGTATATTGGTTCAGAGCATTTAGAAAAATTTTCCTTTAAGCCCAAGGAAGGCGCCTTATATATGCCACTAGCAACTTTTTTGGAAGAAGACTTAGATAATAATGAGATTTTGTGGCACATATATTTTGAGCTAGCTCTATACCCAGATTGGAAGAAAAATGCTAGATACTACCTAGATAGAGAAAAAAACTGGAAAAAAGAAATTGATGAGATTACTTATTATATTTCAAAAAAAATAGATGAACTTGTGGATGAAGAAAATAAAATCGACAACAAATATTTGCGACAATATGTTAAAAATGAAGTTTTGGATTTTTTATTTGAAATTGATAGATTTACTGCCTTCTTGCGAGTTCTAGCAGCTTGTCCAGTATATAGGGATGATGAAGCAAAGGGAAAAATTTTAAATTACATGAAAGAAATAAAGGATGTTGAAGAATTATTTTCAGATTTATCTCACCATGGATTTTCAAAAAGTTTTTTACTCTGGAGTCTTTACAAAGAAGAGGATGTAGTTTTATCTAAAATCGAAAAGAAGTTTGATACAAAAATCTTATCACAATCTATTTACAAATTTTTAAGGAAAAATTTAGTAAAAGAATTAAATGAAGATGAAGGAATTACTAAGAGAGATCCCTTGGTAAAGGCCTTTATTTTCCCAAGCTTTAAAAAATATTGGTTAGAAGAGATAGATTCAATGACTACAAAATCAGGAGGTGGGGAAGATAGTAAAGAGAAATTTTTTGAAAAAAGTAAAGATAAGACTTCTGGAAGTAAGCTTGAATCTAGTAGAAAAGATGTAGAAGAAACTTTAGAGGAATTTTTACATCAGGAAAACAATAATATTTCATCTCTTGAAGAAAGTGAAAGAAAAATAATATCAAACTATGGTCTTGGCAAAGAAGAGATAGATTTATTTAAATTTTATGTAAATAAAACAAAATCTCAGAGAGAAGAAATGAGAGACTTTTGGAAAAAGTTAATTGGTTCAGCAAAAAAAGAAATAAATATTAAAAGGAATAAGCAAGCTAAAGGCAAGTTAAATGTAAATGATTTAATATATAGCTATCCAGAATTTTTGGAAGCTGAGGCAAAGGGAAATTACAGAAATCTTAAAGTTTTTGACAAAAACTTTTTGGAATCACAAAATAAATTGTTGCCAGAAAAAATTGAAATATCATTTTTAATTGACAATTCTGGATCAATGAATAAGGAAAAAATTGAAGCTCTTAGAAAAACCTTGACAGTTGCACTTTTATCTATAAAAGATTTTAATAAATATCTGCAAATAGAAGCAGCAAAGACAAATCAAAAAATTGAAGTCTTAACAGAAACCTGGTTTTTTGGAAAAAATCATTATAAGATAAAAAATTTTGATGATAATTTGGATTTTGAAAATAGCAAAATAATATCTTCAATAGTAAAGGTCGATGCAAGTGGTGGAACTACTGATGATGCAGCTTGCCTTAGAGAAATTCATAAAAATATAAAGCCCAATCAAAAGGCTAGAATAAAAAATAAGAAGGACTACAAAATAATTTTTGAAGTAACAGATGGAGCCTCAACTTTTCCTGGAGCAAGTAGAGAAATTGTAAAAAAGTTAATTGAAGATGATGTAGAAGTTTTTGCAATTCAAATAGGAAAAATTTCTAGCCTTGATACTAAAACCTTTAATTATATTTGGAAGGATAGCTTTAAATATTCTCATGGATTAGTTTTAGCTGAAGACATAGAGAAATTAACAGATGAATTATTAAAACTTGTCAAAAAGAATTTAAAATCAATTTTTCACAGTTAAAATATTTTTTCTTAAGCTAAAAATTCTCTAAAAAAATATGTCAGAATTTTTGCAGAAGAGCTGAAGTCTAATATTTTTAGTAAAATAAAGGCTTCTGGGTATAAATATTAAGAGAAACTAAGAAGATTAATAAATTTTTATAAATAAAGGAGGCTATTATGGAAATAAAAGACTTTAGTGATAAAGACCAAGAAGAAATTAAAAAGGGACCACCTGTGGCAGAAATTGATGATAAAGAGGCAGCTGAAAAAATTTTAGCCTTAGTTCCAGATGAATGGATAAAGAAAATTCCTTTTTTTTTTAGAAAACATTCAACAACTAAGACAATCGAAAGAATTGCTAAGGAACATCCAGATCTTTATGCTGTGGCAAAAAAATCTTGAGAATTGCCTGAAAAGGAAAGAGAAGAACTTAGAGAAATTATCACAGATATTTTTCGACAAAAAATGGAAAAGCATAATATAGAATAATTTATTTCATGCAAATATTATAAAAATATTTTTGTAATGTTGCTTTTTATTTTATAGCTAATAATATAATTTGAGATAAGAAATGATACTTTAAGAAAAAGAAAAAGACGCAGAAATATTAGCGGAAATGGCTACAAAAATCTGGGGAAATGACAAAACATCTGAATTAACTGAAGAATTTATGGAAATTGCCAAGGATGAAAATAGCACTTGTTTTTTAAAATTTATTGATGAAAAAGCAGTTGCCTTTGCAAATGTAGCTTTAAGACATTATTATGTTGAGGGGACAGAGACATCTCCTGTGGGCTATCTTGAAGGTATTTATGTGAAAGAAAATTATAGAAAAAAAGGTTATACGAGAGAGTTTGTAGAGGATTGTGAAAAGTGGGCTAGAGAAAAAAATGCAAAGAATTTGCCAGCGACTGTCTTTTAGAAAATACAGATAGCCTAAAATTACATCTTGCAATTAGTTTTATAGAAGTAAAATAGGATTATTTGTTTTAAAAAAATTTTAATCTAACATTATTTTAGCAAGGACTATCCTTGCTTTTTATTTTATAAAAAATAGTAAAATTGTAAAATTTTGTAATATAATTATATTATGGTAATATATATGGGTTAATAAATTATTTAGAGATTAAGGAGAATTTATGAATAAAAAAACTTTTAGCATAATACTTGCTTATGTAGGTGTACTTACTGGAGCTGGGCTCGCCAGCGGACAAGAAATTATGCAATATTTTATATCCTTTGGAAAATCAGGACTTTTTGGCTTAATAGGCATTGGACTCTTGCACATTTTTGTAGGTGGAATAATTTTACAAATGGGCAGTCACTTTATAGCAGAAAGTCACATTGATGTATTGGAAGAAGTTTCAAAAAAATCTGTAACAAAACTTATGGACTTTTCTTTGATATTAAACTGTTTTTTAATGGGATTTGTAATGATAGCAGGAGCAGGTTCAAACCTAAATCAACAATTTGGACTTTCACCATGGGTAGGATCTTTAATTTGCACAATTTTAATTATTGTAATAGGAATGCTTGATTTTGACAAAGTAACTAGAGTTATTGGTGCCTTTACACCACTTGTTTTGATTTTTACATTAATTGGTGCTATTTATACAATTGTAAAAGCAAATCCAGATTTTTTAGCTTTAGATGCTTTAGGCAAAACTCTAGACTCCTCTCTTCCAAATATTTTTATTTCCACAATAAATTATTTTGGACTTTGTATGATATCAAGTATATCCATGGCATTTGTCCTTGGAGGAAGTAAAACAGACTCCTCAGAAGCAAGATTTGGAGGTATGTTTGGTGGGGGACTTGTTGCAATATTAACTGGTCTTGTTGGTATTACACTTTTTCTTGCACTTCCAGATGTAAAAGATGCAGACATTCCTATGCAAATAGTTTTAAATAATGTTCATCCTTATCTTGGACTTGCCATGTCTTTTATAATTTTTGGCATGATATTTAATACAGCAATTTCTCTATTTTATTCAGCAGCAAAAAGGCTTTCAAACACAGGCTCTAAGTTTAAGAGAAATTTAGTTTTATTTACTCTTCTTGGCTTTGGACTATCCTTTTTAGGCTTTAAAAAATTAATGGCAATCTTATATCCAATTCTTGGATTTTTAGGTCTTGCTTTAATAATAATTTTAATAGTTGCCTGGGTTAAAGAGAGAGATGCAATTAAGTTGGAAAATAAAAAGAGAGACAAGATAAGTGATCTCACTAGAAAAAAATTAGATGATGACGAAGACTTTACTAGAAAAGACAAAGAAAAGCTTGAAAAACTTGCAGAAGCATCGATTATTGATAATAAAAAAATTAAAGAAGCAGTAAAAGAAGAAGTAGAAGAAGAGTTAGAAGAAGAAAATAAGAACTAAAAATAAGACTGGTTGATAAAATTATCTGCCAGTCTTTTTTAACATCTTAATTAAATTATCTTCTCTTTTTCATAGATCCTAGAATACCTCTTGCAATTTCACGACCAATACTTCTTGTAATTGTTCCTAGCATTGAGTCAATACCTTTATCAATATAGGATTTTTGTTTGCGAGAAGACTTTCTTTCTTTTTCCAATTCCTTTTCACGGTTTTCCATTTCTTTACGCTTTTCTTCTTCTAGCTTTTCTCTTTCTTCTTGAATTTTTTCATTTTCAATTCTTTTAATCAAAACTTCATAGGCAGATTCTCTGTCAACCATATCTTTGTACTTTGAATAAAGATTTGAAGATTCTACTAAATTTCTGTATTCAGAATCATTTAAAGTAGCAAAAGAAGAATGTGGTGGAAGAATAAGAGCTTTATCTGCAAGAGTTGGTGCACCACTTTCATCGGCAAAGGAAACTATTGCTTCTCCAGTTCTAAGATTTATAATTTCTTCCTTTAAATCCATGGAGTCATCTTGTCTAAAAGTATTGGCAACAGCATTTATTGCCTTTAATTCCTTTGGAGAATATGCTCTAAGTTGATGAACAATTCTATTAGAGAGTTGTGAAGAAACTTCTTCAGGCACATCAAGCGGGTTTTGCGTAATGAAGAAAACACCAACGCCTTTACTTCTTACAAGTCTTACAACTTGAATTATTTTATCCTTTAAAATACTTGGTGTATTGTTAAAAAGTAAGTGAGCTTCATCAAAGAAAAACACAAGCTTAGGTTTTTCTAAATCACCAACTTCTGGGAAATTTTCATAAATTTCTGATAGGAGATAAAGAAGTAGCATTGAATATAAAAGTGGATTGGAAATTAATTTACTAGCATTTAAAATATTTACAATACCCCTGCCAGATGCATCAGTTCTCACTAAATCATTGATATCAATGGCAGGCTCGCCGAAAAATAAATCTCCACCAGCATCTTCAATAAATAATAATTTTCTTGAAATTGCAGAAAGACTTTGGCTTGCAACATTACCATAATTTTTACTGATTTCATCTCTATTGTCATTTACAAAATTTATAACTTGCTTTAAGTCTTTTAAGTCAATTAATAAAAGACCTTCACTGTCAGCAACTTTAAAAATAATATTTAAAACTCCCATTTGTGTGTCGTTTAAGTCTAATATTTTAGAGAGCATTAGTGGTCCCATTTCAGAAACTGTAACTCTAAGAGGAATTCCCTTTTCTCCATAGACATCCCACATGTTTACTGGATAATTTTTAAATTCAAAATTAGAGATGCCTAATTCATTAAGTCTTTCTTGTAACTTGTCATTTATTTCTCCAGGCTTAGAAATATTTGCAAGGTCGCCTTTGACATCAGCAAGAATTGTTGGCACTCCAGCATCAGATAGCCCTTCAGTTAAAACCTTAAGCGTTACAGTTTTACCAGTACCAGTGGCACCGCTTATTAGTCCATGTCGATTCACTTTATTTAAAAGAATACTATTTTCAGATTTTCCCTTTCCAATTAAAATTTTCTCCATGAGAACCCCCTTTATTATGAAAGTATTTATCTATCTTTATTATAGCAAAGTTTGTAAAAGTTCACATAAAATAAATTTGAAAAGTGTTATAATATATTAAAAGATTAAGAGGCATTTTATGGAATATATAAAAAAAATTTATGGAGTAAATATAGAAGACCTACCAGGGGATTCATATCTTAGAGAAATTCCCTTTCTAAAAAATTTTAAAGGCATGGAAATAGATAGTCCTGTAACTTTTTTTGTGGGCGAAAATGGAACAGGTAAGTCAACACTTCTTGAAGCCTTGGCAGTAAGACTTGGCTTTAACGCAGAAGGTGGTTCAAAAAATTTTAATTTTGCAACAAAAAAGACGCACTCAATTCTTGGAGAGATTCTAGAAATTGGAAGAGGACCAGGCAAGGAGAGGGATGGATTTTTCCTCAGAGCAGAATCCTTTTACAACCTTGCATCAGAAGTTGACAACTTAGCAGGATCTGAATTTTCTGATTTTTATGATGGGTATGGAGGCAAGTCTCTTCACTTTCAATCCCATGGAGAGAGTTTTCGCTCCCTTATCTTAAATAGATTTAGGGGCAAGGGAATTTATCTACTAGATGAACCAGAGTCAGCCCTTTCACCAACATCAATAATGTCCCTCTTGTGCATAATCCATGAACTTGAAAAAGAAGATTCACAATTTTTTATAGCAACTCACTCGCCAATACTCCTTGCTTATCCTCATGCGAAAATTTTTGAGTTTTCCGAAAGTGGCATAGAGGAGAAGACCTATAAGGAGACAGAATCCTATAGCATCACAAAAACATTTTTAGATAATCCAGAAAAAATGATAGACTTATTGTTTAGATAATAGGAAGCAAGCTAAATAAAAAGAATATTTTCAAGCATTTTTAATATTATAAAACAATAAAAGTATATTAATTATTATTGCTGTTGACATTTTTTATAAAAGGAGGAATTTATTATGATGATTAAAACTATTTTTGTGAGTGTAATTTCCAGTTTTATTTTTTATTTTTCTAATTTAATATACCAATTAATAAGCTTAAAAGTATTTCCAAGTTTCACTATTGAAGATACTAACTATTTAGTGCTTTTTTCTTTAATAAAATCTTTATCTTTTATATTGTTGGTTTTATTATTTTTTAAAATTAAAAACATTAATTTTTTAAAAGCAAAACACAATGACCATTTACTTAGCAATATCAATAATATGTGTAAATATGGAAGCATAATCTTTTTTATTCTTTTTATAATTTTCCTTGTAATTATAAAATGCAATATGAATTTTTTTGATAGTATGGTTTACTCGAATGACGATATAAATATTAATAATTTTGATAACTATACCATGAAAATTTTAATTATTGTTCTTTTAAATGTTATTCTTGAAGAATTTTATTTTAGATTAACTTTAGTGAGAGTATTACAAGAAAAATACAGTGAAAAAGTCATCGCATTAATTAGTGCATTTTCTTTTGGATTTATTCATTTTGTAGATATTCTTTCAATAATAAGTGCTACAATAATTGGATATTTTTTAGCTGTAACCTTTTTAAAAACAAAAAGATTAGTCTATTCAATTTTTCTTCACTATATAATTAATGTGGACTCAATTATAATTTTGCCAATAATAAAATTATTTGATCCACAAGAAAAATTGGGAGAAAATTGGATGTTTTTATCTTTTTTAATTATGTTTACAATTTTTTTTGCGATGTACATATTAACAAAAATAGTAGAAAAAAGTTCTATTACAAGGAAGCAAAATGTATGATTATAAAATCTTAGAAACTAGGGAAATTATAAAGTAAGAAAGGACTATATTATTAACTTATTATAGAGGCAAAAATAAACCTAAGTAGAGGATTACTGGCACTCAGGTTTATTTTTTTACTAGAAAATGGAAGTAAGACAAAAAACACAGCTGTACATTAAATTTTTAGAAAAATTTTACAAAGTCAAAGAAATGTTTATTTTTTTCTTATGATAAATATTTTTTATTTACCCTAAAGTAAGCTTGTGGTAATATTTTTGTGGTATCTTTACACTTAGAAAAATATTTTTAAATATTATTTGTTTTAGTAACTTGAGATAAAGTAGTAGGCAATTTATTTTAATTTTTTATTTCATTTAATATTTCTTATGAGATTTTCTCATTAAAATTTTTGTAAGATACTAACTTAAAATATGGAGGAAAATATGAAAAAAGTTGTAGCGACTACTATGGCGACTTTATTATTTGGGCTTTCATTTCCGGCTAAGTCCTTTGCTTTACCAAATAATACAGAAGAATTAGAGTCCAAGATTGTTGAAGATTTTAATGTAAAGAAATACAGTGAAAAAATTATTGATAAAGATCCCAATTTAAACTTGGCAGAAGAAAACAAGGGACAGAATCCCAATCAAGGTCAAAGCCTTGCAGAAAGAATTGGAAAAAATAAATTAATTTCAGTTGACATTTCTCTTTGGCAAGGAGACCCAATCAATTGGAAAGATGGGGTTAAGTTAGATACTTCTGTAAATGATCCTGAGCTTAGAAGAGCCTTTGATGAGGCGAAATTTGAAGGCGATGGCAGAGCTTCTAGATTAGAATCACAAAGTGGAAGCCCAGGAAAAATTGTTGTAACTTTTAAAGACAAATCTTTTATTGAAGTTGAAGGTCAAAAGCTATATGTTTTTCCACATGTAACTGCTTCAACTTATGCAAACACACCTAAGGATGCAGTAACAACAACTTTCTTCTTAGGAGAAGGAAGTAAAGTTAAAAGCGGTTTAAATGAACAAGTTGGTAATGGAGAACATCCTATTCCATTACAAACATATAAGATAAAACCAGGTACAAATATTCATGACTTCCAGCTGCCAACTAATAAGAATATTTTTGTTAATATTTCTGCCATGCCAGTTGATGATTCTTATTCCGATCTTAAATGGGAGCCAGAAAACTATATTGTTAGTGAAAACAATAAATCCTTTACTGCAAGGTCGATCAAGTCATTTAAAATAAGTTTTGAGTTTAATGGTTATGATTCTGATAAGGGTAATAGTGATATAAATTCTTTACCTAAAGAATTAAAAGATAAATTGCCAAGTGAGATTAAGGTTAAAAAGGGAGAAGCTTATGAACCAACTAAACCAGAAAACTTCGTTGAGACTATAAAAGATAATTCAGGAGAAGTTACAAAGGTTTATAAATGGACTTTTGCTGGTTGGAATCCAACAAAATTTTTAAAAGTAGAAAAAGATGAAAAAATTACTGGCACTTGGAAGAGAAAACAAGCAGCATCTCTTAAACCTACAGTTGATAAAGTGACTGAAGGTGATAAAGTTATTAAGGGTCAAGGTGTTGCTGGTTCAACTATAAAAATAAAGCTTAGAGATAAAATAGTTGAAGTTAATGTTTCTAATAACGGAAAATGGGAAGCTAAATTAGACAAGGAAGTAAAGAAGGGCGATAATATTTATTTTACTCAAGTTGAAAAGGGTAAAAAAGAGTCTATTCAAATAGATTTAACTGTTGTAGAAAAGGAAAATATAAAACCTACACCAAAACCAAACCCTAATCCTAATCCAAAACCTACGCCAAACCCACTTCCAACGCCAAGACCTGATTATAGATTACAAAATTTAAAGAGAAATAACTTTGACAGGACTAGAGCATATAAAGTAAATACTTATGTAGCGAAGAAAATATTGGTAAAAAATAAAAAAGATATGCCAGTAAAATGTGTTATAAGCTTAAATAATACTCAGTATGATTTTGTTAAGGATGGCGTAACTCAAAAGAGAATGCTTGATGTAATGCCAACTATAAAAAATAACAGACTTATGCTGCCACTTAGGTCTCTTGCTGAAATGATTGGCGCAAAAGTTGAATGGGATCCTACTACTAGAATTGCAACTTTTATAAATAATTCTTTAGTTGCAAAAATCCAAATTGATGGTGATGAAATTTTACTTTCAAATGGAAAAGTTATAAAAATGGATTCAAAACCACTAAATATTAAGGGAAGAATTTTAGTTTCTGTTTCTAATGTAGGAAAGGTATTTGGACTTACAAATGGAAATACAAAGGACGGGATTGACCAAGATATTGAATGGGATGATGCCAATAAGACAGTTACAATTAATTTAAAAAAATAAATTTTGATAAAAAGAAAAATAAAGAAAAAGAACTTGGCAAAAAACCAAGTTCTTTTTGTATTTAAAATAATGGTGATGATAAAAAATTTAAATAGCTTCTAGTGCTTGTTTGATGTCTTCTATAATATCTTCTGCATCTTCAATGCCAACACTTAATCTTATTAAATCGGAACTAATGCCAGCTTGCAAAAGTTCTTCTTCATTCATTTGTCTGTGAGTTGTTGAAGCAGGGTGAAGGACACAAGTTCTTGCGTCAGCAACATGTGTTACAACGGCTGCAAGTTTTAAAGAATCCATGAATTTTGTTGCAGCATTTCTTCCGCCTTTTACTCCAAAGGCAATTACTCCACAGGAGCCATCTGGTAGATATTTTTTTGCTAGTTCATGTTGTGAATCCTTTTCTAGGGCAGAAAAGCTTACCCAAGAAATTTTGTCATTATTTTCTAAAAATTTTGCAACTGCAAGGGCATTTTCATAATGTCTAGGCATTCTTAAATGTAGGGTTTCAAGTCCAAGACCTAAATAAAATGAATTTTGAGGTGAAGGAATACTTCCTAGGTCTCTCATTAAAGTTGTAGTCATTTTTGTGATGTAAGCACCCTTGCCAAAAGTTTCAGTGTAAACTACGCCATGATAAGTTTCATCTGGTTCAGTTAGTCCAGGAAATTTGTCTTTGTGTTTAGACCAGTCAAAGTTTCCAGAGTCAATAACAGCTCCCCCAACTGAATTTGCCAATCCATTCATGTACTTTGTTGTTGAGTGAGTTACAATGTCTGCACCCCATTTAATAGGTCTTAAAAATATTGGTGTAGGGAAGGTATTATCAACTACAAGTGGTACTCCATGATCGTGAGCAGCTTTAGCAAAAGTTTCAATATCTAAAACTTTTAGTGATGGATTAGAAAGAGTTTCTCCAAATACAACTTTTGTGTTTTCTTTAAATTCTTTGTTTAAATCTTCTAGTGAAATTGCTGGGTCTACAAAAGTTGATTCAATTCCAAGGTCATTCATTGTGTGAGCAATTAAGTTATAAGTTCCTCCGTAAATTGCAGATGAAGCGATTACATGATCTCCTGCTTTTAAAATATTTAAAAGTGCATAGAAGTTAGCAGCTTGACCTGATGATGTTAAAATTCCTGCAACGCCACCTTCTAGTGCTGCAATTTTTTTAGCAACTGCATCATTTGTTGGGTTTGCAAGTCTAGTGTAGAAGTAACCTGCTTCCTTTAAGTCAAAAAGATTACCCATTTGTTCAGATGAATCGTATTTAAAAGTTGTTGATTGAATAATTGGCAAAACTCTTGGTTCACCATTCTTTGGTTCGTAACCAGCTTGTACACATAATGTTCCTAAATTTTTCTTTGTCATTTTGTCCTCCATAAATTATAAATAAATTTGTCGGCAGCTCAAAGGATTAAAAATAAATTCTGATAAGCTAAAGCTTTTATAAAATAAAAAAAGCTCTCGTCCATAAAGGACGAAAGCTATGCTTCGTGTTACCACCTTTTTTCATTATTTTATCACTAAAATAACCTCATAGAGTACCAACATACTCCGAACGCTATAACAGGCGTACCTGTCGCAGCCTAAACAAAAGTCTCGGTGCGATGACTCCAAGGCCATGTTCCAAAGTAACCCTTTTGATTTCTTTCACCAAATGAAATCTCTCTGTGAAAAGTTTTACAATGTACTCTCCTCTTCAAAGTCTATGATGGAATTATAAATTGATAAAAATCTTTTGTCAAGTAAAAATATAATATTTATTTTTTTATTTATTCATATTTTAAAAATTTATTAGACAAAATTGTAAATAGACTTGTTTCAAGTAAAGAAAATACAAGCATTTTAATGCCCTCAAATTTATTTATTAGTTCAAAATGATTTGTAGTAATGGCAAGTTTACTTGAGGCTACAATATTTTGAAGTGAAGGAATTATATTTTGTGCTACAAGACCAAAACCAAGAATTGAAATAAGGACTGAAATAAGAACAATTAAGCCAAGAGATTTTAATTTTAAGCTTAAAAAATTCATTAAAGCTATAAGTGGTATAGAGGATAAAATACTTATGCCAATATAGTAAAAGTATAGCCCTAATCTTTCAATGTTAAAGCCACATATAAATTTACCACTTAATACAAATAGTAATAAAAAGTATATTTGAGTGAAGGCTATTATTATAAAGGCGATAAATGATTTTGCCTTAATAAAATTTATATTTTTTATTGGACTTGTCCTTATTAATTTCAAGCCAGCCTTATGTTCTACTGACCAAAGGCTTGAAACAACAATTGCTATAAGGGGGATTATAAAAAACATAAAGTAAAATAAGGATGTTTGCGTCCAAAGACTTTCCCATTTGTTTTTTAAGATCTCTTGATTTAGTAAATAGTTTATAGTCCCAAAAATATTTGCAAGCAAGGGAATTATTAATACTGTAGATAAGAGTGAAAACAATTTTAATTTTTTAAATTCTATTTTTAACATTTATGCCTCCTATATGTCCTTAGAGAGTGTAAATTTATTAAGTCTTGTGATGTAGATTAGACCGAAGATTATATAAATTAAGCTTATTGGCAATGTGAGATAATTTATATTATTTAGAGTCTGCCTAAAAACCTCTCCATCTTTTACATAATTTATATTTAAGATAGTAGCAAAGAGTCCAAAGGGATTTATTTGCGACAAAACTTTTGACGTTAGCATAGTAATTATTCCAGACATTGCTCCAACAATTGAAAAGAAAAGGGAGAAGTAAATCTTTTTACTTTTAATCTCAATTATTGTGAAGATCAATAGCATTGAAATGTTAATTGATAGAGTTGTTAAAAAGTAAATTATTATTCTTTTTATTATCTCCACATCTAACTCAAAGTTTATATTTTTACTTGCTAAAAATATTATTATCAACCATTCAATAATCTGGATTAATAAAATTTTTAAGGACAAAGTTTTAATTTTATTTAATAATATTTTTTGAACTCTTAAGCCAAGACTTATTTGCATTTGCCACATATTATTCTTCTCTTCAATCTCTATTACTTTTTTAACAAGTGATGATAGGGCTATGGGATTAAAAAATAAAGAGATTGCTAAATAAGAATCTAATATCCTTGCAAGGGGATATTTATTAACTTGAAAGTCTTTTGTCTTAAAGGCTATAAGGATAGAAAATAAATGTATGGCAAATAAAATTAAAATTGTGAAATTTAATTTCAGCCCCTTATTCTTTTGTATTTCTAAATTTTTCAT
>OKWK01000299.1_pt1 | contig 31438 bp, 25 predicted proteins | sample 1607181 | NCBI WGS metagenome assembly OKWK01 (sample SAMN07501053, study PRJEB24779) | human gut metagenome | isolation source: stool | host: human infant | place: USA: Pittsburgh, PA
TCCGAAACGGCACCCTCTACGACCCCCAACCCACCCACCAACTCCCCGCCGCCGCTTGACACACCACATAGGGGCACGTTATAGCCGACTTCCCCCTGAGCGCCAAGCGTGGCCACGCGCTACCGCTCGCCCTCCGCCTGCTCAACGACCTCGAGGCCGTGCTTCGGGTCTTCCTCGCCCACGCCGTCGCCGTCCAGGTCCAGCTTGTCCAGGGTCTGGACGTCCATGGTCTCCGGCGCCGGGACCGGATTGTCCCCGGCGGACAGGAAGATACTCACCCAGCGGGCCCGCGGGTCAGAGTCAATGAGCAGCGCCTTGACGAAGAGCGTCAGCGGCACTGCCAGGATCGTGCCCAGTGCGCCGATCACCTGGGACCAGAACATCAGGGACAGGAAGGTGGTCGTGGTGTTCAGCCCCACCGCGTCCCCGGTGAACTTAGGCTGGATGAGGGTCTGGATCACGAAGTTCAGCACCACGTAGGCCACGATCACCCACAGCGCCGTCCAGGGCCCAGAGTCCACCAGAGCCAGCAGCGCCGGCGGGATGAGGCCCACGAAGAAACCGATGTTGGGGATGTAGTTCGTAATGAAGGACAGCAGGCCCCAGGTCACCGCCATCGGCACGCCCAGCACGCCCAGGGCGACGACGTCGAGCACCGCCACGATGAGACCAAAGACCGTGGAGACCAGCCAGTAGGAGCGCACCGAGCTGGCGAAGCCCGCCAGCGCCGTCGAGATCTCGGGCTTGAGCCGCAGCAGAGCCTCGGCACGCACCTCCACCCGGGACATGTCAAACATGAGGAAGACGATGGTCAGCGCCATGATCATGAGCAGGCTGCCGAAGGAGGTCACCTGTCCCAGCAGCCCCTGAGCCAGCGAGACCACCCGGGAGGTATCGATCATGGAAGAGACCTGGTCAAACAACGTGGTCTGGTCCACGCCGAGCTTGGTCAGCAGGCCCTCGGCGTCCTCCCAGATCGCCTGGAACCTCGAGGAGTAGCCGGGCAGGGTCTCCACCAGCTGGGCCACCGCCACACCCAGGGCTGCGAACAGCGCCAGGACGAAGGTGTAGACGATGACGATCGCGGCCACGGCCGAGACCGGGCGCGGCACATGGTGGCGCGAGGCCCAGGACACCAGCGGGCGCACCGTGATGACGAGGGTGAGGGCGAAGAAGGCAGGCCCGATGAGACTGCGCATGAAGTAGACGCCGGCTCCGCCGATCACCAGGAGGGCGACCGTCAGCGCGATCGTCTCGCCCTGGGTGCGGCTGGTACGTGGAGGAACGGCAGGGGAAGCGCTCATGTACCCGATCCTCCCATGCCGCGCCCGCGGTAACCGGCAGGAACCACCGTCACACCGGCGCGCCGCCCTCCCCACGCCGCGTTCCCGTCACCGCGGCGTCGTCGAGGCGCCTGCCGACGCCGTCGCTCGCGTCTGCGTCCACGGCTCCAGCGGGATGACCGGGCTGGCTGAGGCAGCGCGCGCCACGGTCAGCGCCGTGATGGACTGGGTCAGCATGATGCCGATCAGCACCACCAGCTGGAACTGCGCCGCCTGGACGGGACTGGCTCCCCCGAACAGCGCCCCGACGAAGGCACCGGGCAAGGTCACCATCCCCGTCGAGGCCGTCTGGTCGATCGTCGGCACCAACGTCTCGCGCACCGCCGTCCGCGCCACCTCGGCATAGGCCTGCGAGGGACGGGCTCCCAGCGCCATCCACCCCTGGATCTCATCCGCCCGCTCACGCACTGACCGCAGGAACATCCGCCCAGCCAAGATGGCCGCGCTCATCGAGTTGCCGATGATGACGCCCGCCACACTGACGAGGTAGCGCGTCTCCCACGCCACCAGATGCAGTCCCAGCACGAGCAGCACGGTCACGCTCGCCCCAGCAGCGATCCCCACGACCGCCGCCCTGCGACCACCAGGCAGCTCCCGCAGCCGTCGCCCGGAGGTCAGCGACGCCGTCGTCAGCATGAGTGCGATGAAGGCCAGAACGGTCCAGGGCACAGTGAGCACCCCGTGCAGCACAGTGGCGACGACGGCGAGCTGGACGACCGCCCGTAAGGCCGCCACGGCCGGGGCCCACCCCGTGGCCAGGCCCGCCCAGCGGTGGATCACCATCGTCAACGCCGTCAGGACTGCGAGACCTGCGCCAAACCACACCAGCTCCACGGCGCTTATCGTCCCACTCCCTGGGCCGGCTAGACGCAGCGGCCAGCCCAGGTCACGGGCCTCACACCGGCGCGCCGCCCTCCCAGCGCAGCGCGCCCATCGCCCGCGCACCGTCCAGGGCCGGCAGGTGTGGCAGGGGATCGAGCCCCTCCTCCAGCACGAAGTCCGTCAGCTGCTCACGTACCACCGCCTGCAGGTCCTCGGCCTGCCAGGGCTTGGCGACGTAGTGGTCGAGGCCGGCCTCGTTGACCGCACGGATCGTGTCCGCCTGGTCCGCCTGACCGGTAACCAGGACCTTACGAGCCGCCGCGGTGCGCTCGTCCGAGCTCATCTCCACCAGCATGTCCACGCCCGAGCGGCCCGGCAGACGGTGGTCGGCCAGGACCAGGGCGAGGGCATCGCCGTCGGCCTCGGCCTCAGCCACCACCTCCCAGGCGTCCTCCACGTCCTCGGCAGGCTCGATCCGGGCAACCTGGGCGAAGGGGGCGAGGTCGCCAACGACGGCGTCGCGAACCTCGGGCTCGTCCTCAACGACGAGGATGACCAGCTTCATGACATCTCCTGACTGTGTGATGAGTGAGGACCTGACGGGCTCGCCGCCGCGGGCAGGACGACGCTGACGCAGGTGGAGCCTGGTTGCGAGCGCACCGTGATGGTGCCGCCGTGGGCGTCGACCACGCTCTTGGCCAACCCCATCCCCAGCCCCATCCCGAAGCGGACCTGGCCATGGCGGGTGGTGAACCGGGGCTCAAAGATCCGGGGCAGGACGTCGGGGGCGATGCCGGGGCCGTTGTCCTCCACATCCACTCGCACCTGCCCGCTACCGGCGTCCTCCACGCGGATGAGGAGGTGGGGATCAAAGCGCTGCCCGCTCTCACGTGCCTGCAGGCCGGCGCTGGCCAGGGCGTCGGCGGCGTTGGACAGGATATTCGTCCACACCTGGGCCAGCTCACCGGCCCGACCGACCACGGCAGGCACGTTCTCGTAGTCCCGCTCGATAGCCACCCCTCCCAGGCGGTGGGCGGTCAGCCGCAGGGAGTCCTCCAGGACCTCGCACACGTCGACGTCCTGGTCCATCTCCCCCTCGGGACGCATATAGGTCGACAACGAGGAGACCAGACCGCGGATCCGGTCCGTGGCCAGGGCCATGTTGCGCCCCTGCCGGCCGATCGAGGCCGCGGTCAACGCCGCCTCCAGCCGCTCCGGCTGCGCGGCCAGCGCACGGACCTGCTCGGGGTCCGTGTCCGCATCCATGCCCAGCACCACCAGCTGACGGGCCAGGTCATGGTCACCGACCACGGCCTCCAGGCTCCTGCGAGCAGCACGCTCGGCCCGGGTGGAGGACGCCGGCCGCGTGCGCGCGGCCTGGACGGTCTCGGCGACGAACTTCCCGTCCGGATGGGTGGACATGAGCGCCGCCAGGTCCTCCTGCAGGTGGTCACTGGCGCGCTCCAGCGCCGCCACCGGGTTGTTGAGTTCATGAGCCACGCCTGCCGCCAGCTCGCCGAGGGTGGCGAAGCGCTCCTGGGCCAGCAGCTCCAGGCGCGCCTGCTCCAGAGCAGCCAGCGCCTGCGCGGTCTGCGCACGCTCGGCCTCAACAGCCGCGGCCAGCTCGATCTTCTCCACCTGCAGGATCTCCGAGCGTGACAGGCGCTTGGTCAGGGAGGAGATGATGAGAGCGGCCAGGTTCTGCTCGGTGGCAGGGTTCTCCCGCAGCGCCCGGTCCAGCTGCTCGATGGACAGCAAGATGAGCTCGACGTCGGTGGTCGTCGTCGCCGTGACAAAGGCGCGCCCGTGGGAGGCCAGCGAGACCAGGCCGACGATGCGGCCGGTCGTGGCGTGGTGCAGCGTCACCTCACCAACCCGGGTGTGCCGGGTCAGAGCCACCGCCCCGGAGACGACGATGTAGACGCCGTCGACCGGCTGGCCCTGGTGCGTCAGGCGCACGCCTGGTTCGAGGTGGAGGCGGGGACGCGGCCCGAGCACCTTCTCGCAGGCCGCGATAAAGGCCATGGTGAGACGGTCAGTGGACTGCCCCAGTGCCTCCAGCATGGGCGAGCGTACTGAGGCCGGTTCATCATCATCCGGGCCCAGCTGAGCCCGGCGCGGGTCATCCGGGCGGTGGTCACGCATCCACCGGCGGATCTGGGCGGCAGCGCGCCCGCCGATCGCCCCTGGCGTCCACGGCACGGCGACGACCTCTTGGACAAGGTCCTCGTCAATCGCGCGCCCCACGTCCGTCAGCTCCAGGCGTTCTGTCAGCAGGACGAGCCTGGCCGAGGCCACGGCTGGGTAGTGGTCGACGGCGGCCGCGACGTCGTCCAGGCTGCCCACCTCGTCCGTGGCGATGATGAGGGCCACCGTGTCCAGGGGCTCGGCGTGCTGCGGGTTGGCACGCGCGAAGAGCTCAGCCAGCGAGCGCACGCGCACCACCTGCGCCACCCCGCGCACGGCCGCCTCGACCTCGTGGGCGGCCTGGCTTCCCAGCGAGGCAGGGGAGACGACGGCGACGACGAGCTGCTCGTCCTCGCTGACGCCGTCGGGCTGCGCCGTGGGCACCTCAGGTGGCTGAAGGGTCATGCGAGCCTCACAGCAGCCCCAGGGCGGACCAGACGGTCGGCATGACCAGGACGAGCAGGGCCGTTCCCACGACGCCGACGATGATGCCCACCTTGGCCATATCCGCCGTCATCACCTCTCCGGTGGCGTAGGCGATGGCGTTGGGCGGGGTGGAGATCGGCAGGCTCATGCCCAGCGAGCAGGCCAGCGCCAGGATGACGGCGATCGCGACCGGGTCCAGCCCGTCAATGCCGGTGGCCAGCCCCATGGCCAGGGGGATGAGGAGGTTGGAGGCAGCCGAGTGGCTGATGACGTTGGACATCGCCAGCCCGAGCACGCCCATGACGATGATGACGACCACCGCCGGCATGGAGTTCCAGTCGAACAGTCCCAGGATCCAGGCGTCCAGACCGGTCTTGCCCACGCCGTCGCCCAGCGCGATACCGCCGGCCACCAGCCACAGCACCGGCCAGGACAGCTTGCCCAGGTCCTCCCCGCCCATCACCTTGGTCACCAACAGGGCCACCACGGCCAGGAATCCCACCACGTTGGCGCTCATGCCGTGCAGGGCCTCGGTCATCCACAGCAGGATCGTGCAGGCGGCGATGACGTAGAAGGTCACGGCCTTGCGGTCGGTGTGCCAGTTGGCCTTCATCTCCAGCTCAATGCCGAGCCCGGCAGGGATGAACATGACGGCGATGAGGAGCCAGGCCCCGAAGAGGATGACGAGCATGAGCGGGATCGCCATGACCATCCAGGAGCCGAAGGAGATGTGGTAGCCCTGCTCAGCCAGCGCCCCCAGCGCGATGGCGTTGGGCGGGGTGCCCACCGGCGTGCCGATGCCTCCTACGTTGGCGGCCACCGGGATGGACAGGGCCAGGCCGGCGCGTGGCCTGCCGGCGGGCAGCGCGCCGAGCACGGGGATGACGACGGCGAACATGGTCGCCGTGGTGGCCGTGTTGGACATGAACATGCTCAGCAAGGCCGTGATGATCATCAGGCCCAGGACCGTCCTGCGGGCCGAGCCGGTGAAGGGCCGGATGAGGACGGCGGCGAGGTTCTTGTCCAGGTGGTACTTCTCTGCGCCGTCGGCAATGAGGAAACCGCCCAGAAACAGGATGATGACGGGGTTGGCCAGCGCCCCAAGGAAGGAGGAGTACTTCGCTGCGTCCTCAGGCACCGCCAGGAGGGCCTGGTCCGAGACGAGGAGCACCTCCAGGGCGATGACCAGGACGGCCGTGGCCACCAGCGGGATCGCCTCGGTGACCCACAGGACGATCGCCAGCAGGAAGATGGAGAGCATCCGCTCGCCCAGCGGGTCCAGGTCGGGCACGTCGATGAGGAAGGGGGCGATGAAGACGATCGCACCCAGGACGAGGCCGATGAGCTGCTTGGTGGACAGCCCCGCTCCCTTGCCCTTGACCGCCCGTGCAGGAGCCAGAGAGCGTGTGGGACTGGTACGGGTCGAGCGAGCGGAAGACCTCGGCATAGCTCCTCCTGGGGGGCGCCGCTCAGGGGGCGCGGGAACGGGGACGTTCCAGCTTCCTTGCCGGAACCGCCGCGATTGTATGCAGTAGGTCACGTTCTCGCCTGGGACTTGCGGCTCGCTCCGACCCCCCGGCACGGCCTTGTCCACTCCCTCGCCCTCTCCAGCCCCTCGCCCCCTCCCTCAAGACCGGGGTTTTCTGTGCTGGACCGTGGTCTAGGGCCGGGGTAGCCCCCGGTTCCGTATGTGAAACCACGGTTCAGACGGGCAGGCCCCAGACGGGCGGGCCTCAGGCGGGCAGGACCTGGGCGAGCCAGGGGTCGACGGCGGCATAGAAGCCCTCCGGCCGGCTCCGGCGCACGTCATGCCCGGCGCCCGGCACGAGCGCCGTCGTCACGTTGGCATGCCCGAGCGCCTCCACCGCCGCCAGGCCCTGCGCGCCCACGCGTGCTGCTCCAGGGCGGTCCCCGGTGACGAGGAGGGTGGGCACCCTCAGCTCCGCCATGGCCTCCAGCCAGGGCACCTCGGGAGCCACGACCCCGGTACCCAGCAGCGCGGGGTCCATATGCTGGCTGGCCCACACTCCCGCCGCGGCCTCGGCGTGCGGCACCGAGTCCGAGGCGAGGGACCGGCTCAGGGCCGCCGGCAGGTCGGCCAGCTCGCTCTCCAGCGCACGACGCCGCGCCGCCCCTCGTGCCAGCAGCTCGGCTGGACTGCGCTGGCCATAGCGGGCAGGGTCGCACAGCACCGCACCCGCGACCAGCTCGGGGTGACGGGCGGCCACGACCATCGCCGTCGCCCCTCCCATCGAGTGCCCGATGAGGACGGGCGGGACAGCCGGCGCCGGCAGGGCTGCTGCTAGCCGGGCCGAGCGCTCAGCCTCGATCTCAGACAGGGCGGCAACGACGTCGTCAACCAGGACCTCGCCCGCGCGCGCCAGCTGCTCCGGGCTCCAGCGCGGGGACAGCCCGTGCCCGCGGGCATCCAGCGCGATGACGCGGTAGCCGGCGCGCGCCCAGTGGCTGATCGCCTCGCTCTGGGAGACGGCCGAGCCAGTGATGCCGTGCAGGAGGACGAGGGCAGGGGCCGAGGCTGGGCCGACGACGATCCTCGCCACAGGCTGTTGCGTCTCCATGTGCTCTCCTCCAGTCCGCGAGTGTGCACCTGTGCACCCCAATGAGTAGTCCCCAGGTGCACACACGGCAGCATAGGTGCACACTCGCGAGGCGGAAGGGACGGACCCTAGGCTGACGCCATGACGCAGCAGAGCCCTGTTCCCACCCCGCACAACGAGTCCTACACGGATACCGACGGCCCGCGCATGAACGTGGAGTCCTTCAACCTGGACCACACCAAGGTCGCCGCCCCCTTCATCCGCGTGGCCGACCGCAAGCACCTGCCGGGTGGGGACGAGCTGGTCAAGTACGACGTGCGCTTCACCCAGCCCAACGTCGACCACCTGGACATGAAGGCCGTCCACTCCATCGAGCACCTGACGGCCGAGCTCATGCGCAACCACACCGACCGCCTCATCGACTGGGGCCCCATGGGCTGCCAGACCGGCTTCTACGCCCTGACGCTGGGCATCGAGCCCGAGGAGTTCGTCCCCCTGCTGGAGGCCACCTTCCGGGACATCCTTGAGGCCACCGAGGTCCCGGCGGCCAACAAGGTGCAGTGTGGCTGGGGCGCCAACCACTGCCTGACCGCCGCCCAGGACGCCGTCCGCGCCTTCCTGGACGCCCGTGAGGAGTGGGACCAGGTCCTGGCCTGACTCTGCAGAGCACGGCCTACCGTCAAGAAGGCACGGAAGCACGCGGGGGCCGCGGGCCATGGCGGCCGCCCTCGGCGCCTGAGGCGCCGCTCAGCGAGCCAGCTCGCCCTCGCCCCAGCGGCGCCGCTGCCAGCCCTCGGCCGGCTCGATATCCAGCAGGTCCAGGCACCGCCCCACCGTCTGGTCCACGATCTGCTCGACCGTAGCCGGACGGGTGTAGAAGCCGGGAACCGGCGGGACGACGACGGCGCCCGCCTCGGTCACGGCCGTCATGTTGCGCAGGTGGATGAGGCTGAGGGGCGACTCCCGGGCCACGAGCACGAGCCGCCGTCGTTCCTTGAGCGTCACGTCTGCCGCGCGCGAGACGAGCGAGCTCGTCACGCCTGAGGCGATCTCCCCCAGGGTGCACATGGAGCAGGGCGCCACCACCATCCCGCGAGTGCGGAAGGAGCCTGAGGAGATGGCGGCCGCCATGTCACTCGGCTTCCATACGACGTCAGCCAGGGACTCAACCTCCTCCTTCGACCAGTCCGTCTCCAGGGACCGCGTCAGCTGGCCGGAGGGCGAGATGACCAGGTGCGTCTCCACCGTCGTCGCCGCCAGTGCCTGCAGCAGCCGCACCCCGTAGACCGTGCCCGAGGCCCCGGTGATGGCGACGACGACGCGCTCGCGCCGCCGTGCACCGCGCAGCACCGTCTCACTCATGCCCGCTCACTCCTGTCCGTCCGGCTCGTAGGGAGCGCCGGCCGCCAGCCACGGCGCCGGGTCGACGTCGAGGAACTGGGCGCGCTCGAAGGTCTCACGCATCGCCCAGGGGTAGGTGGCGTCGTAGATGGTCTTGGTGGTCATGCCCTTGGCGCTCAGGCGCGGGTCGTAGGCCGGCTGCTGGCTCGGGTCCAGGACGTGGCCGCACACCCCGGGGATCGTGATGATGTCGAGGTCGCCGACCATGCGTGTGGTCATCGCCCACAGGACGTCGTCGGTGTCGAAGACGTCCACGTCCTGGCTGACCAGGATGACGTTCTTGAGCTCGTGGTAGGTCGCCAGCGCCACGAGCGCCGCCTGGCGGGCGCGGCCGTCGTCCAGCGCCGAGCGCTTGGCCACCTGGAGGACGGCGATGAGCTTCCCGCCGCCGGCGGTGTGGGCGTAGACCTGGGTGACCAGCCCCGGCAGCGCCGCGTCCAGGGCGTGGAGGATCGAGGCCTCGGTGGGGATCCCGGCCAGGCTCGTGTGCTCCTCCCCCGGCCCCACGAGAGTGTGGAGGACGGGGTGGTGACGCGTGGTCACCGCGGTGACGCGCATGAGCGGCAGGCAGGGGTTGGCCGGCCCGTCGTAGCCGGGGAACTCCGGCATGGTGTGACCGGTGCCGGTGTTGCGGTCCTCCACCACTCGCGTACCGGGCAGGATCTCGCCCTCGATAACGATCTCCGCGCGGGCGATGGCCAGCTGGTCCACGGTCCGCGCCGGGACGAGCTCGACGGCGTGGCCCCGCAGCCCTCCGGCGATCTGGAGCTCGTCGTAGCCGAAGGGGGTGGTGGGCGCCTCGAAGCAGGCCCCGATGGTGATCGCAGGATCGAGCCCCATGTTGATGGTCACCGGCAGCGGCTGCCCCGCTGCCTCTGCCTTGGCGCGGAAGGCGTCAATATGACGGCCGGGAGCGAAGAAGATGGACAGCTCGTCGCGTCCCTGGACGCAGATGCGGTGGATCGTGACGTCGCTGTGGCCGGTGTCCGGATCGCTGCCGTGCAGCAGTCCCAGACAGAAGTAGGGGCCGGCGTCCACCGGGGTGTTGGTGGGAGCCGGCAGGAGCCGGCGGATGTCGAAGTCCGGGTCGCTGGCCAGGTAGACCTCCTCCTGGGCCGGGGCGAGTGAGGGGTCGGCCGCCACCGCCGCGGCGTCGAGGACCACGGGGGCGACGGCGTCGTCCAGCGCCTGGGACATGCGCTGCCCCAGCGCGTCGGGGGCGCAGCCCAGCAGCCGGGCCACTCGGGCACGGTCTGCCATGAGACCCACCAGCACCCGCGAGCGCGGATAGCCCTTGACCGAGCTGAAGAGCATGGCCGGGCCGCGCTTGGTCGGCCGGGCCACCGTGCCCCCAGCACCCACACGCTTGTAGACGCCAGCCAGCTCGGCCTCGGGGTCGACCGGATAGTCCGTGACGACCAGCTGCTCGGCATCGCCAGCGAGCAGGTCCAGGGCGTCGCGCAGGTCGCGGATCAGTGGTGCGTGGGTCATGTGCCTCTCCGTGTCTGAGGTGGTCTGGGTCACAAGGGAAGGACGGGGTCGAGCAGCGAGCGCAGGCGGGCCGAGAGCCGGACAGCGCGTGGGTCGAGCCCGCCGGGCACGGCCATGCGCCGGCGCACGTAACCGAAGGCCAGGCCGTACGTGGGGTCGGCGTAGCCGAGGGACCCGGCGGCGCCGTCGTGCCCGATGGCTCGCCAGGAGGCGAAGGGCGCGGTGTGGTGCGGTTTCTGCATGACGACGCCGTAGCTCGCCTCGATCCCGCCAAGCACCCGGTCCGGCCCGAAGCACTGCTCGGTGCCCATGATCGCCACAGTCTCCTCCCCCAGGAAGGGGGCCTGGCCGTCCACGCCGGTAACGGCGGCGGCGTAGACCCGGGCCAGGCCGCGGGCGGAGCCGACTCCGCCGATCGAGGCAATGCCGGCGGCGCGCAGGTGTCGCAGGTTGGGCTCGATGACGCCGTCGGGATCCATGGGCCCGGCTCCGAAGAAGACAACCGAGCCTAGGTCGTCCGCCACCCGCTCGGCCGGCGCGAGCGAGCCGTGGGGTTCTCCCACGTCCTGGCTGGTGACCGGCCCCTCCTCCAGGGGAGGCAGGACAGGGGCGTAGCGCGGCTCAAGGTCCTCAGGCAGCCCGACGTAGAAGTCGATGCCGTAGCGCTGGCGGACCTCGCGAGCGTAGGCCTCCTGAAGCTCCTCGCCGCCCACGCGGCGATAGAGCTCCTCCATGAGCGGGCCGATCGCGGTGCCGTGGTAGCCGAAGGCCCGGCCGGGGCGCCACAGCGGCCGCATGGCCGCCAGGCCGGCCGCGATCTCACGCGAGTCATAGCGTGTGGAGATCCGCGCGCCGGGAACGCCGACGACGCCGGCCTGGTGGCTGAGTAGCTGGGTGACGGTCACCGACTCCTTGCCGGCGGCGGCGAACTCGGGCCAGTAGCGGGCTACCGGAGCCTCCAGGTCCAGCTCACCGGCCTCAACCAGCCGGGCCAGGGTCAGGGCGGAGACTCCCTTGGTGCAGGAAAAGACTCCGGTGAGGGTGTCCGCCCCCTGGTGGGGTCCGGCCCACAGGTCGACGACCTGCTGGCCGCCCACGTAGGCACTCAGCTGAGCGGAGTAGTCCGGGTCCTGCGCCGCCATCTCAGCCATGAGCTCGCGTACGGGCTCAAGGCCCGGGGCGACCGTGCCAGCCACTTGGCCCGGCCCGGCCGGCCCGGCCCAGGGACCGCAACCGCCGGAGCCGGAACTGGAGCCGGAGCCCAAGCTGGAACCGGGGCCGAGGCCGCTCGGCGTCATGCTGTCCTGTAGTGCCCCGCTCATGCCAGGTGCTCCTTAAGGAAGGAGTCGACGACGCCGTGACCTATGTGGCCCAGCGCTGGCCGCGCGAGGTACGCCCGACCCTGCGTTCACGCATCGGCACCTACCTGCTCTACCACCGCAAGGCGGCTCCAGGCGACGCCGGAGCACCGCCCGCCCCCACCCTCAGCGCGCGATCTCATGAGCCGCTTGGCCGTCCCTGAGATCGCGGCGCCCAGGCTCAGACCACGAGGGCCTCGCGACGCAGCACCTCCAGGCTCGTAGCCCGACGGCGGCGCACTGCCAGCGTCATGACGAGTGCGCTGGCGCAGCCCCACACCAGGAGGATGACGATCCCGCTGCCGAGGCTGACTCCCGCCGCCCCCAAGACCACCGAGCGCAGCGCGGAGGCCAGCACCGGAACCGGCAGGAAGCCTGCAGCCCCGGCGAAGACACCCGTCAAGGCCTGCGGTACCGAGGCCCCGACCACGCACACCGCCTGCGCCACCAGAAGCAGGACCGAGGCGCCCGTGCCACCACGGGTACCCAGGGCGGCAACCAGTGCAGCATGCAGCACCGTCATCGAGACAGCGCCGACGACTACGAGACCCACAACCTGGGCCAGCTCATCGGCCCCGCCGCCGAGGTCCGCACCAGCCAGCGCCACCACGGCCACTAGCAGCAGGGCCTGAGCAACTGCAAGGCCCAGCGCCGGGCGGAGCGAGGCGATCGCCAGGCGTGCCGAGCTCATGGAGGCCTCCACCCGCCGACGGCTGAGCAGGCCCAGACCCGAGACGATCACCAGCGCACCGACCCACAGGGCCAGGGACATAGCGGCCGGCATGCTCGAGCTCTTCGGGCTCGTGCGACCCACCTGTGTCTCGTCCACACTCACCGGCTGCGCCAGGGAGCTGGCCAGCGCACTGGCCTCCTCCTCGCTGTAGGAGGGGACGGCGTCCACGGCCGTGCGCAGGCCGTCCGCCAGGCTGGAGGAACCAGAGCCGAGCTGGTCCACCCCATCCTTGAGGGAGCCCGTGCCCTCGGCCAGAGAGCTAGATCCCTGGGCGAGCTGCACCGCACCGTCACGGGCCGAGCCCGCACCGGTGGCCAGGGAGTCGGTGCCGGCAGTCAGCTGGGCCAGGCCCTGCGCCAAGGAGGTGGACCCAGCCGATACCTGCCCGGCGCCCTGCGTCAGCGCCGCGGCACCGTCGTTCACGCCAGCGGCGCCGTCCACCAGCTGCGAGCCCTGCCCGGACAAGGTCGCGAGAGCCCCGGCCAGGGTGGCGCCCTGACCGGTAGCCGGGTTGTAGACATCGGAGGCCGAGCCCAGACCGGCAGCCAGGGCGGAGGCCCCGGACGCGGACTGCTGGGATCCCGAGGCCAGCTCAGCCACGCTCGAACGCAGCTCGGCCGCGCCCGCATTCAGCTGCTGAGCACCGGTAGCGACCTGGCTGACGGCTCCCGTCATCTGCGCAGAGGAGGCCGCCAGGGAGTTCAGCCCGCCCATGACCGTGCCCGAGGCCTGGGTGTCAGACTCCCCTCCCATTCCGGCCACCGCACCGGCCAGGTACTGGCACGTGGCGTCAGCCTGCCCGTGGTCGGCCAGGCACTGCTGGTAGGCACCAGCCAGAGCCTGAGAGACCTGGGCTGCCCCGGCCTGGGACTGGGCCACGCCTGCGGTGTAGTCGTTGACGGCTCCGTACAGGCTCTGGGAGCCCGCCGCAGCCGAGTCATCCGAGGTGCCGATGCCTGCGGCAGACTGCGCCGCCCCGTCAGCCAGCGCGTTGACGCCGCCGTAGAGCGTTCCGCTCTCCTGCGTGTCCGACGCCGCTCCTACGCCCGCCGCCAGTCGCGCGACGCCGTCGACCAGCTGCCAGGCGCCGGGCAGGATCTGGGTGGTGAGGGTGGAGTAGGCCTGCCCCACGCCGGCGGTGTAGCTGGACACCCCTGCGCTCAGGCTGCTGGCACCGGCGGACAGCTCACCGGCCCCTGAGGCGAGGCTGGCGGCGCCCGAGTCAAGCTGGGCCGCGCCCGCGGCGGCACTGGAGGTGCCGGAGGAGAGGGTCGCCGCCCCTGAGCTGAGCTGTTCCAGTCCCTGGGTCAGGGACCCGGCTCCGCTCGCCAGCTGCTCGGCTCCCTCATCCACCTGTGTGACGCCGTCACCGACCTGGCCGACGCCGTCCGCCAGATCCTTGGCACCGTCCGCAGCCGTGCCCAGCTGGTCCTTCATCCCGCCGATCTGGGTCAGGGAACCGTTGAGGTAGGCCAGGGTCACGGTGGTGCCCAGCGAATCGGCGGCCGCCGAGACGATCTCCTGGCTGGCTGCCCCCACGGCCTGCGAGACCGAGCCCGCGGTGCTCACCGTGACGGTGGCCGGCGTGGCCTGGCCCGCCAACGTGTCCACGATCGACTGGCTGAAGCCCTGCGGGATCGTGATGACGACGTCGTAGGTGCCGTCCTTCAGGCCCTGCTCCGCCGTGTCCTGGCTGACCACGGAGTAGTCCAGGCGCTGCGTGGTGGCGCCGGTGCTTGAGCGTGCCGTCATGGAGTCCTCAGGGCCGGTCAGCCGGCCCACGAGCATGCGCCCGGCCGGCAGCGCCTGACCGTCGGCCGTCGAGGCTCCGGCACCATCAAGGTTGACGATGGCGGCCGGGATCGCCGCAGCCTGCGAGGCCGGGGTGGTGGCCGCAGACAGCACCATGAGGCCCGCGAGCGCGGGCACCAGGACGACGAGAACGGCGAGGATGATCGAGCGGCGCTTCATGCGTGAGCCTCGTTTCCTGCAGTGTGGTCAGAGTGGTCGGTGTCAGAGGCAGGCCGGGTGGGCGGCGGGGTCGCTGACCGCCCGGCCTGCGGGGAAGCGGTGCGTGGTGGGGCTGCCACCCGCTGCGGCGCACGGCGCAGGCGTGCCACGCCGTCGCCGTCGACCTCCACCACGCTGGCCAGCGTGACCCCGCTGGCGGCTGGAACCTCCTGCGGTGCGCCCGGACCGGCGGTGACGATGACCGCGACCCCACGCCCGGCGAGCTCGCCGACCCGCTTCCACCGCCGGTCACCCGGGTCATCGACGACGACGATCTTGACGTGCTCAGCAACCGGATCGTCATAGGCGTGGATCGAGGTGGTGACGGTCTGGATGGCGGCGGTACCGTCAGGCAGGACGTGGTCATCGACCACGAGCAGGCCCTCGCTGGGCCGCAGGCGTCCTCCCACGAGCGCCGCCAGCGCGCGCCGTGCCACCGAGTGCTCGGTACGCACCAGCGCGACCTCCCCAGCGGCCACCGTCAGGTCCAGGCCGGACAGGGCGGCGCCCTCGCTGTCAGAGACGGTGACCCCTTGCGCCCGCAGCACCACCTCGCCGTGCTCGGCGACCCAGGCCTCGTGCTCCAGGGTGCGTTCCAGGCCCTCGCCCTCGACGTCGATGACGGGCAGCTGACGCTCCAGCCAACGCGGCAGCCTCCAGGCGGCGGGCCCGAGCGCGCTCATGATCGCCGGGATGAGGGTCATGCGCACGATAAAGGCGTCCACGGCGATGCCGACGGTCAGCGCCACCGCGATCGGCTTGATCTCAACAAGCTCAGCCGGGATGAAACCGGCGAAGACCGCGGTCATGATGACGGCCGCCGCGGTGACCACCGTGGCTGAGCCGACGAAGCCCTTCTCCACGCACTCGCAAGCGATCTGGCGTGCACGCTCACCGCGGGCCACTGGTCCACCGCGGTGGATCCACTCCTCGCGCATCCGCGAGACGAGGAAGACCTCGTAGTCCATCGCCAGGCCGAACAGGACGCCCATGACGATGACGGGCATGAAGGAGATGACGGCGCCAACCTTGGACACGTCCAGCAGGCCCGCCAGCCAGCCCCAGCCGAAGACGGCGCCAGCCGCGCCCATTCCCGCCGCCAGGGACAGCAGGTACCCCAGGGTGGCGGTCAGCGGTACCGCGATCGAGCGGAAGACGAGCATGAGCAGGACCAGGGACAGGCCCACCACCACGATGCCGAAGGGCAGCAGCGCGGAGTTGAGGGACTGCGAGACGTCAATGGCAACGGCCGTCTGACCCGTGACCATGACCTCGGTGATCCCCAGGTCTTTCTCATAGGTGGAGGCGTTGTCCCGGATCGTGTGGACCACGGCCTCGGTGCGCGAGTCGGTCTGGGCGTAGGTGGGGCGGATCTGGACCAGGGCGAGCGTGGCGTCCTCGTTGGGCGTGGCCATGGCGATGTCTGCCACGCCGTCGATCTGGGAGATGTCCTTGGCCAGCGTGTCCACGACGCCCAGCGGGTCAGTGGTGTTGGTGATGTCTGCGATGACGATAATGGGGGAGTTATAGCCGTCCCCGTAGGCGGCGGCGATCGCGTCATAGGTCTCGCGCTGCTCGGTGCCCTCAGGCTGGAAGCCGTTGTCCGTCAGGGCGAGCTTGAGACCGGTGATCGGCACTGCCGCCACGGCCAGGACCGCGAGGACGGCGCTGACCGTCAGCCACGGGTGTCGGGTGACCCCACGCACCCACCGCTGGGCAAAGGTGGGCCTGACCGAGGCCTGACGCTCCCGCTGGCACCGGGCGCGCCGCGCGTCAGGCTGGAGCCTCCTCCCCAGTGCCCCGATGAGGGCCGGGACAACCGTCAGCGCGACGAGCACCGCGCAGGCCACCACGAAGGCCGAGGCCACACCCATGACCGTGAGGAAGGGGATGCGGGCCACGGCCAGGCCGCACAGGGCGATGACCACGGTGGTCCCGGCAAAGACGACGGCGCTGCCCGCCGTCGCCGTGGCGCACCCGGCTGCCTCGGCCGGGCTGAGTCCCTGGGCCAGGTACTCACGGGCCCGGGAGATGATGAACAGGGCGTAGTCGATGCCGACCGCCAGGCCGATCATGACGGCGAGCACGGGCGTGGTGGAGTTGACGTCAACAACGTTGGCCACCACGAAGATGCCGAGCATTCCCGCCGCCACACCGATGAAGGCAGCGATCAGCGGCGCGCCGGCAGCCAGGACCGAGCCGAAGGTGATGAACAGGACGATCGCGGCGATGACCACGCCGATGAGCTCGACCACGCTCAGCCCCAGGCTCACCGAGGCCCCGATCGAGCCAGAGTCCTGGATCCTCAACTGCGGGTCCGCCTTCTGGGCGGCAGCCTTGGCCTCCTCGATCTGGGCGTCGAGGCGCTGGGCCGCGGAGGTGGTACCGGAGGTGATCGAGCCCAGGGAGGTGTCCGCCTGGATCTGGGCCAGGGCGTGCGCGCCGTCCTGGGAGACCGTGGACGGGCTGGCCGGGGTCCCGCTAGCGGCGTCCGCCGCAGAGCCGAAGGGCTGGGAGACCATGGCCACGCCGTCCATGGCGGACACGGCACTGACAAAGCCCTCGATGGCCTGCCGGTGTGCCTCGATATCACCGTCCTTGGCGGTGAACAGCACCTGCTCGGAGATCCCGGCGGCCTGCGGCAACCGGTTCTCCAGGACCTCCAAGCCCTTCATCGACTCGGCGTTGTTAATGGTGAAGGTGGAGGAGAGGTTGGCCCCGGTCAGGGCCACCACCCCGGCCAGGGCCGCGATCAGGACGAGCCAGGCAGCAACCACTCGCGCGGCGTGCTCAGCACACCAACGTCCCACCTTGTGCAGCAGTGCGGACACGTGCGTCCTCTCAACAGGCCCAGGAGCGGGCAGACGAAGTTTCCGTACAAAACTGTACTCGATATATGATCGTACGGAAACATCGAGCACCGGATGAGTGCCACGACCTACCCTGCCCCTACCCACCGACATCAATTCCGGCACCAGCCACCCAGCACCTGGAGGACCATGGCCTCGCCTCAGCTTCGTAAGCGCGAGAACACCCGCGCCCGACTCGTGGACGCCGCCGCCACCGTCATCGCCGCCAAGGGCTTCGAGGGCGCGCGGATCGACGACGTCGTCAGCCAGGCCGGATTCACCCGCGGCGCCTTCTACTCCAACTACTCCTCGCTCGACGAGGTTCTCACCGAGGCCCTGATCGCCCGCGGCCGCCGCCTGCTCACACGCGTGACCCAGGCCGTGGAGGAGATTGAGGGCGAGATGACGATCGAGACCCTCATGGAGGTCCTGGAGCTCATCCGCCCCGAGGCGCGCACGATCTACCTCATCTCCACCGAGTACACCCTGCGCCGCATGCGCCACCCCGACTCCCCCGAGATCCCGCTGGCCACCCGCGAGGAATTCACCGGCCTGCTGTCCGGGGTCGTCGTCGACGTCCTGGCCCGCATGGGACGTACCCCCTCCCTGCCCGCCCACAACATCGCCGACGTCATCGCCCTGTTCTTCCTCGACTCCATCGCCAAGGAGGCTCAGGCCGGCAGCTCACCCACCTCGCCCCACAACCCGCGCCAGTACCTGCGTTACGTCATCGAGGCCGTCATCACAGCTCTGTCCCACCCGGTCGACGACGGCGAAGCGAGCCCGGTCCACTCCCTCACCCAGGTGGTCAGCCAGCTCGGGCCCACCTGCCCGCAGGGCGAAGAGTAAGTGTTACACCCCTCCAGTAGGGTCGCCCCATGAGCACCCGCCGCGTCGCCGCCCTCGTCGTCACCGCCATGCCTGAGGAGGCCCAGCCCTTCCTGGAGGCGCTACTCCTAGTGGACAAGGCTGAGCCAGTCAGCCTCCTGGGCGCCGCCCAGGCCTGGTCCCTTGAGCTTCCCGCCCGTGAGGACGGCGCCGAGCCGCGCGAGCTCGTCCTGGTGCACAGCGGCATCGGCCTGGTCGCGGCCGCGAGCGCACTGTCCACCACCCTGAGCCAGGTCACCCCTGACCTCGTCATCTCCGCCGGCACCACCGGAGGCCTCGGGCGCGAGATCGAGGTCGGGGACGTGTGCGTCTCCCAGACGCTGGCCTACGGGGACGTGGATGCCACCGCCTTCGGCTACGCCGTCGGCCAGACTCCCGGCCAGCCCGCAACCTTTACCGCGGACGCCGAGCTCGTGGCACGTGCCGGTGCCGCCCTGGAGGCCCTGCACCAGGCCACGCCCACCTCTGCTGAGGCCAGGATCCACGTGGCGCAGATGCTGGCCGGCGGCTCCTTCGTCACCGCCGCCAACGTCAAGGACATGCGTGAGCGCTTCCCGCAGGCCGTGAGCACGGATATGGAGTCCACGGCGCTGGCACAGGTGTGCCACGCTGCCTCCATCCCCTTCGCCTCAGTGCGTGGGGTCTCGGACCTGTGCGGGCCCGAGGCCGGGCAGGACTTCCACATCGGTGCCGACGAGGCCGCAACCCGCTCGGCCGCCGTCGTCCTGGCCGCACTGAACGCCTAAGGAACCCCCGAGGGCTCGGCCCTCAGGCCTGCTCGCGCAGGTGAGCCTCGACCCGCTCAACCTTGGCCGTGAGCTGACCGTCCCAGCCGGGGCGGATGTCTGCCTTGAGGACCAGGGAGACTCGTGGGCTCACCGCCGCAACCGCCTGGCAGGCACGCTTGACCACGTCCATGCACTCATCCCACTCGCCCTCGATCGTGGTGAACATCGACGTCGTCTCATTGGGCAGGCCGGACTCGCGCACCACGCGCACAGCGGCGGCCACCGCCTCGGACACAGAGCCGTCCGGGGCGCTGGAGGTGGACGGGGAGACAGAGAAGGCAACAAGCATGCCTCCATCCTCACCCCCACAGCCCACCCGACCGGGTATTCCCACGGTTCCTGTGCCGATCGGCACACATTGTTGCACTTGGTGCAAAGTCTGCACCGGGTGCAGAATCTTCATATGCCTCCGACATCAGATACCGCCTCCCGCGAGCCGAACCTGCGGGCCAAGCGCGCGCGGCGCACACGCCAGGCACTGCAGGCCGCGGCCCTGCGCCTGGCCGCCGAGCGCGGATACGAGGCCACCACGATGGAGGACGTCGCCACCGCGGCGGGAGTCTCACGGCGCACCGTGTTCAACTACTTCCCCACCAAGGCCGACCTCTTCATCCGCATGCCCAGCTCCCCCGAGCACGAGGACATCGAGCGCTTTGTCGCCTCGGACGGAGACCTGCTGGACGACCTGGCGGCGCTGACCGCCAACACCGACCCCAGCGAGCTCGTGGACCCCGAGGACTTCCGCAACCTGCGGCTCGTCCTGCGCGACAACCCCGAGCTCACCCTGGAGCTCCAGAAGCACGTGCGCCTGTACAGCTCGGTCATCCGTGCCGCCATCGCGCGGCGCCTGGACGCCGACCTGTCCGATCCGCGCGTCCTGGCCGCCTCCGCCCTGTCCTCGGCCCTGCACAAGAGTGCGATCAACCTGTGGGCGGACCAGGCGGGTAGCGACTGCCCCGCCGGCGAGGACGCACCAGCCTCCGGGCGGCGTCGCCACACAGCAAGGCACCTGGATTCGGTCAGCGACGCCGTCGCCCTCATCACCACCAGCCTCAAGGAGCTCCTGGCTCCCCATCAGCAGGCTGCTACCTCGACCTCACAGACAGAAAGGACCTCGCGTGACTGACACCGCCACCTCCGCGAGCGCGGCCGCCACGCCTGCCGCTGAACCGGACTTCCACCCCGACCGGCGGTTCTGGGCGGTCTACGCCTCGCTGCTCGTCGTCATGTTCCTGTCCGCCCTGGACCAGACGATCGTGGGTACCGCGCTGCCCACCATCGTCGGAGACCTGGGCGGGGCCAGCCACATGGCCTGGATCATCACCGCCTACACCCTGGCCATCACCGTCGCCATGCCGGTCTACGGCAAGCTCGGCGACCTCGTGGGGCGCAAGAACCTCTTCCTCATCGCCATCGCCCTGTTCCTCATCGGCTCCGCGCTGTGCGGAACGGCGTCCAGCATGGGCCAGCTCATCGCCTGGCGCGCCCTGCAGGGCCTGGGCGGCGGCGGCCTCATGATCTCCTCCCAGGCCATCACCGGTGACCTCATTCCGCCCCGCGTGCGCGGCACCTACATGGCCCCCATGGGCGCCATGTTCGGCATCGCCTCGATCCTCGGCCCGATCGTGGGCGGATGGCTGACCGACTCCGTCTCCTGGCACTGGGTCTTCTGGGTCAACCTCCCGCTGGGCGTCGTCGCCTGGATCGCCGTGTGGGCGGTCCTCAAGCTGCCCGCCCACAAGCTCACTGCCAAGATCGACTGGCTGGGCCTGGTGCTGATGAACCTCGGCGCCGTCCTCATCGTCCTCGTGGCCACCTTCGGCGGCAACGAGCTGGAGTGGACCAGCCCCGCCCTCATCGCCATGGTCGTGGTGGCCGCGCTCGCCTGGCTCAGCCTGCCGCTGGTTGAGAAGCGCGCTGCCGAGCCGATCCTGCCGATGAGCGTGCTCATGAACCGCACCTTCATCCTCACCACTGTCCAGGGAATGCTGGCCATGGGCGGGATGATCGGTGCCAACCTCTACCTGCCGACCTACCTCCAGATGAGCTACGGCTACTCCGCGACCGTGTCCGGACTCCTCCTGGTCCCCATGACCGTAGGCATGCTCGTGGCAGGTATCGGCTCTGGGATCCTGGTCACCCGCACCGGCCGTTACCGCCTCTACCCGGTGGTGGGCCCGCTCATCGCCGCGGGCGCCCTGTGGTGGATGAGCACCTTCACCGCCACCACCCCGGTGTGGCACATCTCGACGGCCGTGTTCGTCATGGGCGCCGGCATCGGCCTGTTCTTCCAGCTCCTGGTGACCCTGGTGCAAAACGACGTCGAGCCGCGCAACCTTGGCACGGCCACCAGCGGGAACAACTTCTTCCGCGAGGTGGCGGTCTCCCTGGGCGCGTCACTGATCGGCGTGGCCTTCGCGGACAACCTCACGGGCCAGCTGACCACCAACATGACCGCGCTGGCCTCAAGCAAGGACCCGCAGGTCCTCCAGGCCCTGGCTCAGTTCGAGGGGACCAACACGGCCTCCTCCCTGACGCCCGCACTGGTCAACCAGCTGCCTGACGCTCTCCACACGGCGGTCACCACCGCCTACGCGGACGCGCTGAGCCCCATCTTCCTCATGATGGTGCCGATCTTCCTCGTCACTGCTGTCATCGGCCTGTTCTACAAGGAGGTGCCGCTGTCCCAGAAGAGCGCCCTGGAGCAGGTCGAGGAGCAGGAGCGCCAGGAGGCCGAGCGGGAGCTTCAGCAGGCATGAGCTCGTGGGCTCCCGGCTCCGCCACCCCACCGCCACCTCCGCTACCCCACCGCTTCCGTCGCTACCCCTTCACCTCCTCCGCTACCCCGTAGCGCGCGCCACGGCACACAACCCCACCACCTCACCGCGCCCACCGCTACCCCTCCACGTTCGTCGCCACCCCTTCGCCTCCTCCGCCACCCCGTAGCGCGCGCCACGGGGTAGCGACGAACAGTAGGGGGTAGCGAAGAACGGCAAAGGGTAGCGAGGGACCCCCTGGGGTAGCGGCGGACGGCGAGGGGTAGCGGCAGACTCCCAGGGGCAGCAGCAAACGCACGACGGCGGCCGATGACCTTCACACAGAAGATCACCGGCCGCCGTCGTCATGCTCGTGCGCGGCGCGCACCGGCCAGGTTCAGCCGAGAGTCTCGACGACCTCGATCGCCTGAGCAGCACCCTGGACGGTCGCCGCGATACGCACGGCCTCCCAGACCTGCTCGGTGCTCAGGCCCTCACCACGCACGGTGGCGTCGTGCGCGGTCACGCACTTCTCGCAGCCGTTGATCGTGGACACCGCCAGGCTCCACAGCTCGAAGTCGATCTTGTCGACCCCGCCGGAGGACCCGATGATGTTCATGCGCAGGCCCATGCGCTCGTTGGCGTAGTCGCCGCCCAGGAAGTGGCGAGCACGGTAGGCCACGTTGTTCATCGCCATGATCGAGGCGGCACCGAGCGCAGCGGACACAGCCTCCTCACTCAGGTGCTCCTTGGCCTCCTCAGCCACCTGGACGAGCACGGACTCGTTGCGGGTGGCGGCTGCAGCGGCGAGGAAGGTCCCCCACTGCTGCTGCTCGGTCAGCGTCGTGGAGCGCACAAGGCTGGAGAGGTTGAGGGACAGGTCCTTGGCCCACTCGGGCAGGGCCGAGCGCAGGTTCGCGATCGTCATCCTCAGGCCTCCATCTCGTGCAGGGCGTCGATGGTGGCAGCGCCGGCCTTCCAGTTGCAGGCACACAGCTCGTCGGACTGGAGGGCGTCGAGCTGACGCAGGATCTCCTCGGTGTTACGGCCCACGGAGTCAGCCGTCACGGAGACGGACTGGATGACGTTGTGCGGGTCGACGATGAAGGTGGCGCGGTCAGCCTCACCGGTGGCGCGCTTGATGCCCAGGGCCTCAACCAGCTCGCGGTTGAGGTCGCTGGCCATAGGGAAAGGCAGGTTCTGGAGCTTGTCGTGGCTGCGACGCCAGGCGTAGTGGGTGTACTCGTTGTCCACGGACACGCCCACGACCTCGCAGTCGCGGTCCTTGAACTCCTCGTAGAGGTCACCGAAGGCGGCGATCTCGGTGGGGCACACGAAGGTGAAGTCCTTGGGCCAGAAGAAGACCACGCGCCAGGTGCCCTCGGGGACGTTGCTGGAGACGGTGGTGAAGTAGTCCTCAGGCTGGTGGGCGTCCACGTCCTTGAGGTTGCCGGGGATCACGGCGGTGAGCTCGTAGCTGGGGAACTGGTCGCCGATAGTGAGAACGGCCATGGTGCGCCTCCTGTAGTGCGTTGTGGAGTGCGGGCCGGCAGGCCCCACACCCGTGTCCTGCACCACGGTAGAAGCCTTCTTCGATAAGTTCAAGTGAGAAGTTCCTAAATTTCAATGAACTTTGGTTATCTCACCGGCCACCATTCCCTAACGGACGAGCACCAACACCCCCAGCAACGAGACCAGGGCGGAGACCACGCCAGCCACCGCCCCAAGCCCGAGCGCCCGGCCGCCGCCTCGCGCGAGCCGGCGCAGGTCCACCGCCGCCCCCATGGCGAACATCGCCATGGTGAGCAGGAAGGAGGCCACTGCGCTTCCCCACTCAAACCAGGCCACCGGCACGCTCCCCTCGCCGAGGGTCCGCAGGAGCACGCTGACCACAAAGCCAATGACGAACCAGGGCACGAGCGGCGCGCTGCCGCGATTGCGGGCAAATCCGGACCGCCTGGACGTACCGCCGTCCCCCGCCTGCCCGCTCAGGCGGGCGGCGCGGCGCGCCTCCAGCGCACCGACAACCGCGATGAGCGGGGCCAGCAGAACCACGCGCCCAAGCTTGGCCACCACGGCCACGTCCAGGGCCTCGGGCGAGATGAGGCCGCCGGCCGCCACGACCTGACCAACCTCGTGCACACTGGCTCCCACCCACACCCCGGCGGGCGTGGCCTCCAGGCCGAGCCAGCGCACGAGCACCGGGAGCACCAGCAACGCCACGGTCCCGAACAACGTCACCGAGGCGATCGCAGTCGTGGCCGCCTCGTCCAAGCTCTCACCCGCGGCACCCTTCCCGCCCGCGGCTCGCGTGTCTGCTCGGCCGGCACCCACTGGGCCATCGGCTCGCACCACCGCACTCATGCCGGCTACGGCCGCCGCGCCACAGATCGCAGCGCCGGTGGCGGTGAGAACGGTGGTCGCATGACCAACGCCTAGCCGCGGGCCCACCCACACCGTGGCAGCAAAGACCGTGACAACCGTGAGCGCGATGACGCCAAGCGCTCCCCAGCCCAGCGCCGCCACCGCCCGCAGTGACAGCCGCAGGCCCAGCAGGACCACGCCCAGGCGCAGCAAGGTCTTGCCGGTCAGAGCGAGCCCCGGCTCGGCAACAGCCGGAACCCCGCGCAGGTTGCGCGCCGCCACGCCTGCGACGATTGCCACGAGCATGGCTGAGACCAGGGGGACGTGGTCGTTGATCGTGGTGGCCGTAAGCGCAACCAGGCCACACAGGACCACGCCGGGCCACACCCGCCACAGCCACGAACGCCACTGGGAAACATTGGAGGAAGAAGTCACGGCGACCATCTTGCCAGTTGCGAGAACTAGACGCTGTCACGATCCCGGGCGATCTACCCCCGGCACCACGGAGCGGCCGATCCTCACCCGCCGCAAACGCTGGAATACCGCGGACATCTCTCCCTTCCCGAGACCAGCGCGTAAGAATCGCCCGGGATTGTGACACGCACCTCGCTACAGCGCCACGAGCACCTGTACCATGACGATCTTGACCACGATCGCCAGCGCGAAAAGCGTGGCGTAACCGGCCTCGATGCGCTCATCGTCGCGCCGAGACAGGGCGAAGGCCAGAATCGCCGGCTGCCCCACAAGCCCCGCCAGCCCTCCGGCCGCACGCGGGGCGCTGACCCCCACCCAGCGGGCCCCGCCCAGCAGGATCGCCGCGTTGACCAGGATGATGAGCGCCGCCAGACCCCCAACCGCCAGGCCCGTCAACGAGAAGGCAGAAGCGGCAAAGTCGGGCCCGGAGGCGAGCCCGATCGCGGCCAGGAAGAAGAGCAGGCCGAGCTGGCGAATGGTGGCGTTAGCAGCGTGAGGCAGCCCCCACACGAAGGGGCCAGTGCGGCCGACCCGCCCGAGCACCATGCCCACCACGAGCGGGCCGGCTGCCACGCCGAGCCGCAGGGTGATGCCGCCGGGCAGCGGGATGGCCACCAGGCCCAGCAGGACACCGAGCGCCATCCCGATCCCGACGCTGAAGGCGTCGATCTGGGAGATGGAGCGCTCGGAGTCGCCGAAGTAGTCGGCGGCGGCCTCCAGCTGCTCGGAGGGGACCACGGCGAGCACGCGGTCACCCAGCTCCAGGACCAGGTCCTCGCGGGCCAGCAGGTCCAGGTCGCCCCGGCGCACGCGCGTGATGACGCCATGGAAGCGTCCGGGCAGGTCGAGCTCCTCGATGGTCCGCCCGGCCACGCGGGTGGAGGAGACCGTCAGGCGGCGGTAATCGACGGCGGTGCGGTCCTTGGCCAGGCAGCGGTCCATGCCCGAGCCCAGCTCGTCCACCGCCTCCGCGAGCGCCGCCGGAGAGCCGACGACGACCACGCGGTCGCCAGCCAGCAGCTCCTCGCCCGGGGTGACCACGCGGGTCGCCCCCTCGCGCTCCAGGTAGGAGATGCGGATGCGTCCGGAGCGGAAGGCCTCCATCTCGGTCAGCCTGACCGGCCTCAGCAGCTCAACGCTGGTGGCCTTGAGCCCGTCGGCTGAGGCGGGCCGCGGGTCGCGCCGGCCCGGCCACTGCCGCCCGACGACGAGGGCGACGACGATGATCGCCACCGCCACACCCACCGGGTAGGCCAGGGCGTATCCGACGGCGGGCTCCTGGCTCCCAGCAGCCTCGATCGCCGCGTCCAGGACCGGGGAGGTCAGCGCCCCAGCGTAGGCGCCGGAGTCCATGGCCGGGGTGATGCCGGTGAGGTGGGAGTAGCCGGCGCCGGTGACGCCGGCGGTCACCAGCGCCAGCACGCACAGAGCCATGAGCGGCAGCTGGCGCCTCAGGTCGCGGAAAAAGGTGTTGCCCGCCCCGATGCCGACGGTGTAGCAGAACAGCCCGAGGCCCAGGCTGCGCAGGAAGCTCAGGTCCGCGCCGAGCCGGGGGTCGAGCGCACCGATCGCAAGGCCCACGAAGAGGGCGCCGGCCGCGCCGAAGCGGATGGGGCCAAAGGGGATCTGGCCCGCTGCCGTGCCCAGTCCGATGACGAGGAAGACGGTCAGGACGGGAGCGGCGGCCAGGACGTCGACCACGGGGAGCAGGAAGTCGGGCACGCTCCCAGGGTATCGGCCCCGGCTCGCGCTCTCACCTCCGGCCGAGCGTGCGCGGCTGCGACCGGCGGACCGGGGCAGGGGCCCGCAGGTCCCCGCCTGGTCGCAGCCGCACACCTTCGACGCAGGTAGGCTTGGCCGGGTGACCGATGCGAACGCCACTGCCTCCCGTACCCCTTTTGACGACGGCACCACCTCCGAGGCTGCCCCCGACCGCGAGGAGCTCACCTGGGAGCTGTTCGGTCAGGCCGAGCGCGAGCTGTCCGCTCAGATCGTGGCCTCCGGATGGATGCCGGACCTCATCATCGCCATCGCCCGCGGCGGCCTCATCCCGGCAGGCGCCATCGGCTACGCGATCGGCGTCAAGGCCATGGGGTCGATGAACGTGGAGTTCTACACGGGCATCGGCGAGACCCTGGAGGAGCCGGTCATTCTGCCTCCGCTCATGGACGCCTCTGAGCTGCCCGGCAAGCGGGTGCTCGTGGTCGACGACGTCGCGGACTCCGGCAAGACCCTCAAGATGGTCATGGAGCTGCTGCGCCACCAGGGCCTGGACCTGGGCGGGGAGAACGTCCAGGTCGATGCCCGCTCGGCCGTGATCTACCGCAAGCCTCGTTCGGTCTTCGAGCCGGACTACTGCTGGCGCGAGACTGACAAGTGGATCAACTTCCCCTGGTCCGTCCTGCCCGTCATCACCCCGGGATCCCTCCAGGGCTGAGCACCGCCACCTCACCGTCACCTCACCACCGGCTTCACCCCCGACCCTTCCAACAAAACCGTGGTTTCATGTGAGAGACCGACACTTACGCACGTCGTAGGTGCCGGTCTCTCACATGAAACCACGGTCGCAACGGCCTGCGCGCCCCCCGCCTCATCCCCCACCTAGCCCCAGGACTTTGCTGACAGGTATGGAGACCAAGGTCCCGCTCCCGTACCGTTGGCCCGCACGCCTGTGCGCGTCCCGTCCCCCACCCGAGGGGCCCACAACCATGGACTCTCAGGACCAGGCAGCTTCCTGCCTACACCGCCGAAGAAGAGCGGTACATCATCCGTAACAAGCAAGGCGTCCCAGTGGGCGTCAAGCCCCACCACAAGTGGACTCCCAAGTCCATCGCCATCTGGGTCGCCATCACTGCCGTCGGCGTCCTGGGCTGGTGGATGCTCGCCGTTGCCCGCGGCGAGCGCGTCAACACCATCTGGTTCGTCGTGACCGCGGTGGCCACCTACGCCATCGCCTACCGCTTCTACGCGCTCTACATCCAGCGCAAGATCATGCGGCCGGATGACTCCAACGCCACCCCGGCCGAGCGCATCAACAACGGCCGCGACTTCGACCCCACCCACCGCCTGGTCCTCTACGGCCACCACTTCGCCGCCATCGCCGGCGCCGGCCCGCTGGTGGGCCCGGTCCTGGCCGCCCAGATGGGCTACCTGCCGGGCACGCTGTGGATCATCCTCGGCGTGGTCGTGGCCGGCGCGGTCCAGGACATGCTCGTCCTGTTCTTCTCCGTGCGCCGCGGCGGCCGCTCGCTGGGCCAGATGGCCACCGACGAGATCGGCAAGATCGGCGGGACGGTGGCAACCGTGGTCGTCCTGGTCATGCTCATGATCGTGCTGGCCGTGCTCGCGATGGTCTGCGTCAACGCGCTGGCCGAATCGCCCTGGGGCGTGTTCTCCGTGGGCTGCACCATCCCGATCGCCATCGGCATGGGCCTGTGGCTGTGCTACGTCCAGCCCGGCCGCATCACAGAGGTCTCGATCGTCGGCTTCCTCATCCTCATCGGCGTCATCATCGGCGGCCGCTGGGTCGCGGAGTCCTCCTTAGGCCAGTACCTTCACCTGTCCCCCACCACGCTGGTGTGGGCCATGATCATCTACGGCTTCCTGGCCGCCGTGCTTCCGGTGTGGGTGCTGCTGACCCCGCGTGACTACCTGTCCACCTTCATGAAGGTCGGCACGATCGTGGTGCTCGCCGCAGGCATCATCATCGTGCGCCCTGTGGTGGAGATGGCTGCCGTCTCCGAGTTCGCGCTCAACACCGACGGCCCGGTCTTCGCCGGCAAGCTCTTCCCCTTCCTGTTCATCACCATCGCCTGCGGCGCCCTGTCCGGCATGCACGCCACGGTCTCCTCGGGCACGAGCCCGAAGATGATCCAGAAGGAGACCCAGGTACGCATGATCGGCTACGCCGGCATGCTCATGGAGTCCTTCGTCGCCATCATGGCGCTGGCCGCCGCCGTCTCCTTGTCCCCGGGCATCTACTTCTCGATGAACACCTCCGCCGCCACCATGGAGGCCCGGGCCGGCCCCGAGGTCGTGGCGACAGCGGGCGAGAACCGTGAGGAGATCGCCGCCGAGGCGCTCAAGCAGGTCGCCTCTGACGTGGGCGAGCCGAGCATCGTCTCGCGTACCGGTGGCGCCCCGACCCTGAGCGTGGGTATGTCCCACATCCTCCACCAGATCGGCGGAGGCAAGGCGATGATGGGCTTCTGGTACCACTTCGCCATCATGTTCGAGGCCCTGTTCATCCTCTCGGCGGTCGACGCCGTCACCCGCGTGGCCCGCTTCCAGCTGGGCGACGCCCTGGGCAACGTCTGGCCTAGGTTCCGCGACCCGTCCTGGCACGTGGGCGCGTGGGCAACCACCGGCGTGGTGGTGGCCGCCTGGGGCTCGCTGCTGCTCATGGGGGTCACGGACCCGCGCGGCGGCATCCAGACGCTGTACCCGCTGTTCGGTATCGCCAACCAGCTCATCGCGGCCATCGCGCTGCTGCTGTGCCTGGTGATGACGGTGCGCAAGGGCTACCTCAAGTACGCCTGGATCCCGGCGATCCCGCTCGTGTTTGACACGGTGGTCACCTTCACCGCCTCGTGGCAGAAGATCTTCTCCACCGACGCCCGCGTGGGCTACTTCGAGCAGTGGCGCCAGGCGCGCGCCCTGCTGCCCACGCTCTCTGACGCGGAGGCGATCGCCACGCAGCAGGCCATCATCCGCAACACGATGATCCAGGGAACGCTCTCGATCGTCTTCCTCGTGCTGGTCGCCTTGGTCATGGTCTGCGCCTGCATCACCATGGTCAAGGCGGTGCGCAACGGTGACACGACGACGTCGGAGGACCCGTACCAGGAGTCGAGCTTCTACGCCCCGGAGCACATGATCGCCACCAAGCTGGAGAAGAAGCTCGTGGCGGAGTACGAGGTCGTGGGCGACCCTGCCCTCATTCCGGGCCGCTCGCATGCGGGTCACTGAGGCCGGTGGTACGGGTGTCAGCACACGAGCGCAGTCGCCGGCCTGAGCAGGCGCGCGGCGGGGGCACGGGCCTCCGCCGGCGGGGCGCGGCTGCCGTACGACGCCTGCGCTCCGGCCTGGCTCAGGCCCGCCGGCTGTGGCGGGACTTCACCGGCGAGTCGGCCTACGACCGCTACGTGGAGCGCCACCGTCGCGAACACCCGGACCATGAGCCGATGAGCCCGCGTCAGTGGTGGCGCGCCAAGGCGGACTTCGAGGAGCGCAACGTCCAGGCGCGCTGCTGCTGACCGCCTCCCCACCCCGTCTGAACCGGGGTTTCACGTGAGAGACCGGCACCTACACATGCGGCAGGTGCCGGTCTCTCACGTGAAACCACGATCGCAAGGGCCTGCTGGGCGGCCACGGCTGACCGAGGCCCGCCTCTGGCAGGCTGCCCATCTACCGACCGGTGCGCCCCGCCATGGACCGCATAAGCGCCGTGACGTCCTCGGCGTAGGGGAAGGTGCCGGGCTGGTAGGCGCACAGTGGTTCCTCGGCGTGGAGGTTGCCAGTGGTGTTGTAGGCCCTGGCCCGCGAGCCTCCGCACACGCGGTTGTACTCGCATCGCCCGCACTTGCCCTCCAGCAGGCTCGTGTCCCGCACACCGGTGAAGACCTCCGAGCTGCGGTAGATCTCGGTGAGCGAAGACTCGCGCACGTTGCCGGCGCTCTTCTCCAGGAAGCCCGACGGCGTCACCTCCCCGACGTGGGAGACGAACATGAACCCGTTGCCGCTGGAGACGGTGATCGGGGGGCGACGACGTCGCTCACCGTGGTCCAGGCCGAGCTCGACGATCCGCTCACGCAGCTGGTGGTACAGGGGGCCGAGGTGCATGGCCTCGACGACCTCGTCGTGGCTGAGTCCTCGCTGGGCCAGGACGTAGCGCTGGAGGGAGACGCGGCGGAAGTGGTGTCCCTCCGTGGTCTTGGCGGGCACGGCCTCGCCCATGTCGTAGAAGCAGTTGAGGACGTCCTCGATCTCCTGCGCGTTCAGGGAGCCCAGGTCCACGCCGCGGCCGGTGGGCACCAGGAGGAAGCCCGACCAGGTCATGGCACCGTGCTCACGCACGAGCGCCGCCAGGTCCGGCAGCTCGTGGACGTTGTGACGGGCGACGACGGAGTTGATCTGGACCTTCATCCCCAGCTCGCGGGCAGCCTCCCAGCCTGCGATGGTGCGGTCGAAGGTGCGCTCGACGCCGCGGAAAGCGTCGTGGGTGGCGGCGGTGGCGCCGTCGAGCGAGAGGGAGATGACGTTGACGCCGTTGTCCTGCAGGCGCGCCAGGGAGTCCTTGTTGAGCTTGTCCGTGCCCGAGGGGGCCACGGCCACGTGCAGCCCGGCGGCCGTGCCGTAGGCGGCGAGCTCGGCGAGGTCGGGGCGCTCGAAGCAGTCGCCGCCGGTGATGATGAAGATGACGGCTGGCTGGCCGAAGGAGGCTGCCTCGTCCATGAGGGCCTTGGCCTCGTCGGTGGTGAGCTCACGGGGGTCACGCAGTGGGCGGGACTCGGCGCGGCAGTGACGGCAGGCGAGCTGGCAGGCGCGGGTAGCCTCCCAGGTCACGAGCATGGGGCGCATCGTGGGGTCGTGACGCTGGACGCGCACGGGTCGGGCGCTGCGCTGCGGGCGCGTGGCAGACGGGTTAGCCGCCTGGGACCCGTGGGAAGGGGTGGCGTCCGGAGAGCCGGGCGTGCGTGCATCCAGGTTGGTGACACCGTGTGCGGGGGCGAGTGGGGCCTCGGTCATGGGCCCAGCCTAGGAAACTCCTCGTTTGAGTGGCGTCATTGGCGATACCACTGTTCCTTTGACGCAGGTTCAGCGGGTACCTGATGAGGCATGCAGAAAAAGGGGAGGGGGTTGTCCCTCTCCCAGGAGCAACCCCCTCCCCAGCACAGGTAGGCGGTTTGTCAGGGGCGCGGCACATCACCAACCCCCGTCACAAGGACCGTCTACCCGGCCAGCAGGCGTGCTGGCACGCTCACCAGCGCC
>OKWK01000311.1_pt1 | contig 30302 bp, 48 predicted proteins | sample 1607181 | NCBI WGS metagenome assembly OKWK01 (sample SAMN07501053, study PRJEB24779) | human gut metagenome | isolation source: stool | host: human infant | place: USA: Pittsburgh, PA
TACTTTCTTCTTCTCTTCACAAAAAAACGTTGTATGATTTTTCATACAACGCTTAATTTTTTACTTCGTATTTTTCTATTTTTTTCTTTGTTGTTTATTATAATCTTTTAATTCCAGGGTGTCTAATATGAACTCAAACCTTTTAAGTTCCTCTTCATTCATATTTTCTACCTCTTTAGCACACATACTCTCTACAGCATGCTTTTGTGAATCAAATTTACCAATATTAACTAGAGCAGTTAATATATTTCTTATATGGTTATCTACTTTAATCGTTGCTCTTTCTGTTTCACTTTTTATACCCAACTTACTAGGATCGCTTTGTCTATTTGATAACATTTTATTTATATTTAAGTCGTTTCTATCAATTTGATTATTTATAACAGGGTTGGGCTTTCTTTGTAAACTATTATTCTCGTTACTTTTTTTAAGCATACCCATAAGCTTAATCACCCAACCTTTCTACCAATTCAGAAGCAACTCCATCAAATATTTGGTGAACTCTTTTATCATGTATATCTTTTCCGTTGTCTGTTATTCCAGTCATATCCATCCTTTTAATGCGTTCCATAATAGATATTTTATTTTGAAAAATATATTCTTCACCAAATTCTTCTGTAGCTAGTTTTAGAACTTCTTCATCTACTCTTGCTCCTCGTTTACTAAGGACTGGTAATATTCCTAACACATCACAATTAGCATTAAATTCATTGACTAATGTATTTTGAAGATATTGTATAAATACTTCCGCTCCAGTAAGGCTTCTTTCTTGGGTTTGTAATACAACTACTATTTGATCGCAACAATAAAAAGCAGTGTCGTTTAACAAAGATAACGTTGGTGGAACATCTATAAAAATATAATCGTATTCATTTACAACTGGAGATAAATAGCTTTTCAAAAATTGAATTCTATCTATTTCATTTGAAAAATTCTTTTCTAAAAACCTTGAATATACCGAAAAATCTACAGCATTTGGTATTAGTGATAAGTTTTCTTTTATAGTTATAGTTAATTCTTTAGGGTTTATATTTTCAGTAATTCCCTTCATTAAAGACTTGTCTATAGTCGTGATATTATTATCTTTTGAACTAGTTTTGATCATTAATGCTGTTAAGTTTGCCTGCGCATCTAAGTCCACTAACAAAACTTTTTTTCCCATTTTAGCTAAACTATAACCTACTAAAGCTGTGGTACTCGTTTTCCCTACTCCACCTTTAAAATTTGCAAATGATATCGTCTTTCCCATTGTCTACCTCCTGTGGTGTACTTTTTTAATCATTATACTACTTGCGTAAACTTTTTGCAAATGGTGTACAAGTGTACAGGTGTACAGGTAGACATGTAGACAGGTGTACCTGTACACTTATTTAATTATAAACACTTATAAATTAACTATCGTGATATGTGTACAAGTGTACAGGTGTACAGGTAGACATGTAGACAGGTGTACCTGTACACCGTTCATTTTATCCTATTCCAATCTTATGTTTTTTTCTATAGACTACTGAATATAAAGAACAATTACATATAAGTCTAGGAATCGGAGGGGTTAACATGAGTACAAATCAAAATGAATTACAAGATAAATTAGCAGTAGAAGGTGTAAATGCAAATGGCTATGGTGTAATGCCTAAGCTTGTAATGCAAGATAAACGATTAACGATCGAAGCAAAATCAATCTATGCTTACATCGTTAGTTTTGCTGGCGCAGGAAGTACAGCATTTCCTAGCTTACGGAAAATTTTAGAGGACTTACAGATTAGTGAAAAGCGTTTCTACAAACATCGTAAATTGTTAATTGACTGTAACTATATTTCTGTTACTCAAATTCGTAATGAGAAAAAAGAAATCATCAAAAATTTATACACGTTAATCTCTAATCCAAAAATTGAAGAAGAAGTACAAGATGAGTGTATCCGTCAAAATGACTGTGACCCTATCCCCCAATTTGACGGATACCCTATCAGTCAAAACGACCGACATAAAATTAACAGTTTTAAAATTAACAATATAAAAGATGATGATGATATTAATAACGCATGCGAAAGCAAATTAACTCATGAAAATTTCTCTAGCTATTCAAATCAAAACGGCGTAGACTGTCCTTTAACAGTTCGAGAACGATTAACAACTGTACTCAAAGGAAAAGACCACTTAGCTCCGTTGGCTGTTTCTTTGCTCGCTGCTGGCGTGTCTGATGCAGACTGCTTAGAGATTATACAGTTCATTGTTACTTTACCAGTCATTAATGAAGAAGTATCAGACCTGGTTAATGCACAAATACGTGCGAACGAAATAGAAGCTAAAACAAACGGTCTTACTAGCTATAAGGCTTATTTCATTACAGGTTTAAAACAAAAGCTAGAAAATGCCGATATTTTTGTTCAAGAGACAAATATTGTGAATCCTGATACAATTAAACCGTTACCAACTGTTACCATGCATAATTGGGTTTAATTTGTTGAATGGAGGAGGAAAGAAAATGAAAGAAGAACAAAACAGAGTAGAGAAAACCAAAAGAAAAAAAAGGACCAAAACGGCCATCTTGATAATTTTATTTTTACTTGTTATAAGCGGAGGAGCGTTTGCATTAGTAAATGGCAAAAATTTATTTTCAGATCATACTGCTAAAAGTAAACATGTGAGTATTTCTAGCGAGACCAAAGAATCTAAAAGTAAATCAAGTACATCATCTAGCTATGTAAGTAACAGTGATGAGCGTAAAACAGAATTAGACACAACGGATTTATCAAATGAACAAGTTGTAGAATGGATAAATTATGTAGTAGATAATTGGAAAAAAACACATAATATTGCTTGGCCATATACTGTTGATCGGTTAAATGATTTAAATGGGCGAGATAGTAATTCAATTTATTATAGTGTCATATTTCAAAATCCAAAATATCCCATGATGATATTACGAATTAATTCAGAAGGAATCATGGAATTTGAAACAAATACAGTTGATGCAACTAAAAATAAGAATTTTGAATACAAAGTTTTATCTAAAAACTATAAAGATATCAGTTTGATTAATGATTTAGATGCTTCTGAATTAAGTAAAATATCGCAACAAACAGAGCAATCATCTAATAATAGTTCTGGATATAGTTCATTAAACATCAATCAAAGAATTAGTTTAATGGCACGATTACATGACAAAATTGATTTTCAAGATTTTGTCAATATCACTTATAATATAACTGAACTCCCTGATGGAACTCAAAATGTTGTAATTAGAAATTATGGGCTCCATGCTCACACAGAAACAATTGCCTACAAAGTAGATAAAACTACTATAAATCCAAGCTCGTTTCCAAGCGATCAGATAACTACAAAAAATGACTTGTTCAAAATATACGAACAAGACAAAGATAAGTATAATGAATTGGCAACTAAAGTTAGTTATGATTCTTCTTTAGAATTTTCACAAAATAATTAATCAAAAAAATATATCTTATTGAGTATAGAACTCAATAAGATATATTTTTTATTTTACGACTTTTCCGATTATATATATTTCATCAGTTTCTGAAGTATAAAAATCTGGAAACAAGCGGTTGCCATCTTTATCAACATCGGTATTAAAAGAAACAAAGCGTAGTCTGTCTTTTTCTTTATAGATACGTTTGATAAATGCATTCCCGTTAATTTCAACACATCCTATCATACCCTGCTCTATTTCAGATTGTTTTCTAACAAAAATTATTTGTCCATCTTCATAAGTTGGATACATGCTGTCGCCAGATACACGGAATGCTAAATCATAATCTTTCGGAATATCATTTTCAGGAATCTCTATTGTTTCTATAGGTTGACATTTATCATAATTAATTGTTCCATATCCAGCGGTCATAATCCCATATAAATTTACAGATTTTTTGACTGGTAAAGATATAACATTGTTTTTTTCTTGTTTTTGTTCCTTTAGTTGCTGCATTGCAGAGTTTAGTACAGCTAATTTTCTATCAGAAGTTAATTGGTTAAGAATAGTTGTAATTCTTGAAATTATATCTGAATCTTCATTACTTAAATTAAGCAAATCCTCTGGTTTCATATTTAATCCATCAGCGATTTTAATTATATTTTCGACTTTGGCATTCATGATTCCACGTTGGAGAATTGATCTAACAGTTGTGTATGGTAATCCAATTTCTATTGAGAACGCATTAACATTTCCAAATTTTAATTCAATCAACTTTTTTAAACGATCTTCTAAGTTCATGTGATCACCTCCTGAAAGTATAGTACCATACGAAAAATCGTATAACAAGAGATAAATCCATTGACAATATACGAAAAATCGTATATTGTTTAATTAAACAATATTTAGCGTTTATTTTTTTATAATAATATACGAAAATTCGTACAAAAGGAGTGACTTTTATGTTAGATAATTTAGAAAAAGCTAGACAAGAAAAAAATATATCATTAGTTTCTATGGCGACTGTATTAGGTGTTAAATATCAAACACTTAGAGAAAAGATAAATGGAACTTCTGAATTTAAATTTAAAGAAGCTCTAATAATCCAAGAAGAATTTTTTCCAGAATATGAGATTAAATTTTTATTTAAAAAATAAGTTTGGAGGGCTTAGTATGTCAAAAGAAAAACTAGATTTTATTTTAGAAGTATTTCCACATGTTCAAAAAATTTTGCCATTTGCTACAGAAGATAATTTAGAAAAATTATTTGAACAAGCGAAGCAACGTTTAGAAGTTGAATTAATGGAAGTTCAATTTGAATAAATAGGAGATAACAATGAAATTTTTAGACTTATTTGCAGGTATTGGTGGTTTCCGTTTAGGCATGGAATCAGCTGGTCATGAATGCATTGGTTTTTGCGAAATAGACAAGTTCGCACGAACTAGTTATAAAGCAATCTATGACACAACAGGAGAGGTGGAAATGCATGACATCACAACAATATCAGATGAATTTATTCGGGGAATCGGAAGTGTTGACGTTATCTGTGGAGGATTTCCGTGCCAAGCTTTCTCGATTGCAGGAAAACGAAAAGGTTTCGAAGATACTCGAGGAACTCTCTTCTTTGAAATTGCAAGGTTCGCATCTATTCTCAGACCACGCTATTTATTCCTTGAGAACGTCAAAGGATTGCTTAACCACGAAGGAGGGGCTACGTTCGAGACAATCCTCAGAGCCTTGGATGAACTCGGGTATGATGTGGAATGGCAAGTGCTTAACTCTAAAGACTACGTACCACAGAACAGGGAGCGAGTATTCATTATCGGACATCTTAGAGGAGAACGTACTAGAAAAGTTTTTCCTTTCAAAAAAAACGACAGAACGTTTACTAAATTACAAGGACAACAAATTTACGCCAATACACTCACAACAAGAATCGAAGCTCAGGGAACAGGAACGTATGTTATTGAACGTGAACAGCATGAAGAAAAAATAGCAATACCTGTACTAACACCAGATAGACTTGAAAAAAGACAAAACGGAAGACGGTTTAAAGATGATGGCGAAGAAATGTTTACGTTAACTGCACAAGATAAACATGGAGTAGCTATTATTCAGAAATCTCGTGGTTATAACGATGGAGGGATATATAAAGTTGCCCCAACTGTAACATCTAACAGTTGGCATGAAAATAACTTTTTAAAAGATAGTATTAGAATTCGCAAACTAACACCTCGTGAATGTTGGAGGCTTCAAGGATTTCCTGACTGGGCGTTTAATAAAGCAAAAGAAGTAAATAGCGATAGTCAATTATATAAGCAAGCTGGAAACAGTGTGACAGTGCCAGTCATTGCTGATATTGCCAGTAGATTAGAAAGAGAGGGAATTTAATGTCTGAAAAAATTAGAACAGCCTGTAATAACATTTATGATTTTAAAGTTGTAGAAGAAGATGGTGTTAACAAAGTAAGCACTCCACGTATGAATTTACCAAAAGTAGTAAAGGAACGAATCATATTTTTTAGAAAATATCTTGATGATGGAATGACCTTTACAGGATGTCTACGGATGGTTATGGCAGTAGAAGATGAAAAAGAGTTAAAAATGGATTTTGAAGCTGGCTCATACGAAGATTACTTACCAGCAACTGAAGAATTTAAAAAGTGGCGTGACGAATTTGCATTATCGCAATTACATGAAATGGAAATTGCTGTTGCCCTAATTTATGGGTTAGGGGAGGAAGCGGAATGAAACCAGGGAAACTAAGCTTTTTAGATTTAGCGTTAATTATTGAGGGTATTTATTATGGTACAGAAGATGTAGATATATGTGAAATTGAAGACTTACTAGAATATTTGCACGATAACGGACATATGGTTGCCGTTTTAAATACTTTTGAGGAGGAAGTAGAATGAAACAATTTAACATTGAATTAGTAAGACGTGACAAAGTGAAAGTAGAACTTGATCCAGAATTTTTTAACGAAGAATGGTTTGCAGAATTTCGGCACTTCTTTTATGACTATGAAACTTTAGAAGAAATAGCAGAGTATATCACGTTTAACGTTGTGCACAATAACGAAACTTTCATCGATGGAATTGGAATACCTCTGAGAAATGGAAAACGGCCATATTGGCTAAAGAAAGACGAAGAAGTAAACGAACACGTAAACGTTATTTATAACAGTTACGATACTGAAATCGAATATGACTAGGAGGAGCAGCGATGGAAAATTATGATCCAAATATCCAATGGGGAACTCATACAATTAAAGTGAGTTTCCAACAATGGGACTACAAAGGATTTATTGTTTTTGAAAAAGGTGGAAATTGTAAAGGATTAGATATCTTAGAACTAGGTGAAGATGATTTATATGATGTGAAATTTAAAGAAAATCCAATCAATTTCAGATTGCTTAGTGCAGATGCTGACTGCGAAGAGTGGTTCGCTATGACTTTAAAAAATGATAAAGAAGAACTGTTGGTTGAAGATGAATGGTATCGTTTGAAAGATTATATTGTAGGTGTTGAGATTGTTGATTTTGTTGAGGAGGAAAAATAAATGAAATTCTATGAAATGAAAGACCCTTATTTTGCATTAATCGCTGCTGAAGACGAAAAACAATGCTTAAAACTTTACAATGACCTTGTTTGCGAAGTTGAGGACGAAAAAGAGTTTTTCGAGGAAATGAAAACAATTGATAAATACGAAGCACTCAAAATGCTTGCTGAAAGTTTTTCAGAAGATGGGGTAAAAACAGGTGTTGAAGAAGCTTTTATTCAGTTAGAAAACCTTGAAGGAAACGGCGAATTATTGCTGATTGACGGCGGTTTATTGTAGGAGGAATAGCCATTGCTAATTTCCCTGAAAGTATACAAAGAAGGATTTAACGAAAAGATTCGAATTGGTGATTCTCTTGAGTATGCGGGATATAAATATATTATTATTCGCATACTCGAAATAAAAAAACTGTATTTTAGCAAATCTATAAGATTAGAAATCGATGTTTTGGCACAAAAAGTCGGAGAGCCAACTAATTGTAATGAATATAAAAAACAGGCTCAGCTAATCGATCGTTATGATCAAAGCAGAGACACCAAAAAAATGGTAAAAGTCGGTGATATTATATTTGCTGAAGATAGGAAAATGGCTTATGAAGTTATTTCAATTAATGATATTCATTATGAATTTGTTGAGTTGGTTGTTGAATATACAGTTAAAATGATTGCTCCTTGGAATCAGCATGAGATAAATAAAGCGTTAATAGACGAGCGTAAAAGTACATTTAAGGTATTAGAAGGTGGAAAGTAATGGATAAACAAGAAATAGGAAAATCAAATTTTTTGGATGAATATAGAAAAGCTGGTTGGAAACTATGTTCGAAAATTCTTGGCATAAAAGAAGAGGAGAAAAAAACAATGAATAAACAATATAGTATTGAATGGTTTGAATTTACTGATAATATTGCTGAAAAATTAAATGAACTATCAAAAACATATGCAATATGCGATGTTAAATATTTTGTGACTTGGTCGCCAAATATGGCATACGATAAAACTTATGCACTGATAAAAGCTATCCGTTTAGACGAACCAATTTTTAGAGATAAATAAATTCAGGTAGGAAATAAAATCCCGAAAAGGAGAAAAGCAAGTATATGAAAAATATACAACCTTACTTTTCTCATGATAGCAATGCACGAAATTCTGATGAGTTAATTCCAGTACGCATGAAATTTGGTGCAGAAGGTTATGGCGTGTATTTTATGTTGTTAGAACGATTAAGGGAAGAAGGAAACTACACGAGTATCAAAGATTATAATACGATAGCCTTTGATCTTCGTGTAGATACTTCAATCATTAAATCAGTTATTGAAGACTTTGGGTTATTTGCCTTCACCGAAGACGGTGAGTGTTTTTACTCCGAAGGATTGAATAAACGAATGGCCTTTATGGAAGAAAAATCAAAAAAACGTTCTGAAGCAGGTAGAAAAGGCGCTGAAAAACGCTGGTCACAAAATCAAAATGAGTCAAATGCTATGAATGAGGAAAATAAAAATATAGCAAAAAAATGGCAAACGGATAGCAATGCTATAGCAAAGCCATCAAAAAAAAATAGCAAACCTAAAAATGCTAATGCGATTGCTACCGAAAAAAATAGCAATAAAATAAAAGAAAATAAAAACAAAGAAAATAAAATAAAAACAAAAGAAACTGCTGCTTATTCTAGTGTAGATAAGACAAAAGATAGTAAAGCTGTTTCCTACTGGTTAACTCAAGTCCACCCAGCAGAAGCACCAACGATTATGGAATCGATTAATTTTTGGGTAGAAGATTTTGGAGGATATGACGAAATTGTTATATTGGCCATTGATGAAATGTTGAAAAATGGGGCTAAGAGCTATAACTATTTGGATACCATTCTAAAATCTTGGGAAACAAAAAAACTAGATACACCTGAAAAGGTGAAAAAACATTTATCTGGTTATTACAACAAGCGCAAGAATGATAATAACCAAAAAGGTGGGAATATGAGTGACTGGGACGAATTACTTTGAGTATTTATCACAAGTGCATGAAATAGACGAGCATTGCGAGATTCACGGTACTCGATTAAAAGTTTTTAAAGACTTTGAACCGTTTTGTCTAGCTTGTAGGGAAGAACGTATCAGGGAAGAAGAACAAAAGAGATTCGAACAAGCTTTTGACAGGAAGAAGCGACGGACTACACAAGAGGTTCTTTTAAAGGACAGCGTTTATACTGATTCAACACTGCAATCCGCTTGCTTTGAAAATTACCATGCGAAACCAGGTACTGAAGCAGAACAGGCCAAAGAATTTGCTATAAATCAAGCAAGGGAGTATTACCGATTACGTTTAGAAAATAATAAATCAATTGAGCAAGAACAAGAAGAGCAACAGCCAGCATTTACTACGGTCTTTAGTGGACCAGTTGGCGTTGGGAAAAGTCATTTAGCAATGAGTATTTTAAAAAAATTGAATGAATATAACGATTTGAGTTACTCATGTTTATTTTTCAGTCTGGATCAATTATTGCGACGTATTCGAAATAGTTATGACGATGAAAGTGAGTATCTAACTGAAGCACGAGCGGTACAACTAGCGCTAGACGCTGATTATTTTGTACTTGATGATTTAGGAGCAGAGGTAGGAAGCATTGAAACGAATAAGCGAGCTACTGACTTTATGATTCGGGTATTAAATGCAATCGTTGATGGTCGCCAAGGAAAAGGATTGATTGTTACAACGAATCTAACAAACTTACAGATTCAAGCAATTTATGGGCATCGGATTTACAGTCGTTTATTTGCAAACTCAAAAAATCATTTGTTTATTTTCAATGACGAACGACAAACACCAGACTATCGATTAATGGGCGGTGAAAAAAATGTGTAAGTGGTGTAATGACAAACGAGTGGTACAAGAATTTGATTCACTTTTTGGCATTTTAAAGGTTAAACCTTGTCCTGTTTGTAATCAAATAGTCAATAATTACGAAGCTCAAAAGGACGGTGACCTATTAAATGACAGACAATTTTTGGATGCTCCAGGGAAATCAATTGAAAAAATGGCGAGATAGAAGAAATCTAACACAAAAACAATTAGCCATGAAAATAGGTTGTCAACGTATGACGATTAGCAGGATAGAACAAGAAAAGCAAAAACCATCGTTAGAATTAGCCTATTCTTTAGCAAATGCTTTAGATTTAAAGATAGAAGACCTCTTTTTATTTGAAAACAAGGAGCGTGAAAATGTGTGATCACTGAAAATTATATTCATTCAGAAGGAAGAAGATTCGATGTACCGATTAAAAGAAAACGGACAAAAAGTAATGTAAAAGTTGGCGGCATTTATTGGTGTTCTGTAAAACCGTTTCAAGGTAAGATACGTGCGGAATGTTTAACGATTTACGATAACTCGGCATTAGTAAAAATTATCGTATGTGAAAAAGAAGCCGACGAAGCGTTACAAGTTCAATTAAATCACCTAACTGTGGTTAGCTTAAAAAATATGAAAGGCGTGTAACAAATGAGTAAGCAAAAGAGAAAGTCGTTAGCTTCTGATTACCCTTATAAGCGCATCAAAGAGGTTGCAAGGCGTTATGGGTATAAATGTCTTAGTAACGTAAAAGAATGGGACTGTGGCCGTTTTGAGGCGTTTGACTGGCATATTGGAAAAGTAATCTTAGTAGACTTAAAGGAAGCGAGTGTGAGTGAATGGAATCCAATGACAAAAGAGTGGGATCAACAATAGAATTAGCGCCAGAACAAGAAAATATGATTCGTGTTTGTACTCGTCAATATATGGATGATACAATTGCGTACCCAGTGTCTTGGGAAGAAAGAAAAGATGCGATTATAACAAAATTTAAACCTGTTTATCGCTTGGTAGAAAAATTTCCAGAGCAAGAGACGATTCAACGGATTGGAAATATTATCGTGGATGAATGGCGTAATTATGAGCAAACGTTTTAATAAGGAGGATCAATATTAGATGGAATTAATTGTATTTACAAACAATGGACAAACGTATCATTTTCATGAAGTTATAAATTTTAGACCGACCACTACAGGATTTTCTTTTGAGTATGTAGGAAAGGCTACAGGGGTATTACGTAAAGCAGTTTTCAATAACACGAGTACAGCAGGATACGCTACAGCGGAGGTTGAAAATGGATAATGAAATTTTTGTAAAAAAATGCAAACAAATGATTGTTGATTTGTATAATAAACGCAAAGGTTCTTTGCACAGAGGTATAACAGTTGATCAACTGTTTGTTGTATGGTTGAGTAAAACGTTGCAAAATAATAAAGCGTTGTTAGCTACAAAAATTGAAGGTGACGGTCTTTATTTCGAAATTACGTATAATGGTGATAAACAAGAATTTTATATAGACGTATATAAAAAGCAAGAGAATATCTGTATAATATAGTTAATCAATTTATTAAATATAAAATATTCATAAAAATAAAGTTCTGTCATAATCAGCGTAAAAATAAGTGATAGGAGAGTAACCCATGGCAAAATTCCAGAATGTATTTAAAGAAGCAAGTCGACGCATGAAAAACTTCAAAGCTCGTGGCTTTATTCCATCAGGTTCTAAGTATGTTTTCCAAGATTTTGTCAATGAAGTATCGGCAGAGAATAGAGGAGAAAACTACACAGGTGCTTATACAAAGAATGCATATAATCAAGCCTATGGATCAAATATAGATTACGATTCTTCAGAAACCTTTCAAGAGATTCAACAAGGTAGAAATGAGAAGCTCGTTAAAATTTACCAAAAAGAATTACTAGAAATTTATGATACGAATGATTTCTATGATATGGCATCTGATTACGGAAATGGCCGAGGAGGAGGTTTTTCGCCTTCTGAAGTAACGAATATTGATACTCTTGAAGGACTAATTGATAATGCGAGCGAAGCTATGAATGTAGAGCCTTATCTATTTAGAAATAAAGTAGGGCGTAATAGAAGTGAAGAATCTAGTATGATGGACACATATCAAAACCAATTCATCGAAGAGTTAGGTCATTTAATCGATGAAATGAGCGAACAAAAAATGAAATATAAATACTAAAAGTTAGGTGGAACTTATGAGCAATGAGGTAATGAAATCTGATGCATTTCAAACAAAAGTAAAAACAATGTTAGGATTAACTTATTTAACACGTGCCAAATTAGATGGATTTAACGGAAACCACTACATTTTGAAAGACATCTATGTAAATTCTACTAAAAATACTTCGCAAATCCATTACCTTGGGTGGGATGATCCACAAAAAATACCTTTTTATCCTGATACAGATAGTTATCGTGGAGCAACTTCAGGAAGTAAGTACAACAAAGAGTTACTTGTTCCTAATGAACGAATGATTGAATATGATTTTGCTGAAGCATATACAAATATCATGAGAAACTATAAACTGCCATCGAATGTATACCTAGAAAATGTGCGTTTTGATAAAGAAAAATTATTAGAGCGGTTAGCTAGTTATGATAAACCTCAACCATACAAAGAATTATCAACGTTCGTTTTTGTAAAAGTTGCCATTGAAGCAATTGCAAAAGAAAGTACGTATACTGCTTTTGGTTCACATTTTCAACAATATCGTAAAAATCTTAGTCGTACATTAACAGTTACTGAAATTGAATTAAAGTTAATTATGGATTTTTATGATGTAAAAGCATTAGAAATACTAGAAACGTATACTTTCCGAACACGTAAAGGCCTGTTAGAAGATTATTTTGAAAAAATTGATCGACTAAAAGAGGATGAAGAAACCAAATTCTTTTATAAAATGTTACGGAACAAAATTTATGGAACGATTGGTAAACGAGAATTGTCTACTCACGAAGCAAAAATATTTAAGTTTCCAATGTATAATCGTGCGTTTTCTTCAATGGTAGCTGGCGTATTTAGAGATAGAATCGCACGCTACGAACAAAAGTATGTAGATAGTGAATATGGACTTGTATTAATTAAAACAGACGGCTTGTATTTTAAAAAAGAAGTTCCTGAATTTGAAGCATTAAACAAAAAAGGGATTGTAAAGAAAAAAGTACATGTTATTACAGACCATGATGTGAAAAATTAAAAAAGAAATAAAAAGCGAAGCAGACAAGCTTTGCTTTTTTGATAGAGAGTGTGAAAAGAATGGAGAAAAATAAATATGAAACGGAAGAAGGTTATTTAAATGTGCCAATCATATGGGAAGAAGTGGAACAATTCGCTTTTTTAGTTGGCGCACGAAACGTAGGTAAAACTTATGGATTCTTAAATTTTTCAATCAAACGAGGATTAGCTACTATTTTAGAATGTTTTGATTTTTCTACACTACAGGAATTTAAAAAATTACCTACTTTGATGGAGGCAGAATTTCAATTTTTATTTTTACGCCGATATATTACACAAGCTAAGTCTGCCAGTAGAAATTTAGTGTTGGCTGATTTTTATCAACCATTTTTAGATAAGTTGCCTGAAGAAGTAAAAAAACAATATGAAGTATTTGTAGAATATCAGGGATCGTCAGAAGAACCTAGAGAAATACTATTAGTTTTTAGAAATAAGGAACTAAAAAAAGATAAAAAATGTATTAAATTAGGTTATCTTGGTGCGGTAAGTATGGCAGAAAAATTTAGAGGACCAGGTCTGCCAAAAGTAAAAGTAATATTATTGGATGAATTTCAATCGAAAAAAAATTGGGATTATTTACCAAATGAACCTGTAGAGCTAGAAGATATTTATGAATCCGTTGGACGTTTAAGATGTGGAACTGGAGATATTAAAGTAATTGCATTAGGGAATTCAGGGACAATTTTAAATCCTTATTTTGATTATTATGGATATGACGAATTCACGGAGGTTAAAACAGTAAAACGTGAAGGAGAAGTTCTTTTTTATCATTTACCAAATAAAGCAAAAAGAAGCGAGCAATCTAAAAATTTATTTAAAGGATCAGCATATGGTAAATATTCATTAGATAATGATTTTGCGGACAATCAGTTATTTAATGTCATTCGCTTAAAAGAAGCAAAAGCACCTCGAAAATGTCTATATAATATTTTCTTTGGGGAAACATATATCGGTGTCTGGAGAACAGGAGACTATAAAATTCTAATTAGCCGTGTAAGTGATCCAGATAAATTAGATATTGTTGATCGGACACCTATAGAAGAACAAGTGCTAGATCAACAAGTATACAGGGTACTTTCAGATAAATTACAAAACAAACAACTTTATTTTGATTCGCCAGAATTGAGGTTAATTGCTGAAAAACACTTGCGCAAATATATTTATAATTCGGCGAGTGAATGGGAAACATTTTAACAAATAAAAAAACCACTCTATCAAAAATAGAGTGGTTTTTATGTTGTCAAGAGGTAAAAATGAGCGAAGTATGTCGCATTGATGAGCGATGTACGTCGCTTTCTGATTTTTTCAAAAGAAAACATGCTAAACTTCACTTGAAATTTAAAAACTGGTGAAGTAAAAAACTAAATTTGAAGGGAGGGTAGGAAATGTTCAGTAAAGAAGATATGTTAACCTATGAAAAATTTAATAAAAATATACGAATGTTTCCTAACTTCTCGCTTGATTATGTTTATGGGAAAATCAATATATTTTATGACTTTCATAAAGATAAACAAGGTAAAAATACAAACTATAATCGTGAGTTGCTTTTTTCAATAAGTACACTTAAACCTTTTAGAATTATAGCTCCAGCAGGGTATCGTTTAATTCAATTTAAAAGTGTTCCGAATTTTGAAAAAATTGAAACATTAGCAATTAAATTATCAAGGACACCAATTAGCTTTCGTGGTGAAATTCCTTTAAATCATTCAAATGGTGACTTAGAATCTGGTGTTCTTGTTAGAGTTAACAGTTTAGAAGAAATTCTAAAGCCTAGAAAAGATAAAGCATATATTTTACCTAATGGAGAAATGTATATTCTTGATAATGAGGGAAAGCAACTTATTAAAATAGGCGGTAGTGATGGGAATATTGACTTAACGAAGTATGCGAAAAAACCAGAAGATATTGATATCATGGACCCGCAATTAAAGGCATTCATTGAAGAAGTCATAAAAGAGTAGGAGTGATTGGTAGTGAATGATGTAACTAAATTAACAAAAGCAGTAAAAAAATTATTTGATAAAATAGCAAATCTTGTAACGAAAGAAGAACTACAAAATTATGCAAAAAAAACTGATATTCCGAATACAGATAATTTTGTAACAAAAACACAGCTTGAATCTGATTTAACGAAATATGCGAAAAAACCAGAAGATGTATCGATTACGGATACAGAATTAAATCAATGGCTTGAAGAATTCATACAATAAGAAAGGCCTGATATAAGTGAACGATGTGTTGAGGTTAGCAAAAGCAGTAAGAAAAATAAATACAATTTTTTCTACGTTTAAAGATAGTATTTATACCAAAAATGAAGCAGACAATAAATTCATAAACCAAGAGTTGATGGAAAATGGATTGTATGTAATTAAAAATAAAAATATTGAAAATATGAATGATGCTATTCAACCAGGTGTTTATTCAATTTCAGCTACAGGAGTTGAAAATAAACCTTTACCTAACTCGGGTTCTCTATTTGTCAATAAAGATCCAGGAGGAATCAGACAGTTCTTTCAGACGGAGAGAACAATTTTTATTCGACAATTCGGGGGAATTCCTCCGTCCTGGACGGATTGGAAAGAATTAGGCTTAAAAGGTCCAAAAGGTGATACTGGTCCGATTGGTCCACAGGGACCAAAGGGAGATACACCTGATATAAGCAATTTAGTAACAAAAACACAGTATACAAATGATTTGAATAAAAAGATTGATAAAACAGCATTTAATGCTATAGGGCAACATATTTCTTTTAACGGAATCACTATACACATTCAAAAATCGAATACAGTTGTTACATGTAATGTCGAAGGAATATTTAAAAAAGGGAAAGCCAACGGATGGCATGAGGTGTCGACAAGAGCAGAAACAAGTTATAGACCAGTTAACATGATTATTAAAGTACCTTTAACAATAAATATAGGGAATACCATTCAAATAAATAAGTATGCAGCATTACAAATAGAAACATCTGGTCGAATCATGATTCGAGTTTATGGACTTCAAAATGACGATGTAGAGTTTGGAGGGAGTGCAACATGGATAAGATAAAAATATGGATTACAGTGGACGAAAATCAAATGCTTGCGGACTATTCACTTGCTGCTAAGGAAAATTATATTGAAATTGAAGTAACTGAAGAGCCGAAAGATTATTTGAATTGGGGATTACGCAATGGCAAATTAGTTCATTATCCTGATGATTTAAATGATTTAACAAACAATAGAACAACTTCTTTTGTCGGAAATGTAATGTTGAACTTTGCAGTTATTTCATGGGCGTTGTCCTATATACCGTTAATCGGAAAAATCGTTCTAGATTATCCTAAATATACTGATATTCAGTACGAATACGAACTACTTGGATTGACTGATGATAATATGGAAACATTTGTTAAATTTAAACGTATCACAGAAAAACAATATAAAGAAATAACAGGAAAAACTTATCATGAAAATGAAAGTTAGTAGGAGGATATCATGGAAAAATATTTTAATACGGTTGCAATGACATTTGGTGTATTTGGAGGAGTTATTGTCAGCTATTTGGGAGGCATGGACGCTATTTTACATGCGATTTTATTTTTAGTAGTGATTGACTATATCACTGGATTAGCTAAGGCATGGAAACAAAAGAAAATTTCAAGTGAAGTAGGTTTTATTGGTTTGCTGAAGAAAATTATGATTTTTGTAGTAATTGCCGTAGCGGTAGAAATTGAAAAATTAACCAATAACAATATTCCTTTAAGAGAAGTAGTTATTATGTTCTATATTGCTAATGAAGGAATATCTTTATTGGAAAATATATCAGAATTTGTACCGCTTCCTGATAAATTAAAGGATTACTTTATACAAATCAGAGATAGTAACGAAAGAGGTGAAAATAATGACATTGAACGTCATTGATATTTCTAGTTGGCAGACAGGTATTAATTTAGGAAAAGATGGTGTTCCTGCTGATGGGGTTGTTATTAAAGCTACAGGAGGAACTGGATATGTTAACCCTGATTGTGATCGAGCATTTCAAGAAGCAATTAAAAGTGGTAAAAAAGTAGCGGTCTATCATTATGCACATGAAATCGGCTTTCAAGGAACAGCTGAACAAGAAGCGGAATTCTTTTTACAAAATGTAGCTGGATATATTGGAAAAGCGATTCTTATCCTAGATTGGGAAAGTGACAATAAACATGATGTAGCATGGGCAAAGCGTTGGTTAGATACTGTTTATGAAAAAACAGGAATTAAACCATTATTTTATACGTATACACACATGGTTAATAATTATGATTTTTCTAGTATTGGAAATGCTGATTATGGGTTATGGATTGCAAATTATCTAAGTGACAAACCACAAGGATATAGTCAACCAGCACCGCCTATCAGTAATGGGTTTCCTTTAACAGTGATGTATCAATATACATCAAGTGGGAAATTACCTGGCTGGGGTGGATACCTGGATTTAAATGTATTTTATGGAACGCTTGAAGACTGGGACTTATATGCAACAGGAAGTAAGCGGCCAGAAAAAGAAAATGAAGAAATAAATAATAATAAAAAGGAAGTGGCAACTATGCATTGTATTTATGAACGACCAATGAGAGATGGAAAACCAAATAATGATAATGGAAACACGTGGGGGAAATATTATTGTAATGGCGTTAATTGCCGTCATATCCCATATGAAGATAACGTTAAGTTATTGAAAGAACTATACAAAAAGAACAATGGACACGAAATGCCTGTTTATACAAAAGAAGACTGGACTATCTATGCGCCGTGGTATAAACGATTAGAAGAAATGTTTCCAGTTGTCTAATTCTTGTTATTAATTAAAGGAGAGTGACGCAAATTGTCTAGCTACACTATTGAATTAGGATTCTTATTAAGAGGATTTTCAGATATTAATGAAAATCCTATGATGTACGCCTCTCCTTTTTCTATTATTGAGAACTCCCGAGAGAATTTTTTTAAGGCTTTAGGAAGATATCCTTTTAAAATTTGGGGAGATGAGCGGGACCAGGCGTTTAAAGAAGAATTTGAAAGAATGTTTTTAGAATATTTTTATATGAAAGAGATAGGATTTCAAACACCAGCCGCTTTTTATTTAGAATTAGGTAATTTTCTTCGGAGAAAAATGCCGATTTATTGTAATCATTGGCGTTACCTCTTAGAAGAAATGTACGTAACTAGTACAGGTAACAGTCAAGGAACCACTACTAATGGAGATAGTAGAGTAATTGATTCTAAAGGCCATTCTGAAACGAATGGAAAAACTGAAAGTGATAGTAATACTAAAAGTGTAACAAAAGGAGCAAATACAGATTTGCCCGATACCCAATTAGACCTTGATGTTAGCAATTTAGATTATGCATCACAGGCAAATAAAACTGAATCAACTAGTGATACAAAAACTACAGGGAAATCCAATAGTATAACAGACAGCGAAGATCATACGATAAATAAAGGTAGTTCTTCTGGTAATTCTATTACAGATACATTTGGAAGAAATAAAGATGTGTTTGATATTTATAAACAATGGATTGATAGTGGCTATGACTTATTTACACCACTTTTTCATGATTGTTTAAAAGAACAAATTTTTATGCCACTACTCTAGGAAGTGATTTTTATGAAACGTTTGTTAATTAATGAATGGCGATTATTGTCAAAAGAAGAGCAAGAAAAATATCACTATGTTAGTGATGAAGATGGGTGCTATTTTTGCGAAACGCCACCTGAAGAAAATCAAACAGAAGAAATAGATGATTTTGAAAAAATAATGAATAGCAAAGGGGAATAAAGAAATGGAAGACGTAGAAAAAACACCAGAAGAATTAGCAAAAGAAGAAAAACTAGCCGAATTTTTAGGCGAAGAAGTGAAAAAGGATGTTGAAGAGGAAAATCCAACTGATCCAGTTGATCCAATCGAGGAAGAACCTACTCCAGCAGTTATCAAAAAATTAAATCCTTTTGAATTTGTCTACACACAAGAAGGAAATGTTCTGATGAGCGATGAAACGTATCAGAAAATTATGGCTAAATTTTTTTAGTAATGAAAAATGAAAATAACCTGTAGAGGAGGTGAGGACAATGTCTGTATACGAAGGAACAAAAGGAATGCTACAAAAATTCCAAAATAATATATTTGAAAGAGTTAATCAATTACTAAAAGACAGAGATGGAAAAATTGAAAAAAACGCCTCCGATATCCTTTCTAATGCAAAACAAGCCAGCCAAGACTTAGATAAGCTAAAGAAAGAAACAGAGGCGCAAATCAAACAACTATCAGATCAAGTGACAGCTGCTACTGATAATACTAATGAATTAAAAAAACAATTGCAAGAAGCAATTAAACGTATAGAAGTTTTAGAAGGAAAAACAACATCTTAAAAAAAGAATGGAGAATGAATCATGGAAGAAACAAAAGAATTAATCGAAGAAGCAGTGGAAGAACAAAAACAAGATGCAACAAATACAACGTATGCAGAAGATGATGGTCAAGAAGAAGTAGTTGAACCAGCTGAAACTAACGAACCAGAATCTTTTGAACAGACTGAAGGCGACGTTGTTCCAGTAGAAGAACCAAAAGAAGAATGGCAAGAAGATGCTAATCAAAATCAACAAGAAATTGAATCAGATATTCCAGAAGAAGTTGGAACAGGAGCTTTTTCTAAAGCACGTAATGCGTGGGCTAATGGCTGGGGGGCTTAATCATGAATTTAGATACTACCCAACAAAAAGTTGCGGTACTTGAAGCGCTAGATAATATGTCGGTGTTTCTATCAAACAATAAAGAACATATGGAGCCTTCACAGTTAGCGCAGTTAATTATTGATCAAGAAGAACTAACAGAAAAAACACGTGTCCTTTTCCTAGAAGAAAAGAATTTAGATTCTGTACTAGAGAAACTAACGAATGAGGTTAATAACCAAGAAGAATTGATTAATAAACAAAAACGTTTGTTAGAAGCTACAGAAGCTGAACTGGAAGAAAGAACACCTGACGACGAATATAAAGGAGTGATTGCTAATGTTTAAGGCAGAACTACCTAAATTTTTTACCGTCGAATCAACTGATCAATATTTTGTTGACGATGTAAACAAATTATTTGGATATAAAACCCATGAATCTTTTGAAGGCGAAAGTTTGAAAGAATTTATGGACGTATCCAATACATTGGAAGATCGTCTATTAGAATTCAATAACATCATCAACCAAAAATTGTCTCATTACAATGATTTAAAAAAATCCTTTGAAAAGAATAATGAGCAATTACGAGCATTAAATGATCAAATTTGTGTGGCCAAAGTAGAAAAGAAAACTTTTGGGCATAAAACATTAGCTGAAACATATGGAGAAGGCGAAATTAAACCAGACCTTGTCGATCTAATTAAAAAAGAAGAGGAGTAGAAAATTATGAATGGATTTAAAAACTTAGGTGTTACCGCACCAGAATTTGTTAACACAGTTAGAGAAGTATTACCAGAACCTTATCGTAGCAATTTGCCTATTGCTAAAGCAGGACAGAAAGATTTTTCAGCTATTGGGGATGTTCTTGCTGAAGATGATCACTTTGCAAGTTTATGGCATAAAAATGCCATTAAAATGGTAATGAAAATCTTGCAACGAGACAATAAAATTGTTAATCCTTTATCCGAATTTGAAGGGGAATTAATTACATCAGGTGAATACATTGAGGATATGATTTTAGATATTGCTGAAACATTCCAGTTTGACCCTTCAGCAGCTGAAAAACGATTGTTTGAACGCCGACCACCCGAATTGAAAGCAGTAATTCATAATCATAAGCGTGATGTTTCAAATGTACGTACGATTCAAGACACGTTAATTACGGATATTTTCCAAAGTGAAGCAGGTTTAGATCGTTATGTTATTCAAGTAACACAATCAATGCTTTCAGGTAATGAACAAGAAAAATACTATGAAACAAAAGCTTTGATTTCAACTGCTATTCGTAAGGGCTTAATGCGTGTCATCGACTTAGGGAATAAAGTGACATCAAAAGACTTACAAAAAGCGATTTTACGGCATTCAAAACGAATGGTTCACCCTGGACGATTCTATAATATGGGAAATGTAGGACAACCTAATAATATGGGACGTACTGGAATCAGTATCCAGGCAGATCGCCAAGAATTACGTATGCTATTACCTGTTGATACATCTGTTGATTTGAATGTTGACTTCTTTGCTAGTGCGTTCCAGTTAGATGCAGTACAAAGTGGATTAGCTATTAAAGAAGTAGATGCTTTCCCAAGTATTTATGAATATACAAAAGATCACACGATTACAGATATTGATATGGCAAGTGGTTTCTTCAATGACTTTAACTATAAAGTCGGTGATGTTGTTCCAAAAGGAGCACAAGCAAAACCAGAAGCGTATGAATATGCGAAAGAAAACGGATTAGATGATATTGAACTAGTCTTTGACGCTTCACGTATTCAAGCGGTTATCTTAGACCGTCGCGCATTAGTGATCAATCCAATGTTAGAAACAACATTAGCATCACAACCAAACTCATTAGGACGTTATGTTCAAATTATTTTACAGGATAAAGAACTATTTTCTTATAGTCCATTTATGCCTGCTTGTGTGATCATGTCTGATGCTCCAGATGATTGCAATTCGCAGTGTGAAAAAAAAGTCAAAGATGTAACTGTTGATGGTAAAAGCGTAGTTGGTGAAAATGGGGTGGCTGATATTCCATACACTGAAGACGTGACAAAAGCAACTGATGAAGTTGTAAAAAATGAAGAAAAAGAAGCCGATACAAAACCAGACGAAAAGAAAAACAGTAAGTAAAACGGCTGAAAAAATATAGAAAAAAGGCCGCTAAATTTAAATTAGCGGCCTTTTATTTTAGGAGAGATATTATGGAAAACCAGTTATTTGAAGATACATGGGGATACCAAACAGGTTTAGCCTCTTCATACAACAACGTGATAGGAAATAGAAGAGACCTGTTACAAGGGATCGAAACTAGTTCTACAACTACTGGAGATAATCTGGGGAATAATTATGTACAATTCGAAGCGATACAAACATTTATACTAATTAGACAAATTAAAGATATGCTGATCAATTTATTTAAGTATGAAAATATGCCTCCTACGTTAAATACAGCCCAATTAGAAACTATGCTCCGTCAAATGGGTGGAGGGGTTTGTGTAGGTAAAGACGAATTAGGAGACCTAGTGATTTTAGGCAGAGCAGACGAATTAGGATATAACCTATATGGGAATGTTATCCCTAGTCTTTTCGACGGTAATAATAATTTTTTACAAAGTAAAAAGGTTATTACTAACAGAAATTTAAAAGGCGATTATGTCGTTTTTTATAACAAGCAAAGCTTTAATGATTTTTATGCTACTGATTATGATATCGTTGAACACTATGCGAAACAATTAGCAACTATTAAAGCAACAGAAAGAATGAATATTATGCAAATGCGTAGTCCATATATTGTGAAAGGTAAAAAAAATGGCCAACTTCTACAAGTATTACAAAGTAAAATTCAAAACGGCGACTTATTTGTAGGAGTAGAAGAGGGTTCAGATATTACAGAGAAAATTGAAAAATTAGATTTAAATGTAACAGATAGAACACCGTCCCTACAAAATGCCTATCGGAATACCTTTAATGAAATGCTGACGTTATTTGGTATCTACAATAATCCAGAACAAAAGAAAGAACGAATGATCGATAGAGAAGCAAGTTCAAATAATCATGTTATTGAAGGAATGGGGGACATTTACTTTAATGCTCGTCAACATGCGGTTGATTTATTGAACCTTGCTTTTGGTACAGATATCAAAGTTCAGTGGAATAGTACAGTAGCATCAATGTTTAGAGATTTAGGACAAAAACAAGGATAGGGGAGCAAAAATATGTCAATTTCAGAAGAAAATAAAAAGAAAATAAGTGAACTATCAGGCGCACAAAGCCCAACACCGCAAACACAAAAGCAATTGCACAGTTTACTTCACCGATTCAATTATCATTTTCCCCAACTAAATTGGTGGGGAAATACACCAATTGAACCTACAGGGGCTGGCTTAACTTATGCTGAATCAATTACTTGGATTCAAAATATGATTCACCATTTATCAGATTGGGCTGGTGGAATGAATGAAGAACTACAAAAATTACAAAAAGATTTAGCTGATTTAAACATTATTATTCAATTTGAATTAGCAAGTCAATTACCTGAAGTTATTCAAGAATATGATTTATTTGATTTGATTGTAACAGGTAATAATGAACGAGTTTCCTTGGTAACAACACAATCAAGCACAACTAAAAAAGAAGAGTCTGTATTTTGTTACGCTTTTCGGACAGAATATGGATTTATTGAAGCAACCAAAACAAAACAAACTAGTTCAGAAGCAGGTTGTGAAGGGAATCTTACAACATGGACAATTAATGTATCTGAACGAGATGGCGGAAATATATTAAATTATGAATTTGGAGTAACAAATATTCCTAGCAAAGTAAATCGTGTATGGATTATTAACCGATCAGGAAACAAAATGGATGGGGACAAAGAAGTCTTTTATATTTTTGAAGGCGAAATTAAACGAGCACGATTTAATAAAAATACAATTTCAAGAGGTAAACAAGGAACACTGAATTTTGAAAAATTAAATATTAATTATGATGCATACTGGATTGTCAACGTATTTAAACGAGTGCCTACAAAGCGTAATTTGTTACATTATATGACACTGGATTATAAAGTTTATGAATATGACTTAGAAACAGGAAACGAAAAGCTATTGTACCAAATTCCTGTAGCAAATCAAGATATTTTTGATCCAATTAATGATGTCATTGAAGGGAAAAGTACCATTTGGGCAGTTACGTATAAAGGCGTAGAAACAAGAGAGCCTGATGTAATGAAAGGCCTTTGCTTTGAACCTTGTTTTGATGGGGTGGAAATGTATGATACATGGGAAACACCAAAAGAAATTAAGTTTACTCATGAGAATATTTTGGGAATTACGCCTGCAAATATGTATCAAGACTATATCAATCAAGAAGAGTTAGAAGGAGACAAGTCATTGTTGAGTTGCTTTATTCTATCTTCAAAAATGAAAGAAACACCTTATACATTAAGTGTTTATGAATTAAATCCTCGAAAATTTGATAATAGTATTATCTCTAAAAATTTAGATAAATATTTCAAAGATGTAGTGCTAAAAGATTTATATAACAATGAATCACTGATTGAATATCAAGGATATTTTTCATATAACGTTACGGACCGTATTAAAAATTTTATTGATGCACCAGCTTTACTATTAGAAGATACGGAGTTTTCAAAAGCGGGTGTACAAATTGTTTTAGAAAACTCTGAATTTATACCAGAAGGCAACCTAAGAACGTTCTGGCAACGTTTGAAGGTATTAAGCTTAATGGAAAATAAAAAGCCGTACATGCGCATTTTTGAGCGTGTGGTGCAACAAATGATTACGACAAATGGGATGATTCGTAATAAGGCAGGACGTTGGCAAGAACAGTCTATACCAACAACGAGTGAAAAATTAAATCCTTCAGTTGCTGGCAAGTTCGACTATCTTTCTTTAGCAGGTACAAAGAAAACTTATAATGCTAAGGATTTCGAGGAAACATTCTCAGATACACCTCTAAAAACCTATAAATATTATGGATTACCATTAGATAAAAATCATCCGTTGCTTAAAAAGTTGGAAGAAAAAAATACAATTATTTCGGTAACCAAAGGGACGGTTAATGAAAAAACAGCAAATCAATATGAGACAGTAATTAAATTAACTATCCAAGATGAATATGCAGAAATCCAATTTAGAAGATTAATGCGTTTTGATTATAAAGATTTTGATTCCAAAGTAGGAGGTCGCTCAAAAGCAACATATATTAGTCCGTGGGCATATGTCTACTACACTGTAAGAGACGATTCGGCACCTGATGATTATGAGAAAAATCCGAATCAAGGGATTGATCAAAAGTTTTTGGATATCATTAACAAGATTTATGAAACGATTAATAACTTGGATAAAAAATATGAAGAGATTACCAATAATCTTAATAAAAAAATCGATAATATTGATAAGAAATATGAAAATATTACAAATCAATTGAAACAAGACATCCAAAATATTAATAACCAATTGAAACAAAATAATGTAGCAATGGAAAAAGTTTTAAATAACTTGAAAAACATGTCTGGTATTTGGGTTCAAACAGGTGATACGGTCCTTGAAGGTGACTTTAAGAAAGATACTGGGATTGCTGGAGGAAATATTAGTGCCTTTGGTCAAGATGAAAGTCATTATATCCGTACAGGTAAGAATCGAGATAACGACTTGATGGGCGGTGTTTAGAAATGGCATGGCAAAATGTTTATGGTAGTTGGAAACACGATCCAGGAGTAAAAGGGGACGTTATTATGGCAGGAGGGCCAGGTTGGAATAAATTTCCAGGACGCCCTCCTGGTTCTCCTGCTCCATATGGAAAAGGAGTAAGTGTTGTAACAGTAAAAAAAGACACATATCGATTTAAATTATCTCTAGTTGCATATGCAATTTCAGTGACGACAGGAGAGTATTTTGTTAGTTCTTATCAAGGTGGTCCCAATGCGGATTATCAATGGATAATAAAAGCTGCAATTAGTTACGATCAAACAACTGATCCTGCAAAAGCAAAATATCAAAATTTATTTCAAGAGAATTTCAAAACAATGTATCACGGCGGAGAACCATTGTATGGCAATACTAATTGGCATACAAAAGCGTATGAAAAAGAAACATCTAATACATTTACTGCAACAAGTAAAGATGTATGGATTCGTATTGAGATTTATGGAGAACCAGCGGTCACACCATTATATGCATACTTTAAGCTGGCATCAGCATTTGAAGAGTTTAGACCGTGGGCGATTCGAAAAAATAATCAATGGAATAGTTTAGATAAAGAAACAGGATTCTTCAAAAAACGAAAAAATAGTAAGTGGGAAGATATTCCTAAAATGTCTTATGAAGATGCAGGAAAAGATAATAAAGGAACGTCACGTATTAGAAAAGATGGAGTATGGAAAGGTCAAGGCAAAATTGGAAATTAAGGAAGTGAACTTAATGGATCGTCATTTAACGGAAATTGTATTATTTAAAAATACTCCTCTTAATGATTTTCAAAATACTATTCATTTTAAATCAGATGAGGATAGAGACAATTATTTTCTTAAAGAAAACCATTTTAAAAAAATAAATTTTGATACGGGTTTTAATTTCGTGAGAGATCGTCTGCAAATTAAAGCACCGATTGAATATGCAAAATGTGATGGTGTCAACTATTGTACTTTTATATCTTCACGTGATAATAAACGGTACTATGCTTTCGTGATGTCTTATCAATACATTAATGAAAAAGTTACTAGATTGAATTTAATAATTGATGTGGTTATGACGTTTACGCAAGGTAAAACATTGAATACATTGAAAAATATCCATGTTATTAGAGAGCATTTAAATCGATCAGACTATATAAAATATTTACCATTATTGAGAACTAATGGAGATATATTAAATACAACAACAAAAGCATATGTTCAAACTAAATTAAAGTCGTTTAAATCCTACTTTGTTGTTTTTCAGAGTTCAGTTGATTTATCAAAAGAATTCGGAACTGTAGATGCGCCCAAAATGGAAACATCACAAGGAAATCAATATGACAATATGACTAGCCCAGTAAATCTTTATGCGATTCATTATGAATACTTTAATGGATTAATGAAAATTTTAGCTCCGTATCCGTGGATTACGCAGAACATTCAATTACTCATGATGATACCTGACGATTTTATAAACTTAGAAGATTTGGTAACTGTTAAAGCAAAAGAATTTAATTATGAAAACCTGAAAACGTTCAAGAAAGGTGGGAAATCCCTTAACAAAGAACTTGATGGAATTAACTATTCTATTAATGAATTATGTAATATATATGGAATTGACCATAATGAGGAAAAACATTTGTTAAGAACAGGATACACAACAGCAGAAATTTATAGTTGGGATGGTCAAAGGATTTTATTAGATAACGCATTTTTAGATGAAAACACTGGCATTAAATTCAGAGCGAAAACATCTATTGGTTATGAGAATAAGATTGCACTTTACCCAATTAATTATAAAACAACGGAAAAAGAAAAAGCTGTTAAAAATTCAAAAGGTGAAATTCTGATTGATAAAGGTTCATTTTTGAATGATGCAATAATTTACGACAATTTCACAGAATTACCTATTTTAATCGATAATTATCGACTATCAAAAGCAAGTAATGCATACAGTAGACAATTAGCAGAGGACAGATTGCCATCCAACCGAATAAATTCAACTGTTAAAGATATTACTTCTGGGAATCTTTTAGGTAATATGCAATCGGGTAATTTACAAGGGACACAAGGAAGTTTCTATAATGCTGTAAATCTATTAAGCGATTTAAAACCACAATCAGTTTTATCAAAATTCGAAAATGAATACGAATTTTATAGAAATCAACGAGCAGAGTTCGCAGATATGGCATTAAAAGCACCGACAATAACAAATCAAAGTCCTGGTACTGCTTTTCAAATGGCTAATGAAATAAATGGTCTTACTATAAAACTTTCTGCACCTTCAGAACAAGAATTTGCTAAAGTAAAAAAATATTACAAGATGTTTGGATATGAAATTGAAGAAGATGGAAAACAAATAAGTGATATTGAAAGTATGACTATTTGTAATTTTTTACAAATTAGAGGTAATTACAAGATATACGGAGTTGATGTAGCTTTGATGGAGCAACTAAAAGCACAATTGGAAAATGGTGTGCGTTTTTGGCATAACAATAATACTAGCAATCCTATGGAACAAGATATCCAAAAAAACAAAATGAGGTGAAAATATGCCGCTATTAAATTATGATCAGCAATATGATTATCTAAACAAGCTAGTGCAAGCGTGTAAAAAGGCAGGCATACCTAAGGAAACAACAATAGCTTTGGCAATTAATGCAGCTCATGAATCTTATTTAAACCCATGGACAATTGAAGGAGCTATTAATCCTGGCCCTCCTTTGGGTGCGAACGGTTGGGATGATGGAGCTTCTGGAGGAGGTCTTTGGCAATGGACGCCATTTGCTGGCAAAATAACATTGGGCGATTTTGATGGACAAGTAGCTTTTATGATTTCTTATAAGCAACAATGGGATATAACTGGATCGTGGTTTAGAGCGGCAGGACTACCAGACCCTACTCCTAAAATAGAGAATTTTGACCAATTTTTATATAACCAGCTTGGTTATGATTCTGTAGCTCTAACAAAAGCTTTTATAGGCTACTGGGAAAGGCCAGCGTATAACCCTGGTACTATTAGATATAACACAGCTCAGGAAGAAGTCGCAGAAATTGAACCTTTGGTTAATAAGTATTGGGGAAATACTGGGAATGAAAAACCTAGTGAAGGTTCTCCAGGTGGTGGAGGTTCTGGTAGCAAGAATCCTGAAAAGCCAGATAAAGAAGATATACCAAATGATAATGTAGGGTTATCTGATGCGATTAAAAGCATAGTAAACGAATTCCTAAAAAAATATGATGATGCTATGAAGAAACAAGTCTATATGATGGATGGCGGTAAAAATACTTATTCAAATTCGAGTGTTAAAGTAATGAAAACATACAACAATTTGATGACTGTTAAAATGACGAATAATTTTATAGAATCTCTAAAAAAATTAATGGATGAAAGTAAACAACCATCTAACAAACCACCTTCTCCGCCACCAGAAACAAAACCAGATAATCCGCCAAACAATCCTCCCGATGAACCTCCTAAGAATATGGATGGTATTTATAATTGGGCATTAAATAATTTAGGCCAAACTTTTAACTATCCAGCGGCTCATCCAGGATCAGGTCCTCAATGTGTAGACTTAATTAAAGCTTTATCAGAATTTTATCTTCCAGGCAATCCATTAGCTCCTGCATTAAGTTATGGTAATGCGCAAGACATATATTCACATGATCTTCCTGCTGGTTGGGAACACGTGCAAGGAGATATAGGTAATGATGATAATGCAAAAAAAATATGGGATTCATTACCAAATGGAGCGATAGTATTTTGGCTATATTCTGAATATGGACATGTGGGAATAAAAGCTGGTAATAATGGGCTAGATACAATTAACCAAAATTATAACGGCACTCCATACGTTACTCGTGATGATATTTGGTATTGGCAACACGTTTTAGGCGCTGGATTTTTGGGTGCGTGGATTACTAAATAATATTATAACTAACATAAATATTAGTAGAAAATAATAAAAAGAACCTTATTCTATTTTTATAGAAAGGTTCTTTTTTTGAAAACAAGCTAAAAACTAGATAAACCACTTGACAATACGTGCTTATACGTATATAATAATAAATGTAAGGAGGTAGTCGCGAATGCCACTTACCGGAAAGCAAATGCTAAAGCTCTTAAAAAATAATGGTTGGATTGAACGAAGACAAGAAGGCTCACATCATCACTTATACAAAGATGGCGTAAGAATTACAGTACCAGTTCATGGAAATCAAGATTTAGGAAAAGGGCTAGAGCGAAAAATCTTAAAAGATGCAGGGCTAAAAAAATAGCCCTCGTCTTTCAAGAGAAGGAGGGAACATCATGTCATTACAAACATCTTTGAAAGTCGCTTATCCTGCTATTTTTCATCCAGAAGAGGGTGGAGGATACTTTATTGAATTTCCAGATGTTCAAGGAGCGTATACAGGTATAAATGAAAATGATATAGCCTATGGTTTATTGATGGCTGAAGAAGTTTTAGGTATGGTGTTAGCTGATTATATTGAAAATAATGAGACGTTGCCTAAAGCGAGCGAATTAAATAGTATAAGTCATAAACCTGATGAATTTGTAACTATGGTTTTAGTTGATATAGAAGAATATTTTAAAGACATGAAACCAGTAAAAAAGACGCTAACGATCCCAAGTTGGGCCAATAACTGGGGAAATAGAGTAGGGATAAATTTTTCGCAACTGTTAACGGAATCGATTGCACAGATAGCAATAAATTACACACAAGAGACATTAAAGGAAACAAAAGAAAAATACGAAGTAAAAAATTAAGCGTTGTATGAAAAATCATACAACGTTTTTTTGTGAAGAGAAGAAGAAAGTA
>OKWK01000314.1_pt1 | contig 30114 bp, 29 predicted proteins | sample 1607181 | NCBI WGS metagenome assembly OKWK01 (sample SAMN07501053, study PRJEB24779) | human gut metagenome | isolation source: stool | host: human infant | place: USA: Pittsburgh, PA
AGTAAGTTGCTAAAGAGTGACCTTCGATTTGGAGAAATACTCAAGTGGCTGAAGAGGCTCCCCTGCTAAGGGAGTAGGTCCCGATAGGGTCGCGAGGGTTCAAATCCCTCTTTCTCCGCCAATGGTGAGGGCCTTTAGCTCAGTTGGTTAGAGCGCCCGGCTCATAACCGGTAGGTCCCGGGTTCAAGTCCCTGAAGGCCCACCATTAACTTGCCCAGATAGCTCAGTCGGTAGAGCAGAGGACTGAAAATCCTCGTGTCGCTGGTTCGATTCCGGCTCTGGGCACCATAAAGAGTACCAATTCTGTTGGTACTCTTTTTTTTTTCAAATATAACTTAATAATATGATTATATTAAAAACACACTAACATTTATTGTCAGTGTGTTTAAATTCCTCATCATTGATTTTTTCAAAAAGTTCTGGTGGATACAAATAATCTTCCTCTTCTTCATCCACAATTCTATACCAACCCTTTTCAATGCTTATTACTTGATAAATCTTTCCATGAATCATATAAACTGGATCAGATTTACCTATATATTTAACTTTCATAAGCTATCTCCTATACTTAGCTTTAATATTTACAAACTATAAATTTTATTATTTTTTACATTAGAATAGATTATTTATTTGCCAAAGATTTTTAGCATATTATTCCAATTACTTATCTCTATAATGAGAACCACATTGAGCTATTAAAATTGTATTTTTTTCAACCCTATAAACAATCCTATTCTTATCGTCAATTCTTCTACTCCAATACTTTGATAGGTCTCCCCTCAATGATTCAGGTTTTCCAATTCCTTCGTAGGGACTTCTTTCAATGTCCTTTATAATTTTTAAAATTTTTCTTAAAGTCTTTTTATCTTCCTTCAGCCAATAATTAAAATCTTCCCAAGCATCATCAGACCATGATTTTATCATCAAAATCTACCTCATGAATTTTTCCCTTCCCTTCTTCAAGTTCTTTTATTGATTTCCCAAGTCTTTTAATATTTTCTTGAGAATAAAAGGGATCAGCTGATATTTCAAAGGGGATTCTTTGCTCATTTACCACCTTAGTTACATATACAGTAAGTGCTGAAGTCATATTAAGTCCCAATCTTTTACAAGTATCTTCCATTTGTTTTTTTAGTTCAGAATCTATTCTAAAATTTATTGTAGCTTGACTCATAAAATCACTCCTCGTATATATATTATAACACATTGTATATAAAATATTATGATAAATAAGGTGAATTGTAAAAACAATTTTAAATAATTTTAATATGACAGGACTTCATAACATCTATTGCAGATTTTTTCTTTTCATCTGTGAGTCCTTCTGTTAAATCTTTATATAGATAAATATTTTTTTCTGGTAAAAATCCCTTTACAAGTAAAGCATTTGAAACAACGCAAATATCTGTTACAAGACCTAAGAAATAAATACTATCTATTCCCTCTTTTTCATCTAAACTTTTTAAATACTCGCCAAGTTCAACTGAAGCAAAAGTATTTTTTTCAAATTTTTTTGCCTTGTCAAAAGATTCTGTCTTTTTTAATTCATCTGCAATTTCGTGACCCCAACTTCCCTTTATGCAGTGCTTAATTGGAAGATTTTCTCCCTCTTTTGTCTTTAAATAATCTTCATAATGAGTGTCTAAAGTATAAATAACTTCTCCCTCAAATTCCTTTACCTTTTCAACAACTTTGTCTAAAAGTTTTTCTGTCTTTTCTCCTTTTAGAGATCCACTAATAAAATCATTTTGCATGTCAATTACAACTAATACCTTCATGTTCTCACTCCTTTTCACTATGATACAATAAGTTTTACATAATTAAAAGTTAACTGTATAATATTTTGGGGTGAATTATGAAATACAAGAGTGTCATTAAGGCAGAATTTTTATACAGAAAAAATAGATTTATAGCAATTTGTAAAAAAGGTTTTTTAAGCTTAACAGTTTATGTTCCAAATACTGGCAGGTGCAAGGAACTTCTCACAGAGGGTGCAACAGTTTTTCTAACTTATGATGACAATCCCAATAGAAAGACTTCTTACACTTTAATTGCTGTTATGAAGGGCGAAAAAATTATAAATATTGATTCCCAAGCTCCCAACCAAATTGTGGAAGAAGCTCTATTAAAAAATAAAATTGACTTAGGATTTAAGTATAATAAAATAAAAAGAGAATACACTCATGGCGATTCACGCTTTGATTTTTACTTAGAAGGGGAAAATAAAAAGGCTCTTTTAGAAGTTAAGGGCGTAACTTTAGAAAAAAATGGCATTGTCGCCTTCCCTGATGCACCAACATCAAGAGGTCTCAAGCACATAAAGGGTCTTATAAATTCAAGGGATGAATATTTAACTTACCTTTTATTTGTAGTTCAAATGAAAGATGTAAAATTTTTTACGCCAAATTATTTGACAGATGAAAATTTTTCAAAGGGGCTTTTAGATGCAAGTAATAATGGAGTTAAAATTCTTGCTTATGACTGCCATGTTAGGAGAAATTCTCTTGAAATTTCAGAAAAAGTGCCTGTGATTTTGGAGGAAAAATGGAATTTAGACTAGCAAAAGAAATAGATAGAGAAAAAATAGAAAAAATTTATGAAGATGGTTCCCTTAAATTAAAATCTCTTGGCATAAATCAATGGCAAGGAAAGGAAAAACCAAATCTCAATGATTTTACAAATTTAGAGGACAATAAAATTATTTATGTACTTGAAGATGAAAAAGAAATTGTCAGTACCCTAATTATTTATGATCACGATGATGATTATGAAAATAATCTTCATGGAAAATGGAATAGTCCAAAGCCCTACCTTGCTCTTCACAGAATTGCGACTTTAAGCTCTCAAACAAAAAAAGGCTACGGAAGAAAAATTATTGAATTTGCTGAATCTTATGCAAGAGAAAATAATTTTAAATCTGTGAGAATTGATACCCATAGAGAAAATAAGTCTATGCAAAATCTTTTAAACTCTCTTGGCTATTCTTATGTAGGAATAGTTTATCTTGGTGGCACAAGAGAAAGATTTGCCTATGAAAAAATATTGTGAGGTTAATATGTTTAAAGAAAAAGAAGACAAGAGGTTTATAAAAATTTTTAAGGAGGGCTCTCTTACTGAGTCCATACAAATTCTATTAGACACTGAGACGGGAGTTAACTATATACACCTAATTGCAGGCTACGGAATCAGTCTCACTCCCCTTTTAGACTCTAATGGGAAAGTTGTAGTTTCAAGTCAAAGAGAGATACAAAATTATATTGAAAGAAATTAAAAAAAGCCACAGCTTACTAAAAATCTTAAAGTAAACTGTGGTTTTTATTTAAATTAAAAGTGGCAAGAAAACTGTAGCAAGTCCTAAGAATATGAAAAAACCAAATACATCTGTAAAAGTTGTAAGAAAAATTGATGATGCAATGGCTGGGTCCACCTTTATCTTATCTAAAATAAGTGGAATTAAAAATCCCATGGAGCAGGCAATTATCATATTGGCAATCATGGCTAAGAATAAAATAAATCCTAAATAAATATTGTGATGCCAAAATACAAAAACTGCCGCTGCCAAAATTCCTATAATAGCTCCTTCAAAAAGTCCCAAAAATATTTCCTTAAATATGAGTTTATAGTCTTCTTTAAGAGATAATTCTCCCCTAGCAAGAGACGTCAGTATAATTGAAAGAGTTTGTGAGCCAGCATTTCCGCCCATTCCCGTTACAATTGGCATGGCTGCAGATAGGACTACAACTTGCGAAATTGTGGATTCAAAACCCTTAACAACTGAAGATGCCAAAAAGGCTGTCAGTAAATTTACAATTAACCATGGAATTCTTGATTTAAAAGAATCCATCCAAGATGAATCGTAAACTTCGTCTGCATTTACACCGTGCATCTGCAAAATATCTTCGTTGTGTTCTTGGTCAATTATGGCGATAATGTCTTCTGATGTTATAACACCAAGTATTGCCATGTTGCTATTTACAACTGGCAAAATATCAAGCTCGTACTTACTAAATAAATTTGCGGCAACTTCTTGATCGTCTGTTCCATATACATAAAAGTCTACTTCTTTTAAAATATCTTTAAGTGGCTTTTTTGCATTAGAAACTAAAAGATCTCTTATAGTAACAATACCTTGAAGTCTGTGATAATCATCTGTTACAAAAATTTCGTCAATAATTTCTGTTTCAGGTGAAATAGATCTAAGTTTTTTTATAGCTTCTTCTGCTGTCAATGTTTCTTTTAAGGCAATAAAATTTGTGGTCATTATACCACCGGCAGATTCTTCATCAAAGGAAAGAATCATCTTTAAAGTGTTTTTCTCTGCACTTTTCATTGAAGATAAAATTGCCTTTCTCCTAACAGTAGAAAGAACTCCCAAGAGGTCGGCTACTATAGAAGTTTCCATGTGAGCAAAAATATCTATTAAATCATCATCAGTAAAATATGCCATCATCCTTGCGCTTAAATCATCTTCTGCCGATTCAAAAAGAAGTGCCATGTTTTCTTGGCTTATTAAGCTTAAAAAAGTTTCCAGGTCTTCATCATTTAAATCTTCAACTTCAAGAGCAATATCAACAGGGTGATATTCATCAAAGAGACTATTTAAGAGCATCTCATCTTTTATATTTATTATTTTTTTAATTTCTTCATTTAAATCCATTTTTTTCACCTGCCAAAGTTTCTAAATCTGTTACAAAAGAAGAAATATCATTTTTCATTCCATTTGTATAATGTGAGTACATCAAATATAGTTCATTCTTTGCCCGAGTCATAGCCACATAAAAAAGTCTTCTCTCTTCACAAAAAAGCTCCTGGTCTTCTCTTATTGCATCAAGGCTTGTAGTAGATGGCAAAGTTCCCTCATATAAGTCTACAACAAAAACCCGCGAAAATTCAAGACCCTTAGCTGAATGAATAGTGGAAAAAGTTAAACTTGCCTTGTCACTTCTTGGCTTTAAAAGATCGTACTCCAACTCCTTTAATCTTCCAATAAATAAATCAAGAGAATTTGCACTTTTTGCAATTAACTTTAAATAATATAAATATTCATTTAAAGTCGCCTCTGTCTCCATAAATCTCTTAGAGTTTTCCCTTAAATATTTGCCATAACCCATTTCCTTATCAATATAATTAATGGCATCATAGATATTGCTTCTGGCAATTTTTTTAAATCCAACTAATAATTTATTTATATTTTTGTGATAATAAGATGGAAGTCCTGGATAGTCCTTTAAAATATTAAAAATATTTTTTCCACGATTTCTCTTCATATAGTCAATATGTTTTTTGGAAATATAACCATCTAATTTAAAATAAAATTTCTCGTAAAGGTCAATATCTGATAAGTCTCGTGAAAAATTTAAAATATCTAAAATATCACGAGTAATAAAATGGGAAAAGAACTTAGTTTTTTTGTCCTTAATATTAAAATTATAATTTTTTCTCTCAAAATACTCCACAAGACCAATGCTTGATAAATTATTTCTATATAAAACACAAATATCTCCTGCATCTTTTTTCATTTCCTTTTCAATAAAGGCATATTGGTCTTTTGGTTCCTTGACCTTAATTATGTTTACAGGTTTTGCAAAAGGATTTTCCGTTATTACAGTTTTTTCAAATCTATTTTCATTTTGTGCAATAAAAATATTTGAAATATTTACAATATTTTTTGTAGAGCGGAAATTTTCTTCCATATAAAAAGTTGCTAGGTCAGGATATTCTTTTTCCAGCTTAAAAAGTTCTTCAGTGTTTGCCCCTCTAAAACCATAAATTGACTGGTCATCGTCAGCAACAACAAATAAGTTGTTATCAGGTTTTGCAAGAAGTTTTAAAACTTGAAATTGACTTCTACTTGTGTCCTGACCTTCATCAAGCTGAATAAACTTAAACCTATCTCTATATTTTTTCCTGATAGAAGCATCACTTTTTAAAATCTCATAGGAAAGATTTATCATGTCATCAAAATCAATTAAATTTTTATCTTTTTTATATTTCTCATAAGTTTCGTAAAACTTAACAAAATTATCAGTGTCGCATCTTTTTGTTTTTGCAAAAGAATTGGGACTAAGCATCATATTTTTGCAATAGCCAACTTCAGAAATTGCCGTCTCAATACGCTCTTCTGTGGGATAAGTTTTATTTACATCTCTATAAATGTCCCTTAAAATTTCATATTTTTTCTTTAAATTTGAATCAATTAAACTTAGAGTTTTACCAGATTTTTTTGAATAATCACGAACAATAGAATAGCAAAAGGCATGAATGGTAGAAAATAAAACATTATTCTCGCCAAACATTAAGTTGTAACGTACTTTAATATCAAGAGCTTGTGCCTTTGAAAAAGTTATAGTAAGAATATTCTTTGGGTCTACTCCTCTTTCTAGTAATCTCTTTGTCCTATGTAAAATCATCGTAGTTTTTCCTGCACCTGGAACAGCAAGAACAAGACCAGGTCCCTTAAAATGTTCTACTGCTTTTAATTGATTAGATGTTAAATTCACTTTCTGTCCTCCCCTTCTAGTGTAAACTATTTCATAATTATTTCAAATCTATTTTTTTAACATTGACATTGTGATATAATTTAAATATAAACTGGTTTAGGGGGTATTACTATGTTAATGACAAATTTCTTGCAAAAAAGAAAGTCTGTCAGAAATTTTAAAACGGACACAGTTCCAAGAGACGTCTTGGAAAATATAAAATTACTTATGGATGAAATGGATCGTGAAGAAAGTGGCATAAGTTTTTCTCTTTATGAAAATGGAAAAATTGTCGCAGATGGACTAAAAGGTAAAGCAGGCTATGCAGGAGTCATGATAGAAGCTCCACACTACATAGCCTTAGATATTAATGGAAAAAAACCACTTAACATATTAAAGGGTGGCTATTGCCTAGAAAAATTAAATACAAAAATAGTTGATCTTGACCTAGACACTTGTTGGATAACAGTTGATAGCGTTGATGAAGATACAAAGAAAGCAATTTTCGGAGAAAATGGAACTGGAATAGATTATTTAATTGCAATTGGCTATGGACAAAAGAAAAAATTATTTGATCCAGAAGTTACAAGTTCAAGACTTACTGTAGAAGAAATTGTTTTCGCAGAAACTATTGGACAAGCAATTTCTATAGAAACACTTGAAAATTATGGACTATTTGATGTGTTTTCATCAGTAAGATATGCACCAAGTCACAAAAATTTCCAACCATGGAGATTTGTCCTTAAAGGATCAAATGTAGAAGCTTATATGGTAAAATCTGAAGAAGACAACAGATCTTTTATAGATATGGGTGTTGTTTTATTCTACATGGAAGAAATGCTAAAGACAATTGGCATAAATAAAAAATGGACAATAGACTTAAAGGATGCAGGAAAATACTATTATATTGGTTCCTTTACTTTATAATCTATAAAATTAAATACTTACGATAAAAATAAGGGCAAGTCGCCCTTTTTTATTTTTCCTAAATTATTCTACAAAAAATTTCCACAAATTAGTGGAGATTCTTTCTATTAATGCAAAAGTCTCCAATCATAAAAAGACACGATATGGCAATCGCATATCGTCTCGTACCTGTTATTACTACTTCATTTCATTTCTTCTAAGTCTTTTTAAACTTATGCTATTTTCAGTTTTCCAATGTGTTTTCCCAATTTGTGTTAGTTTCTAAAACAAAGGCATCTGCGTAAGATGTACTATTGAATAAATAGTTCTTACTTACTCTACCATCAATAATCTCATTTTTATTTATGCATTCCTTTCTCAGTTCATTAATTGATTTTATAATGGAAGTAGAATCTATAATTTCTATCACACTGTCTTTTAGTACTACAAAACCTTCATCTATTCTTTTACACTTTGCCTCTATCAATCTATTTGACTTGCCACTTTTTTCTGGATATTATAGTAATAGTTCTTTATCTCCATTATTATTTTCATTTGAATTTTTTTGTATTTTATAAACTATAGGGACAAATAGTTTATATCCTAGTACACCAAGGACTATTTTTGATTGCTCAATAAAATCTTCCGTCTATGATTCTTTTCTTCTGTTACATCGCCAGGGTTTGAATCATTTTCATTTCTTGGTTTGTATATATCTATATATATCCATGTTAGTAAATTTATTCTCTAGATATGAAATTTCTATTGGTCCAAATTAGTTATAAATTTGATTTTATTTTGTATTACATTTAAGAGTTGTTTTGTACAAACAAAATAATTAATATATATAAGGAAATGAAACTGTTATAAGGGTTATTAAGTAAATTTATTAGTATTCGTTGAAGATTCAAAGTTTTTGATACGGCTATAAATATGACTGTTATAAGGATTCGAAAGTAAGAAGGTGAAAATATGGTATATAATATATTGATAATAGAAGATGATCTTGGTTTAGCTAAAAGCATTACAAATGTGTTAGAAAAATATAATTTTCGTTCTTCTATTCTAGATGATTTTGAAAATATCGAAGACAGAGTAGTTGACACTAAGCCTAGTTTAATAATTTTAGATATTAATTTACCCTACTATAATGGGTTTTATTGGTGTCGTAAAATTCGGAAAATAACGTCGAATCCTATTATGATAATTTCTTCAAGAGATAGTAATATGGATCAAATTATGGCTCTTGAATATGGAGCAGATGATTACATTATCAAACCTTTTGATATCGAAATTTTAATCGCAAAAATTAATAGTTTGCTTCGACGTACATTTGGAGAATTATCAGCAAATACTATAAATGAAACATTAAAAGTTGGTAGTATTATCTTGGATAAGGACAGACAGCAGCTGTTATCTGGTGAGAATCAAATTGATTTGTCTATTACAGAACTGAAAATACTCAAAAAATTGATTGAAGAATACCCTAACTCTGTGTCAAGAGATGAATTGTTTTTCGAAGTATGGGACGAAAAAAATTTCGTAGAGGAAAATACCTTGAATGTAAATATAGGAAGAATCAGAAGAAAAATAGACGATAATCAATTGCCTATTGGCATACGGACAATTCGAACTTTTGGATACCAATTAGTGGAAGAGGAAGATGGTAGATGAAATTATTCATAAAAGACCATTTGAGTTTTGTTTTATTATATGTAATTAATTTTATGTTTATACTGCTTATAATTTGGTTAAACGGGGTATATCTTAGTTCACAACTGATGATTTATATGTTGTTGTTATCTTTATTCATTCTCTTTATATTTCTTACCATACGGTATTACAAGAAAGCTACAGTATATAAAACGTTAAGTATACCATCTTCAAACTTAAGAAGTATGAAAAAAAGGCTACAAGGGACCGATTTGTTCACTGATTCTTTTATTAAGCATGAAAATCAAAATTATAATCAATTCTTGAGTGAAATCGTAAATTATAAAAATAAAAATAGTGAGTGGAGAACTTATATTGTTCAATGGGTACACCAAATGAAATCTCCAATCAGTTCAATGCGTCTAGTATTGCAGAGCAGAAAGCATAACGAAGAGAACATGCAGCTATTAGTTGAATTGGATCAAATAGATAAGCAACTAAACAATATTTTGAACTTAGCTAGGCTAGAGGCAGTAGACAGGGATTTGAAAATTGAGCCAATAAACTTAAATGAAAGTATTAATAGAATAATCAACCAAAACAAGCGATTGTTTATTCAAAAAAATGTATTTCCTAAAGTCCAGGTAGAAAATGCTAGCTCAACTGTGCTAAGTGATAAAAAATGGTTAGACTTTATCCTTGATCAATTAGTCCATAACGCTATAAAATTTTCTAATCCAACAGATCAAATCATTTTTAACATAAAGCAAATAGATAATAAGTGTTGTTTAGATATTAGCGATACAGGTATAGGAATTGTAAAAGAAGATATTCCTCGTATTTTTGATTTGTATTTTACTGGAAAAAACGGACGTACTAATAATAACTCCTCGGGTATAGGGCTTTATTTAGTTAAACAAATTTTAGAGGAATTAGGGCATAAGATTAAAGTTGAATCTGAACAGTTAAAAGGAACGAAATTCACTATATATTTTGATTAAGAAAAAAGGTGACAAAATTGTCATCTTTTTTTATTTATCTCGATATTATAATCAAAAAAAATCTTTTAATATAAGAATAAAGGAGTGATAATAATGAATTTATTAGAACTACATAACGTGAGTCATGTGTATGGAGATGTAGTAAAATCAAAGGGTCTGGATAATATTTCCTTAACTACTCAAAAGGGTGAGTTTGTCGCCATTATGGGTCCTTCTGGAAGCGGAAAATCAACTTTATTGAATGTTATTTCTGGTATTTTACCTGCTACCTCTGGAAGTGTTTTGCTTGCAGGAAAAAATATAGCTAATCTTCATGATGAAGAAGCAGCTTTATTTAGACGAAACACATTAGGATTTGTTTTTCAAGACTTTAACCTTGTTGAAACATTAACAGTAAGAGAAAATATTATGCTACCTTTGATGTTTAAGAATGAGGATGTTAAATCTATGAAGGAAAAATCAGAGAAGGTAGCTGAATCGTTAGGCATTTCTAATATTTTAAATAAACGCACGCAAGAAATTTCAGGAGGACAAGCTCAAAGAACAGCAATTGCACGGGCTATTGTCCATCAGCCGGAATTATTATTGGCAGACGAGCCGACGGGAAACTTGGATTCTTCTAATTCTGATGAGGTTATGAAAATTTTTGAAAATCTTAACTGTAATTATGGAATGTCTATTTTTTTGGTAACACATGATGTTAAGACAGCAACTTATAGTCAGAGAGTCATATTTATAAAAGACGGAAAAATTTATAATGAAATCCGTAAAGGAAACAATCTTATAGAATATCAGGAAAATATTCTCAATGTTCTTAATGTAATTGGAGGTATGTAGAATGAATCTCCGAGATTTTGCTAAAAATAATATAATAAGGGATAAAGAAACGTACATTGGCTATTGGCTAAGTTGCACGTTTACTGTATTTGTCTTTTTTATCTTTTCAGTAAATCAGTTTCACCCCGAACTTAATCAAGGTCCAGGAGCAGTTGCAACCATTATGGGATCTTCTCAAGTGATAGTTGTGTTGTTTTCTATATTCTTCTTAGGATTATCAATCAATTCATTTTTATCTAGACGTGAAAATATGTTTGGTGTTTTACTTATGATGGGAATGTCGAAAAAACAACTGCGTCGATTAATTATCATAGAAAATATGATAATTGGATTTTCATCTATAATAGTGGGGATACTTCTCGGTTTAGCATTTGGACATATACTTGTCTTGTTGATGGCAAATATAATTAATCTAAGCTCAATCTCCTTTTATTTCCCTATGGAATCAATCGTTGTTACGTTTATTGCTTTTAGTATTTTATTCTTTTTGATTGCATTCTTCCGATCACAAGTTATATTAAAAAAACCAATATATAACCTACTAGATGTAAACCAGAATGAATATGGAAGTATAACATATTCTCGTTTTTTATCTATTACGGCTATAATCTTAATTCTCCTGGGATACGCCCTAGCTAATATTCATACAATCAATCGATTAATACCAAAGAGATTTGATATGCTGAATACTCTTCAAAACTCAGATATATTACATGTTTTAATTGGCGGATTGGTAACAATTGGTATGTTCTTATTTTTCACTCAATTCTCTAAGTATTTTACAGACAAAGTAAGAAGAAACGAAGAATACTATCTGAAAGATACGAGAGCATTATGGATTTCTGAGTTAATGTATCGATTATCCAGCAATTCAAAAACCATGTTTATTTCAGCATTGCTACTAACTGTAGCTTTTATTACTACTATTGGGACAATTGCCTTAAACTCTACTGCTGATGATGAAGTTTCCGAAACAACTCCATTTGATATTTCCTATTTTTCGTTTCAACCGAATGAAAAAGAAGAGGATAACATAAAGTTTATTACTTCTAACCTTAGGGAAGCTGGCGTATCTTTTCAGTTAAATAGTGTACCTATTTTACAAAAAGACGATCAATCGAAAGATATTATCATTTCTCAAGAAGATTACAATAGTGTGTCTAATGAGAATGAAAAGATAGAACTGACTGGCAATGAGGCGGTAACATTATCAAATGAAGATTCTCAAGAAAAAATTTCTATAACTGATAATGTAACAATTACTATCGTCGATAATCGCCCGAACATTTTTGATTCTTACCGTTATAGTGATATTTATGTAGTGAATAATGAGCTTTTTAGCCAATTAGCACAAATATTCGAACATACGCAAACATCCTTTTTGTATCATTTTTCAGACACTACAACAGATGAGCAAGCAAGGCAAGTAGCAACAGTTAATAGAGAAATTTTAGGGTCTGGTCGTTCTGAAGGCAATGATTTTCTCTTGATACAAAAAATTGAAAGAGTTGATTTAGAAAGATATACGTATCAAGTTTTAACGTATATTGGGATTATGCTAAGTGTAATCTTTATTCTTGCGGCAGGAAGCTTAATTTATTTCCGTCTATTAAGTAATATTAGAGGATCTAGTCCCACATATACTAACCTATATAAAATTGGATTGTCTATTAATAAAATCCAAGAAATGCAACGCAAACAATTTACGATCTTATTCTTTGCACCCATTCTATTTGCGATAGTCAATACGATTTTTGCGGTTAACATGTTATCCTATTTACTCGCAACCTCTATATGGGAGCAAACTATTCTGATTGCTTTAGTATTATTGGTTATTCAGGTTCTATATTATTACTTTATGAATAATCGTTTCAAAGCAAAAATTGAATTGATTCTAACTCAAAAGTAACCGTGTAAAATATTTTTAGAAAATCAAGAAGATTGACCTAGTAATTACTGAAAAGACTGACTATATGAGAACTATTGCTGAATATTATTGTTCAAATCTTCAGACTGTTTTTAACTCAACTTTACCATTGATTAAAACAATCTATTCCTTATGAAATCGCGGAACTTTTAGGAATCTTATGTTATAAGAATAAAATAACTAACCTAACAGAAAATAATCGAATTGATTTACAAGTTATTCATAGAGATATGATCCAACAATGTGGCTATAATCTTTATTAGAATGCCATGTATAAAAAAGCGATTGGCTCGTTATCCTTAGCCATACTCGAGATTAGATTCTGCCCATGAATTCATAGATTGAGTAAAGACGTAATCCATCATATTCTCAAATACAAATGGGAAGAGTTAAGATTATCTGTCCAACTAGAAGAATTTGCCAATTATGAAGCTGTCACTATTATTATTAAATATATCAACGGAAATATTTGGCTTATCCAACGAATATTCACCCAAATCGAAAAAATATTGGAAATCAATAACCTTGAAACTATCACGATCGACGTAATTTAAGCTTTACGAGATACTTTAGTCATTGGAATAAACTAAGTAATAAAAAAGACTATTAACATCGATAAAAAATGGACAATAGACTTAAAGGATGCAGGTAAATATTATTTCATTGGCTCCTTTACTTTATAATCTATAAAATTAAATACTTAAGATAAAAATAAGGGCAAGTCGCCCTTTTTTATTTTCTCTAAATTATTCCACAAAAAATCTCCACTACATTGTGTAGATTTTTTTTAATTTTTTTTAAAACTAATTAATAAACCTAAATATTTTCTGTAAGTGAATCAATATTTTCTTTAGCAGCATCTTCATCTAAACCCAAGCCCTTGGCAAAATACATGAGCCCATTTTTTGTATCTTCTAGATTCTCAAAAGAAGCTGAAGCAAAGGCTAGGCCCAATGGTTTATCATAAGTTACACTTTTATCTGTAAAAAAATAATCTGCGTTTAAGTTATTTATAAGCTTAAAATCGGGCTCCCTTTCATCACCTATAAGGCTGGCATTAGGATAGATGGATTCTGCCCCCTTAGGTACTGCCACTACATTTTCATATCCTAAAAATTTTAAGGTCTTCGCAGCTTTTACTGACATGGCAACTATTCTCGGATTTTCTTTTTCTACAAAAAGTCCACTATCTTTAGTATCTGCCGTTTTTTCTTCTTTTTCTTCGCCAACATTTTCTTGGCTTACTTCTATTGCATTAGAATTATTTTCTACTCTTGCTTTTTCCTGAGATTTGCAAGAAGTTACAATCATCATCAAAAGTAAAACAAAAAAAGTCTTGATATAAAACTTTCTTTTCATAGGACACCCTCCTTTTAAATTTTCCCCTATGTTTAATTCATTTTATTACCATGATATCACATTATTTAAAAAAAATAGAAGGGCGAAATTTTGTGAAGCTTTTATATATTTAAAGGACTTAAAAATTGTATTTAAAATTTTTTAAATTTTTAAAAAAATTTGCAAGAAAAAACTGCCGCTTGCACGACAGTTCCTTAATTTAGATTTTAAAGATTAAGCATTAACTTTTTCTTTTTCTGCTTCAGCTTTTTTAAGCTTTGCTTCTTCAAGTTTTGCTTGTCTTTCTTTTTCTTTCTTTTCTTTTTCCTTTTGTTTCATCTTTTCCACTCTTTCAGGATATTCGCAATAAATTGCTCCTGTTGGACATTTTGAAACACAAATTCCACAGTTGATACATTTATCATAATCAATTGATGCTAGGTTGTTTTCTACATGGATTGCATCCTTAGGACAGTTCTTTTCACAGATTCCACATCCTATACAACCAATGCTACAATTTGTCCTTACAACTTTTCCTGGATCAAGTGATTTACATTCAACAACTGTTTTTGATTTGTAAGGTCTAAGTGCAATGATTTTTTTAGGGCAAATGTTGATACATTTCATGCAGGCAACACATTTTTCCTTGTCTACTACTGCTACTCCATTTACCATGTGAATTGCGTCAAATTCACAAACACTTACACAAGTGCCACCGCCGCAGCAACCAAAGTTACAAGCTTTTGCACCTTGTTGATAGTCAGAGATTAATCTACAATCAACTAAATCATTGTAATCATATTTATTTTTTGCCTTGTTGCAATCGCCTTGGCAAAGTACGCAGGCAACATTTCTTTCTACATTTCCTGCATTAACACCCATTACTTGGCTAACTTTTTCAGCTGTATCTGCACCACCAATTACACAACCATTTACTGGTGCTTTTCCATTGGCAATGGCTTCTGCTAAACCATCGCAACCAGGAAATCCACAAGCTCCACAGTTTGCTCCCGGAAGTACATCTCTAACTTCAGCGACCCTTGGATCTACCTTTACATAAAAAACCTTTGATGCTATTGAAAGAATTACTCCGAAAAATGCTCCTGCAATTCCCAAAAACAAGACTGGGGTAAGTACTGTACTAATTTCCATAATTACCTCCTATACCAATCCGCCGAAACCTGAAAATGCAATTGCCATTAAGCCTGCACTAACAAGTGCTATTGGAACTCCTTGAAGTGGCTTAGGTACATTTGCAAGCATTAATTTTTCTCTAAGAGCTGCAATTAATACTAGAGCAAGTGTAAAACCTACTGATGCTCCAAATCCGCTAAATATTGTTTCTATTAAGTTATATCCATTTTGAACATTTAAAACTGTTACACCAAGTACAACACAGTTTGTAGTAATAAGTGGAAGATAAACACCCATTGCTTGGTAAAGTGAAGGTGATGATTTCTTTATAAACATTTCTACAAATTGTACTAGTGATGCAATTACAAGTATAAATGCAATTGTTTGTAAATACTCAAGTCCAAATTTATCTAATACAAAAATTTGAATTAGCCATGTGATTGCAGATGCAAGTACAACTACAAAGGTAACGGCAACTCCCATTCCAAGGGCAGTTTCTGTCTTTGAAGAAACACCTAAGAAGGGACAAATTCCTAAGAATTGAGCAAAAACATAATTATTTACAAGTATTGTTGAAATTAAAATCGTTAAAATACTTTCTAACATTAGTCTGCCCTCCTATTAAGTAACATTCTAAATCCTGCAATTAAAAATCCTAAAAGTATGAAGGCACCTGCTGGAGCTCCCATAAGTCCTATTCCTGGATAAGATTCTGGTAAAATATTTACATTAAATAGTGTACCATATCCAAAAAATTCACGAACAAGACCCATTGCAAGAACTGCAATTGTATATCCTACTCCTGTTCCTATTCCATCTACTATAGATGGGATGAGTGGATTTTTATAAGCAAAACCTTCAGCTTCCCCAAGAATACAGCAGTTAACTACGATTAGTGGTAAGAAAATACCAAGTGCTGCATAAATTGGTTGTGAATAAGCTTGAAGTATCATTTGTACTAATGTTACGAAAGTAGCAATTACTACGATAAAACAAGGAATTCTTATTTTATCAGGTATTATTTTTCTAAGTGCAGATACAACTCCATTACTCATAATAAGTACGAAAGTAACTGCAACTCCCATTGCCAATGAGTTTGTTAAGTTATTTGTTATAGCCAGTGTTGAACAAAGCCCTATAAGTTGGATGAATACGGGGTTGTTTTTAAAAGCACCGTCTAAAAATACTTTAGATAATTTCATTTTAAACCTCCTTATTCATTCTTTAAAACTTCGTTATAAACTTTAACGGCATCGTTGGAACCTGCTAGGGCACCCTTAGATGAAATTGTTGCTGATGTAAGCCACATAACTTCATCTTCAGCCTTTGGATCCTTTGAAAGTTTTAAAGGACCTGTTGCAGATTTTCCTTCGTAAGATGGATAATATTCATCAGTTGTGATTCTTGAACCAAATCCACTTGTTTCACCATTGGAAATATTTCTAAATCCTGCGATTTTATCTCCATCAAGTAAAAATCCAAGAGCATTAACCATAGCTCCACCATAACCATTTGATTTAACATTGACACCATATCCAACAACTTTGTCGCCTTTTTTTGCAACAAATATTTTTTCGATATTTGGATATTTTTCTTTTATTGAATTTAATTTTTCTTGATCATATTCTTCAAAGTTATCGGCATTATCGCCAAAGATGACTTCATATGATGCAAGTGTATTTTTTAGTTCAGTTTCTGCAATTACTGGAGCAGTAAAACTATTTACAACTGCCAAAAGTCCTGCAGATAGGGCGCAGAAAACTAAAAGTATAATTCCAAATTTTACTGGTTCTTTCATTTACTTCGCCTCCCCATATGCACTTGTTACTGTAAGTTTATCAATTAAAGGTGTTGCAAGGTTCATTAGACATATTGCATAGGAAACACCTTCTGGAAGAGATGCCTTTACTCTTATTACTGCTGTTAAAATACCACAGCCAAGGGCAAAGATTATTCTTCCCTTTCTATTAATTGGGTTTGTAGTGTAGTCAGTTGCCATAAATATTGCACCTAAAAGTAATCCTCCTGCTAATAATTCATAAGGAATTACATTCATAGGAATACCTAGTATTCCAAGACAAACTGCAGTTGTTGCAACATAAATTACTGGGATTTCCCAAGAAATTACTTTTCTAAATACTAAATAGGCAAAACCTATTAAAAGTGCAATTGCTGAAGTTTCTCCAATTACGCCACCAATATTTCCAATTAACATATCCTTCATTGCTGGTAAGTTTGAAAGATCTCCACCTGCAATAATTTGGAGTGGTGTAGCATAAGAAACTCCATCCATAGTTGATGCTGAAGTTGTTAAACCTTGTTTTAATAATTCTGGTGAAATATAATCAGTGATTTGTTTAGGCCATGAAGCCATAAGTACAAGTCTTGCAGCAAGAGCTGGGTTCATAAAGTTAAATCCAATTCCACCAAAACATTCTTTTACTATTAATATTGAAAAAACGGATCCGAAAGCTGCCATCCATAGTGGAAAAGATTGTGGCATATTTAGCGCAATTAAAATTCCAGTTACTACAGCAGACAAGTCCTTTATTTGTACAGTCTTTTTAAGTGCAGTTTGAGTTACATACTCAGTTGCAACACAAGCTACTACACAAGTTAGAATAAGAAGAAGTGATCTTGTTCCAAAGAAATATACAGAAGCAATCATTGCAGGAACAAGTGCTATGATTACATCAAGCATAATCTTTTGAACTGTATCATTTGATCTAATGTGAGGAGCAAGTGACACGAAGCGAGCTTCATTTACTGTAATCGGATCTTTAGTTATTTTATTATTTTCCAAATTGATCCCTCCTATTTCTTTTGATTAGCTCTGATTTCTCGTTTAGCTAATTTAACAGATGCACTTAGATGTCTCTTTGCTGGACAAACGAAGGAACATATTCCACATTCCATACATTGGTCAGCATGTAAGCTGCTACATAAATCAACATCGCCCTTTAAAATTGCATGATTAATATCAGTTGGATTAATATTTGCTGGACAGTGATCTACGCATCTTGAACATCTAATACATGGAGATTCAATTCTTTCTGTAATTTCTTCTTCTGTGAAAACTAAAATACCTGAAGTAGTCTTTGTAACAGGTGCGTCAAGACTAAATACTGACTTACCAGTCATAGGACCACCACAAATAATTTCTTTAAAGTTTTCCTTTACTCCACCGCAGAAATCTAAAATATCTCCCACAGGAGTACCTATTTTAACGAGAATATTCTTTGGTTCTTTAATACCAGAACCAGAAACAGTTATTACTCTTTCATAAGAAGGCTTTCCTTCTATCATTGCTTCATAAAATGCAAGAGTTGTACCAACATTTGTTAGGAAAACTCCAACATCATTTGTTACACCATTTTGTGGAACAATTCTTCCAACAACAGCTTCAGAAAGTCTCTTTGAATCACCTTGTGGATATTTAGTTTGACATCCAACAACTTTTAAGTGACTCCAATTAGGATTTTTTCCTATAACTTCTTCCATTTTAGCAATTGCATCTGGTTTATTTTCTTCAATTGCCATGTAAGAAGCTTTTTGATTGTAAAAATGTGAGAAAATATTTAATCCTTCTAATATCTCCTCAGTTTTTTCTAGCATAATTCTGTGGTCACAAGTGAGGAAAGGCTCACATTCTGCCCCATTTATTATACATTCATCTAGGGCTGGGTCTTCACCTTTTAATTTTGCGTGAAGAGGAAAACCAGCACCACCCATACCAACGACTCCCTTTTCTTTAATAAAAGGAACTAAATCGTCAATTGGATGATCCTTATAATCTTTAAAAGATTTAAGATCATCTGTCATTTCATCTTTGCCATCGTTTTCTATAACGACACAATCACAATACCTTCCATCAGCCGTATACATTCTTTTAATCTCTTTAACTGTACCTGATACAGAAGAGTGTATTGCAGCTGATATATAAGCATCAGAATTACCCACCATTTGTCCAACTTTAACAGAATCGCCCTTTGACACAACTGGTGAGCATGGTGCTCCAATGTGTTGTGACATAGGTATGTAAACAATCTTAGGACTTGGCATCCTCTCAATTGCAATCTTTTCTGTCAAAGTTTTGTGTTCGTCCATGTGAACTCCACCTACGGAAAAAGTGAGATTTCTTGAACTCATAAAACTTCACCCCTTATTCGGCATAAGCCTAATTTTTTACCTTTTGTTATAATTATAACACTAAATTTAATTAAAGTATATGATTCTACTTAAAAATTTAAGGTCGGGAAATCTTTTACAATGTTTAAAAGTAGTCAATCTTAAATTTATCTACTTGCAATTTTTTTTAGGAATTTTTATTTATCTTTTTTTATTTTTATTTTGTTTGTAATTTTATTAAGCATAAAAAAATTCTCACGACTTTTTATCGTGAGAAAAATTTTATATTTATTAATTATTTTTTAATTATTTCTTTCATAAGGAAGTCCATCAGAGGATGGTGCTCTTGATCCCTTAACAAAGACAATTAATACAATAAGAGTAATTGCATAAGGAATCATTGAAAGTAAATTTGTGTCGATTTTTATGCCTATGGAGCCAAGGAAAACTGATAGACCTTGGGCAAAACCAAATAATAGACAGGCAAACATAGCTCCTTGTGGTCTCCATCCGCCAAAGATAACTGCAGCAAGGGCAATAAATCCTTGACCTGATATAAGTGTCTCTCTGTAATTTGAAACTACTGCAAGAGACATGGATGCTCCACCTAGTCCTGCCAAAAATCCAGAAGCAAGGACGCAGATGTATTTTATTTTGTAGGCATCTACACCAAGAGTTTCTGCTGCCTTAGGATATTCACCTACTGCTCTTATTCTTAAACCAAGTTTTGTCTTGTAAAGAATAAAATAAACTATAAATACAAGGACAAAGGCAAGATATACTGAAACATATTGTGAAAAAACTATGTCCAAAAATCTTGTAATGCTCTTTCCAGATCCATTCTTAAATAAATTTCCAAATAAAACAGGAAGTTTATTCTCGTAATTAATGGACTTTGACATGGCAGCTCCATCAAAGAAAAGTCTGCAAAGGAAAAGTGAAAGTCCTGGTCCAATTAAATTTATGGCAATACCACTGACAACATGGTCTGCTGCAAAATTTATTGTAGCTATGGCGTGAAGAAGAGCTATTAACATTCCCCCAAGTCCGCCACACAAAAAGGCAATCCAAGGATTTCCTACATAATAACCAACAATAGAGCCAACTACTGCACCTATGGACATCATTCCTTCAAGTCCAATATTTACAACTCCTGAGTTTTCAGATAAAACTCCACCAAGGGCTGTATAAATAAGAGGGGCTGAATATAAAAGTGTAATTGATAAAATACTTGCTAAACTTAAAAGTGGACTATTCATTTGCTCCTCCTTTATTTACCTTGTCGGGATCTTTTTTTGACCATTTATTTGAGAAAAATCTAATCATATCTAAAAGTTTTGGCATTGCTATAAATAAAATCATAATGCCCACAATTATTTTAACTACTTCAGAGTAAGTTCCAATTGTTGTAAGTTTTCCTCCACCATAAGTAAGTCCTGCATATAAAAGTGCAGCTGGTATTGTTCCAAGAGGATTATTGCCTGCAATAAGAGCAACAGCCATGCCATCAAAGCCATAGCCTTCTTGTCCTGCCATAATTCCAATGTTACCTGAAACACCAAGAACTGTAATTGCACCAGCAAGTCCTGCCAAAATTCCTGCAATTCCCATTGATGTAACAATGGATTTATTAATACTTATGCCGCCATATTCTGCTGCCTTGTCATTAAAACCTACTGCACGAAGTTCATAGCCAAGAGTAGTTTTTTTAAGAATATACCAAATCACAAGTGCTGCAACAATAGCAATTATAATTCCAAAATTTACTGGTGGATTTAAAATATCTCTTAAAAATTTATTATTTGCTAAGACCGCTCTTCCCGCTTCACTTGTCTTCCAAGCACCAAGAATTTTTATGCTTGCTGTATTTTTTATTGAATAGGAGTTATCTGACTCTATATTTCTTAAAATTGGAAAACTCAAAAGATAATTGCTTAGATAAAAGCCAATCCAATTCATCATAATTGATGAAATAACTTCATTTACCTCAAATTTTGCCTTTAAAATACCAACTATTGCTCCCCAAATATATCCGCAAAGTGCACCTGCAAGAAGGGCAACAAGACCGTGAAGGACTGGTGGCAAGTCTACTAAAAGACCAACAACTAAGGCACCAATGGAGCCAACAATATATTGACCTTCAGCACCAATATTAAATAGTCCTGTGTTAAAGGCAAAGGCAACAGAAAGTCCAGTTAAAATTAATGGCACAGCCTTTACAATTGTCCAGGAAATATATTTTGGCTTGCCAAAGGCACCAAAAAATATAACTTTATAGGCTTCTATTGGATTAGTTCCGCTGACAAGTAAAATAATAGAGCCAATTAAAATACCAAGAATAATGGCAAGTACTGTATATAAAAATCTATTTCTCTTCATTTTTACCTCCTGCCATGTATAATCCTATTTCACTTTCATTAGTTTCTTTGGCATCAAAAGTTTTTAAAATTTTGCCATTGTAGATTACAGAAATTCTATCAGATAATGCCATAATTTCATCAAGTTCAAAGGAAATAAGTAGCACTGCTTTGCCCTTATCTCTTTGATTTATCAAAAAGTTTCTAATATATTCTATGGCACCAACATCAAGACCTCTAGTAGGTTGTGCTGCAATTAAAAGATCTGGGTCGCTGGAAATTTCTCTTGCAAGAATTACCTTTTGTTGATTTCCCCCAGAAAGCTCTCCAGCAAGTCTATCTATATTCCTAGGTCTAATGTCATAATCATCTTCCAGCTTCCTTGCGTGATCTTCAATATTTTTAAAATTTAAAATACCCTTTTTAGAATACTCATCCTTATAATATTCCTTTAGGATTAAATTTTCTGCAACGCTAAAATCTAAAACTAAACCACGAAGCTGTCTATCTTCTGGAATTGAATTAATTCCCTTTTCAATAATTTCTCTTGGACTTTTATTTAAAATTTCCTCGCCCTTAAAAATAATTGCGCCGCTTTCAGCTAACTTTAGACCTGTTAAAGTTTCTATAAGTTCAGATTGACCGTTTCCATCAACTCCAGCAATGCCGTGGATTTCTCCAGCCCTTACATCTAAATCTAAATCATCTAATTTTTTTACATTTCTAAAATCTCTTGCACACAATTTTTTGATTTCAAGAATAGTATCGCCAGCTTCCACATCTTTTTTATTTACATCAAGATGAACCGCTCTACCAACCATCATGTCTGCAAGCTCTGATTCAGTAACATCAGAGACATTTACAGTTTCAATTTTTTTGCCACGTCTTATTATTGTGCACCTGTGTGCCATTTGCTTAATTTCCTTTAATTTGTGAGTGATAATTATAATTGACTTACCTTCCTTGGAAAGGTTTTTTATTATTTCAATAAGCTCCGTAATTTCTTGTGGCGTCAAAACAGCTGTTGGCTCGTCAAAAATTAAAATATCAGCGCCTCTATAAAGGACTTTTAAAATTTCAACTTTTTGTTGAGTACCAACAGAAATATCTTGAATTTTAGCATCGGGATCAATTTTAAAACCATATCTCTCAGAAAGAGCAATGACATCTTCCCTTGCCTTTTTTATATCCACCTTTATGCCCTTCATGGGTTCCATGCCAAGAACAATATTTTCAACAACAGTAAAGGGCTCTATTAACATAAAATGTTGATGAACCATGCCTAGTCCTGCCTTGATTGCATCATTAGGATCCTTAAATACTTTTTTTTCATTGTTTATATAAATATCACCTGATGTAGGAGAACTCATGCCATAAAGCATATTCATAAGAGTGGTTTTGCCGGCACCATTTTCTCCAAGAAGAGAATGAATTTCACCTCTTCTAATATCAAGATCAATTCCATCATTTGCAGTGAAATCGCCAAATTTTTTTGTGATATTCTCCATGCGAACGACTAAATCTTTGTTATCAATTTCCAAGACAAACGCTCCTTTGTTATATTAAATAAATTATACCAAAGATTATAGAACTTTTAAAATAAAATAGAGTAAAAAAAGAAATCTCTTAATAAAATATGTCATATAAAATAAAAAAGCCACCTCATAAATATGAGATGACTTTTAAAAATTTTTAAAAATTATTTATATTGGTTATAAGTTTCTTCGTTGTAAGGAACTTTAATTTCGCCAGAAATAATTTTTTGAGTTATTTCGTCAACTTTCTTTAAAATTTCAGGTTTAACATTTTTGTCAGATGTTGGTGCAATACCTACTGCTCCATTATCAGCTAAACCAAATTCAATAGTTCTTCCACCTTCAAATTTTCCTTCTTGCATATCTTTTACAACTTGGTAAACAGCAACATCGCCATTTTTCATTGCAGAAGTTAATACATTTTCAGGAGCTCTGTCGTTTTGGTCTCTATCAACACCAATTGCCCACTTGTCAGCTTCTTTAGCAGCTTCGATAACACCTTCGCCTGCTCCACCAGCTGCGTGGAATACTACGTCAGCACCATTTTGGAACATAGTAGCAGTAATTGATTTACCCTTTTGTGCATCAGAGAAGTTTCCAACATATTGGCTAAGAACTTCTATGTTAGTTCCCTTTTCTTTAGCTGCGTAATCAACACCAGCCTTGTAACCATATTCAAATCCCCAGATGATGTTTCCTTCTTGACCACCAACAAAACCAACTTTGTTAGTTTCAGTAGTCATACCAGCAATATAACCAACTAGGAAAGATGGTTCTTGTGCCCTAAACATAATTCCAAGTAAGTTTTTAGGAGCTTCGATTTTGTTTCCATTTCCATCAACTGTAACGTCAACGTCAACTATTGCATAGTTGATTTCAGGATACGTTCCAGCAGCTTCAGCTACATTTGCACCCATTTTAAAACCAGCACCAACGATTAAATTCTTCTCTTGATCAGCAAAAGTTTCTAAGTTTGGAGTGTAGTCTTTAGTATCTTTAGATTCAATGTATTCAGCTTTTACTCCAAGTTCTTTTTGAGCCTTTTGAAGTCCTTCCCATACACCTTGGTTAAAGGATTGGTCGTTAACTCCACCTTCGTCAGTAACAAAACCAACATTTACATCAGTTTTAGCTTCTGTGCTTTCTTTTTTAGTAGCGTTTTCAGCTTTATTATCAGCTTCTTTTTTATTTCCGCCACCACATGCAACAAGTGTCATTGCCATTAATAACACTGCTAGCAAAGTAAGTTTCTTCTTCATAAATAAATCCTCCTATTTGTATTTAATTAAATTATATATTATAGCGACACTTATTTCAATTTTATATAAAAATAAAAATTTTTTAGAAAAAGTTTTCACAAATCTTCCAATAAAAAAAGCCCAACTAAGTTGAGCTTTTAATAATATTTTGTTATCCTATGAAAACTCTTGGTATCATAAATAATACTACTGATAATACAAAGTACATTAACAAAAAGGCTAGTGATTGTTTCATTTCCTTTGTGCCAAAAGTTAGGTCGTCATCTGCTGATAAAAATCTTGCAACAATTGATGCAAGGCAGCCCAAAATTGGATAAATAATTAGGAGTCCAAGGTTACTTGTTCCCTTACCTATAAATCTATAAAAGGCAGGAATCATTATAAATAATGCACCAAGATAAATTGGGAAACTTCCCTTATCAAGCCAAATTAGTGCAATTACAGCAATTGTCAAAATTAAAAATGCAACTGTTGAAATTGTGTTAATTAGTGAAATTTTATTTATCAAAGCTTGGTTAATTAATTCCAATTTATTGATATAGTAGCCAGAATTTGTGTAGGCTTCCTTTACGCTATCTGTTGATTTTGTAGTTTCTGTCCAGTTTTCTACCTTTGCATTTGTTACAAATATTGATGCGTCTTCAACTTTTTGTCCACCAGAAAAATATAGTGGATTTGGACTATAGTAAACTTCAAAATCATATTCTCCAACTTTTTCTGACAAGTCCAATTTTACTTCACTTAGTGCTTTAAATTCTTTATTTTCAGTTTTGTTGTAAAAATCTTTAACTTTTAATTTTAATTTTTCTTCAAAAAGTGATTTGTTAATTTTGTCAAAATCTCCTTTAAGATTTACCTTTGACTTAGTAAAGTTTACTCCTTCACCAAAGAAAATTTGTCTAATTGGCGTACCCATTATTCTTGCAGTTGTATCTTCTCCTGTGTAAGAAAATTTTATGTCATATTTTATGAGTTTTTCGCTACCTTCATTTACAACAGATCTTGCAACTTGAAGATTTTCTACTCCATCGGAATTGTTAAATAAAATTCCGTCAAATTCTCTTTCTACATTTGAACTTGGCCACATAAGAGACTTACTTAAAAAAGCAGTTAGAGAAACTAACATAAGTACTAATAAAAAAATTGCAAATATTATAAGCTTTTTTATTCTCTTGTTCATTTTAAACCTCCATTATGAAAACATTTCGCTTATACTATATAATATCACATGAAGGTCCTAAAATAAACAAATTTATTAGCATATTAAAGATTGGAAGCATTTATTTCTGTCCATATTCTATCGTAAACTTTTATAAAATCGCCAAGATCCCTAAAAGCTTCAAGTGGTGGAAGTAAGTCTATGTCTGGATAGGCAACTTTTGAATTTTTAATTTCATCTGGAAGAAGGTCTTTTACGCCCTTAACTGGTGAAGTGTATCCAACACAGTGTTCTGCATTTTTTGCTTGCACTTCTTTTTTAAGCATATAATTTATAAATTTTTCTGCTCCAGATACATTTTGTGCATTCTTTGGAATTACCATGGAATCGTACCAAATATTTGAGCCTTCCTTTGGAACTACATAATCTAAATCTTCATTTTGTTGCATCATAAGAAGGGCATCACCTGAATACATTACAGATAAATTCGCATCTCCTTGCACAACTACATCTCTTCCATCATCATCAAGATAAGCATATACAAGTGGTTTTTGTTCAATAAGAGATTTTTTTGCTTCTTCAAGTTCCTTTTCATTTGTTGAATTTAGTGAATAGCCAAGTCTTTTTAGGGCTAGGCCAAGAGTATCTCTTTGAGAATTATACATAATTATTTGGTCTTTATATTTTTCATTCCACAAAATATTCCAAGAATCAACTTTATCTGTCACTTCTTTTTTGTTATAAACTATGCCAACTGTTCCCCAGAAGTATGGCACAGAATACTTATTTTCCGCATCAAAGCTTGGGTTTTTTAACTTGTCTTCAACTTCAGCAAAGTTTGGAATGTTTTGGAAATTAATTTCTTGAATTAAGCCTTCTTTTATAAGTCTTTCAATCATATAATCACTTGGCACAATTACATCGTACTTATCTTGTGATTGTGTCATCTTGATATAAAGGTCTTCGTTGGAAGCGTAAGTGTCATAATTAACCTTTATTCCAGTTTCCTTTTGGAAGTCCTTTAAAATTGATGGGTCAATGTATTCGCCCCAATTGTAAACATAAATTTCTTCCTTTGCTTGGTCTTTTTTGCCACAAGCAGTTAAAGTTAAAAGCATTAAGACTGATAGTGCTAAAATTATTTTTTTCATATTTCCACCTCAATTTTTTTATTTTTTTCGCTTCTCTTGTTAATTATTACAAGTAAAATTAAAAGAGATACTAGCATAAGTGTTGAAACTGCATTTATTGACGGATTTATTCCCTTCCTCGCCATGGAATAAATTGTAATTGATAAGTTTGAAACTCCTTGTCCTGTGTTGAAAAAGGAAATTACAAAATCATCTATGGAAAGTGTAAAGGACATCAAAGCTCCCGTAAGTATTGCAGGTTTTATCTGTGGTATTACCACATGAAGTATTGCATAAGCTGGCGTAGCACCTAAATCCAAGGCAGCCTCAAGAGTATTTTTTTGCAGTTGATTTAATTTTGGCAAAATTGACAAAATTACATAGGGAATACAAAAGACTATGTGTGAAATTATCATTGTTGTATATCCCATTCTTATATTAAATAGTCCAAATAAACCCATTAATGCCACAGCTGTAACTATGTCTGGGTTAATTACTGGAAGATAATTTATATTTAAGATAGCATCTTTTTTAAATCCTCTTAGTTCATTTATGGCAATGGCAGAAATTGTACCAACTACCGTTGAAATTATTGTAGCCACAATAGCCACAAAAATTGTAGTCCAAAGTGAAGATAAAATTGCCGGATCGTTAAATAAATTTTTGTACCATTTTAAGGTAAAGCCTGCCCAGGAACCTCTAAGTTTAGAATTGTTAAAACTAAAGACAACTAAAATTACTATGGGAGCGTACAAGAAAACAAAAATCAAAAATAAATAAATTCTATCAATTATTTTCTTCAAAATATATCTCCTCCCAAATCTCCAGTTTTGATTTTTTTGTTAAATAATTTTGGCACAACTAAAATCAAAAGCATTATTACAATTAAAATCATGGAAATGGCAGAGCCAAAGCCCCAATCTCCAGTGAAGGTAAATTGTTTTTCGATTAAATTTCCTATTAAATAGAAGTTGTTTCCACCTAGTAAGTTTGGAACAACAAAAGTTGAAATTGCCGGAATAAATACCATTGTTATGCCTGTGTAAATGCCAGGAAGTGATAGTGGAAAAATAACTTTTGTGAAAACTTCGAAGTCATTTGCTCCAAGGTCTTTAGCTGCTTCAATTAATTTTTGGTCCATTTTTAAAAGGACTGTATAAATTGGAAGAACCATGAAGGGCAAAAAGTTATAAACCATGCCTATCATAATTGCCTTGGAATTATACATGAGATCCCAAGGTCCCAGTCCAAAAAGTCCAATAAATTTATTTATAAGCCCCTTGTTACCTAAAAGAGTAAGCCAAGCATAAGTTCTAAGAAGGAAATTCATCCACATGGGAATTATGAAAATTAAAATCATATTATTTCTAACTTTTTCACTCATCTTTGAAATAATATAGGCAACTGGATAACCAACAATTAAGCATAAAGTTGTTGATAGACCAGCAAGAATTAGTGAAGTTATTAAAATTTTTACATATAAAGGTTCAAAAAATCTTGAAAAATTATCAAGAGTAAAGGCAAATTCAGATAAATCTGTATTGGCACTTAGGGCATGAGCAAGTATTAAAAATAGTGGCAGTACAATAAAAATTAGTCCCCAAAATAAATATATCAGTGAAAATTTTTTCATATCAACCTCATTACATGGATTAGGTCAGGCTTAATAATTATGCCTGTCTTTTCACCCACTTCTCTCTTTTCCGTTGATTGCACAAGCATAGAATAACCATCTACATCAACAGTCATTTCATAGTGAACACCCTTAAAGACAAGACTTGTAACTGTGCCTTCAATTTGATAATTTTCATCTACTAAAAGCACATCTTCAGGTCTCACAACTACTTCAACGTCTTCCATCTTGTTAAAACCACTGTCTACACAAGGAAAATCATAGTCTAAAAATCTTACCTTGTAGTCTTCGAGCATCTTGGCCTCAATAATATTTGATTCGCCAATAAAATCTGCAACAAAGGCATTTTTTGGCTCGTTGTAAATATTTAGAGGGCTATCCATTTGTTGAATTTCTCCATCATTTAAGACAACTACAGTGTCACTCATAGATAGGGCCTCTTCTTGGTCATGAGTTACATAAATAAAAGTGATGCCAACACTTTTTTGTATTCTTTTAAGTTCAATCTGCATTGCCTGTCTAAGTTTTAAGTCAAGGGCACCAAGAGGTTCATCAAGAAGGAGAACTTCTGGCTCATTGACAAGAGCTCTTGCAATGGCAATTCTTTGTTGTTGACCACCAGATAATGATTCGATTTCTCTATTTTCAAAGCCAGAAAGATTTACAAGCTTTAAAACTTCCCTTACCTTTTCCTTTATAAGATTTTTGTCCATTTTTTTAATATTAAGACCGAAGGCGATATTCTTGTAAACATTCATGTGAGGGAAAAGTGCATACTTTTGAAAAACTGTATTGATTTTTCTCTCATAGGCTTCTTTATTAGTAATATCTTCTCCATTAAAAAGAATTTTTCCCTCGTCAGGCTCTTCAAAACCACCAATTAGTCTTAAAATTGTAGTTTTACCGCAGCCAGATGGACCTAAAATAGTAAGAAATTCATCTTTTTTAACCTTAAAATCAAAATCCTTTAAAATTACATTGTCGCCAAAACTTTTTGTCACATTTTTTAATTCAATTACATAATTTTCCATAATTCACCGCCTAAAAATTTGGTGGAGATGAAATCCACAAAATCTCAGTTTCAAACTTTCCTTCATTTTTTAAGTAGTGGGAGGAGTTTGCTTTAAAATAAAAACTTTCTCCCTTTTTAACTTTATACTCTTTATTTCCATAAATTAGAGTTACGCTGCCTCTTATGACATAGCCAAACTCTTCCCCCTCGTAGGGTTGAACCTCTTTTGATTTTCCACCAGGCAAAATTTTTATTCGCATTGGCTCCATTTCATTTTTTTGTGCATTTGGCACAACCCAATCAAGAACATAGCCAAGTTCTTCATTTTCACTTTCAAAAAAATCCTCATCTTTAAAAGTGATTTTTTCATTTTCTTCTTTTTTAAAAAAATGAGAAGGATCTGTCCCGAGAGCCTCTAAAATATCTAAAAGAGAATCAACAGAAGGCGATGTCAAGTCCCTTTCGATTTGTGAAATAAAGCCCTTTGTAAGTTCTGACCTATCGGCCAATTCCTCTTGGGTAAGACCTTTTTCAATTCTCATATCTCTTATTTTATTTCCAATATCCATTGCATCACCTAAAATATTAAACAAATTACTTAAATTATTAAACTCATTAGAGTATAA
>OKWK01000317.1_pt1 | contig 29919 bp, 23 predicted proteins | sample 1607181 | NCBI WGS metagenome assembly OKWK01 (sample SAMN07501053, study PRJEB24779) | human gut metagenome | isolation source: stool | host: human infant | place: USA: Pittsburgh, PA
ATGTCCCCTATAAATTATAGGTTACATTCCGCTTAATATATTATTAAATTTGTTCCGTGTTTACGGGTTCACTTCATCTAGGCAAGTCCTTTTAATTTTTATTTTTTAACTTTTACAGATAATTCATCTGCTTCTACGTCAACTAAAATTGTGTCACCATCCATTATATCGCCCTTAATAATCATCTTCGAAATTTTTGTTTCAAGAGCATGGCCAATATATCTCTTAACTGGTCTTGCACCATATTGTGGGCTAAAGGATGCGTTTAAAATAAATTCAAGAGCAGAATCTGTTACTTCAATTTTAATTTCTCTATCTTCAAGTTTTCTTTCAACTTCTTTAATGCTTTGTTTAATAATGTCATAAATTTCATTTCTTTGAAGAGGTTTAAATAAAACTATTTCATCAACTCTATTTAAAAATTCTGGTCTAAAAGATGAACGTAAGTCTCTCATTACATTTTCTCTTGCATCTTCAGTAATTTGTCCGTCAGCACCAATTCCATCAATTAAGAAGTGAGAGCCAATATTTGATGTCATAATTATAACTGTGTTTTTAAAGTCCACAGTTCTTCCTTGGTTGTCAGTAAGTCTTCCGTCATCAAGAACTTGTAGAAGAATATTAAATACATCTGGATGAGCCTTTTCGATTTCGTCAAATAAAATTACTGAATAGGGTTTTCTCCTTACAGCTTCAGTAAGTTGTCCGCCTTCATCATAACCAACATATCCTGGAGGAGATCCCACAAGTCTTGACACAGAGTGTTTTTCCATGTATTCAGACATATCAATTCTAATTAGATTTCTCTCATCATCGAAAAGAGTTTCTGTAAGAGCCTTTGCAGTTTCAGTTTTACCAACACCAGTTGGTCCCAAGAAAATAAAAGACCCAATAGGTTTATTTCTATCTTTAAGTCCTGCTCTCGCCCTTAAAACAGCATCAGAAACAACTTCAATTGCCTTATCTTGACCAATTACTCTCTTGTGAAGAATATCTTCTAAGTTAAGAAGTTTTTCTCTTTCAGTTTTATTTAATTTTTCAACAGGAATTCCTGTCCATCTACTTACAACATAGGCGATTTCATCTTCTGTAACTTCTTCCTTAACCATAGAAGATTCATCTTTCTTTTCTGATTCTTTCTTGGCAAGTTCTTCCTTTAATTTTGGAAGAGTGCCATATTTTAATTCAGAAAGCTTTTCAAGGTCGTAATTTCTTTCAGCTTCTTCAATGGCGTGATTTGTATCTTCAATTTTTTTCTTGATATCCTTAGTTGAATCAAGTTCTTTCTTTTCAGCTTCCCATTTTGATTTCAATCTGTCAAATTCTGCCTTTTCTTCAGAAAGTTCAGCTTGAAGTTTTTTAAGTCTTTCAGCACTTGCTTCGTCAGTTTCCTTTTTAAGAGCTTGATTTTCGATTTCAAGTTGCAAAATTTTTCTTCTAACTTCATCAATTTCTGTTGGCATTGAGTCTATTTCTGTCCTTAGCATTGCGCAAGCTTCATCCATTAAGTCTATGGCCTTGTCTGGCAAAAATCTATCAGTTATATATCTATCAGATAAAGTTGCGGCAGCAATTACTGCAGAGTCAGAAATTCTTATGCCGTGATAAATTTCATATTTGTCCTTTAAACCACGAAGGATGGCAATTGTATCTTCAACAGTTGGCTCTTTAACCATAACTTTTTGGAATCTTCTTTCAAGAGCTGGATCCTTTTCAATATATTTTCTGTATTCATCAAGAGTTGTTGCACCAATTGCATGAAGTTCTCCACGAGCAAGCATTGGCTTTAAAAGGTTTGATGCGTCCATAGCGCCATCAGTTTTTCCTGCACCGACAATATTGTGAATTTCGTCGATGAATAAAATTATGTCGCCTTCAGATTTTTTCACTTCATTTAGGACAGCCTTTAATCTCTCTTCAAATTCACCACGATATTTTGCCCCAGCTATTAGAGCTCCCATATCAAGGGAGAAAACAGTTTTATTCTTTAGTCCTTCAGGCACATCTTCAGACACAATTCTTTGGGCAAGTCCACCTGCTATGGCAGTTTTACCAACTCCAGGAGGACCAATTAAAACAGGATTGTTCTTTGTTCTACGAGATAAAATTCTTATAACATTACGAACTTCTTCATCACGACCAATTACAGGATCAAGCTTGCCATCACGAGCAAGTTCAGTTAAATCTTGTCCGTATTTTTTTAAGGCGTCATAAGTTCCTTCAGGATTATCTGTAGTAACATGTTGATTGCCCCTAATTTTTTTAAGAGCATTTAAAAAACTATCAGCATCAATTTTATGCTTGTTAAAAATAGAAGATGAATCAGTTCCCTTCATATTTAAAAGTCCAAGATAAATATGCTCAACAGAAAGATATTCGTCGCCCATTTTTTTCATAAAGTCTTCTGCCTTTTGGAAAAGCTCTCTATAAGAAGAGTCGGCATAAACTTCAGCACCTGATTGTTTTGGAAGTCTTTCAATAACCTTTAAGACATCACTTTTTATCATATCAGGATTTTTTTCCATATAAGTTAAGACCCTTGGTATAAGTCCTTCTTTGTCATTTAAAAGTGCATAATTTATGTGAATTTCTTTTACCTCAGGATTGCCGTATTCCTTCGCAATATTATATGCGCCTTGAACGGCTTCAAGGGATTTTTGAGTAAATTTTTCAAAATTCATAAAAACACCTCATTTTCATTTTATTTATTTAAATTTTGTAATTCTTTATATAATTTTATTTGATCATCAGATAATTTCTTTGGATTTACAATATTAAATATGACATAGAGGTCGCCAACCTTGCCCTTTAAATCTTTAAAACCCTTGGAAGGAATTCTCATTTTATTTCCTCCAACAAAATTTTCTGGGATTTTTAATTTTAATTTTCCATCTAAAGTTTCCACAGTTTTGCTGGATCCAAGAGCCGCATCCCATGGATAAATATTTTCAGTCTTTGTGATATCAAGACCGTCAAGGACAAGATCCTTTTCGTCGCGAATATTTATCTTAAATAGAATGTCTCCAGGTAAGCCAAACTTTTCGCCCTTTACCTTAACTTTTTTGCCACGAGTGATTCCCTTAGGAATTTTTACAGCAACTTGATATTCCTTCTTATTGTAAGTTAAGCTCACATTTTTAGTAATTCCTTCATAGGCCTCTTTAATTGAGATAGAAAGTTCAGACTCAAACTTGTTTCTAGCTTTATTTGCTGATCTTCCCCTTGACTTAGAAGAAAAATCTCCAAAGATGTCATTTATATTAAAGCCACCGGAGAAATTTCCTCCTTTGCCAGACCTTGATGAGCCGAAAATAGTTTCAAAGAAGTCAGAAAAATCTGCACCGCTTCCACCAGTAGTGTAAGTATAGCCATATTGAGAAGGGTCGAAATCATATCCGGAAGAAAAATCATAACTAGAGCCAAAAGTATCGTACTTCTTTCTCTTGTCCTTATCAGATAAAACCTCGTAAGCTTCAGAAACTTCCTTAAACTTTTCTGCAGCAGCTTCATCACCTTGATGCAAATCTGGGTGATATTTTTTTGCCAATTTTCTATAGGCAGATTTAATCTCCTTTTCATCTGCATCTTTAGAAACTCCAAGGATTTCATAATAATCTTTGTATTTCAAATTGTTCCCTCCTCATATCTATTTAAAATCAAACTACTCTACAATAATTATATCCAAATTTTCATAATTTATTATATTGAAAATTTTCCAATAAAATTAATAATTTGATACATTTTATTTTTATTTTTTATTATAAAGATTTTATTTAAATTTCTGTTTCTGTTTTGTCTTTTCCATAACAAAAATTTAAAATTTAAATCTTTTTCAAAGACGTTAATTATATTTGACTATCTTTGACTATTACATTATACAACATCATTAGCACTCTTGCAAGTAGTCTGCTAATTATTTTTAATTTTTTTATTTTTTTCAAAAAAATTCTTGCTTGGTTTTTATGAAAACGATATACTTAATTTGTAAAGCTAGAAAAATAATATTTAGAAAAGGAGCATATCATGAGAAAAAACAACAAAAAAAATATTATTATTTTCATCGGTCTTTTATTAATAGCAATGTTAACATTTACAGCTTGCTCAAAAAAAGAAGATAAGAACGCACCAGTAATAGGAATTTCTTGGTCAACAGATGAAGTAGACAAAGACTCCAAAGACAAAGTAGACATTGATACACAAATGTATGCAGACGCACTAAGAAAAGCTGGAGCAAAAGTTGTTTTCTTAAAAGAAATGAAATCACTTGATCAAGCTAAAAAAGAAATTAGTGAAGTTCAAGGTGTTGTTGTAACTGGTGGAGACGACTTAAACCCTGCCCTTTACAAGGAAGAACCAATTCCAACATTAGAAGACATTAACCCAAGAAGAGATAAGTCTGACGTATTTTTACTTAACGCTTTATTAGAAGAAGACAAGCCAACACTTGCCACTTGCAGAGGAATGCAACTTACTAATATTTTATCAGGAGGAACTTTATATCAAGATATAATTGTTCAAAGACCTACTGATATTGTTCATAGAGATCCTGAAAGAAAAATATTTGTAAAACACGATATCGAAGTTTTACCAGACAATATTTTAGCTGAAGGATTTGGAAAGTCAGGCAAAATTGAAGTTAACTCTTGGCATCACCAAGCTATTAAAGACCTTGGAAATAACTTAAGTGTTTTGGCAAAAGCTCCTGACGGAACAATTGAAGCAATTACTAGAACTGACAAAACATATTACTTAGGATTACAATTCCATCCTGAAGAATTAATAGTTGACGATAACAATGAAGATGCATTAAATCTTTATAAGGCATTTATCACAAAAGCACAAGAATTATCACAACAAAAATAAAAATTTAATCTAGTTTTACATATTAGAGGGAAAATTCCCTCTAATTTTTTTATTTTTTTATTGTATTTATTAATTTATTATGCTAAACTTATAACAGATTATTTAATACACTTTTTTAATTAATTTCCTTTTACACGCCGAGAAAATCTCGGCAATTTTTTTTATTTTTCCAAAGAAAAAACAGGTTCTAGGACCTGTTTTTTATCTTATGAATTAAATTCTTTGTATTCTCTTTTGGCTTCTTCTTGTTCTTCTGGAATTACTTTTATACTTGCTTTTACTATTCTCTTATCTGCCACTGCAAGTTCTGTCAAGATACAGCCAGAAGTTTTTACGCTAAGCTTTTTCTTTTCATTTTCTTCTGGTATAAAGCCAAGTTTTTCAATTATAAGCCCAGAAATTGTTTCGTGGTTTTCTGAATAAAGTGATGTGCCAAGCTCATCGTTTATGTCTTCTATATCCATAGAGCCGTCAACTATATATTCGTTGTCAGAAATTTTTTCTAGAGAGTGGTTTTCCTTGTCGTATTCGTCTTCAATTTCTCCAACTATTTCTTCTACTATGTCTTCCACTGTAACCATGCCTGAAAATCCACCGTACTCGTCAATTAATATTGCTACATAATTTTTGGAAGCTTGAAGTTCCTTTAAGAGCATGTCAATTTTTTTGGTTTCAGGAACAAAGTAAGGTGACTTTATACAGTTGTCTAAATTTATAGACTCATAATCATTTTTTGCATATTCTACAAAAAGGTCTTTGATATAGACTGTTCCCAAAATGTTATCTGTGTTTTCTCTAAAGACTGGCATTCTTGAATAGCCCTTCTTTAAAATTTCTGTAACTGTGTCTGTGTTAAATTCGTCGTAGTCCACCATGTAAATTGATGTTCTTGGCGTCATTATTTCGTAAGCCAATTTGTCATCAAAGTCCATTATATTTACAATCATTTCTTCGCCAGCTGAGTTTATTACTCCTTGCTGAGTGGAAACTTTTATATAGGATTTTAATTCTTCTTCTGAAATTTTTTCTTCAACATCCTCTGAATATTTGCCCATCATTTTTAAAACTAAAGCTGTTGAGAAAGACAATAGTTTTACAAAGGGATAAAATATTTTTGATGCAAAGGCAATTATATTACTTGATTTCAGTGCAACTTTTTCTGAATTTTGAAGTGCTATTCTCTTTGGAACAAGTTCTCCAAAGACAAGTGTTATATAAGATAGTAAAAATGTCACTAAAATAAAGGATACTGTAAAGCCATAAGGTATGCCCCTATCTCTTAAATAGACTCCAAAAACTTGCGATATACTTGTAGCTGCAGAACCAGATGAGAAAAATCCTGCAAGAGTTATTGCGACCTGAATTGTTGATAAAAATCTTGTCTGATCAGATGAAATTGAAATTAAAGTTTTTGCCCTCTTATCTCCCTCTTCTGCAAGTTCCTTTATCTTGTTGTTATTAACTGAAACCATAGCCATTTCTGCTGACGCAAAAAATGCGTTAATTCCTGTAAGTATTGCGATTAATATGAGCTTAGCCCACAAGGCGCCATCGTCCATTAACATATTCCTCCATATCTTTTAGACTAATTATATCAAAGAATTTGTGATTATAACAGAAAAAGAATGAATCTAGGGAATTTTTATTGATATTTTTATGTTATAATAAAAATTGATATGGAGGTGTATAATGAAAAAATTTAAAAAATTATCTATTTTAGTTCTTCTCCTTGCAGTGGCACTTTTTGCAACTTTCTTTGCTGGCAAAAAAGTTATGAAAAACGAAATGGAACCAAATATAACTTCTACTTTAATTTTTAATAAATTAGTTAGTGCAAAGGAACTTACGACTCTTAAATATCACTATACAAATATGGGACAGTTTGAAAATCAAAATACTTTTTATGGATACAAAATTCCCTTTACATCAAAAAAATTCATAGTTTCCTATGATGGACTTATAAATGCAGGTGTGGACCTTGAAAAAATGAAGGTAGAACTTCATGATAAAAGCATTGAAATAAAAATTCCACCGGCAAAAATTTTGAGCCACGAAATTTATGAAGATTCACTAAAGGTTTTTGACGAGAGAGAATCTATTTTTAACAGAATTGACATTGAAGACTATAACAACTTTTCTAAGGATCAAAAGAAAGAAGTTGAAAAAAAAGCCATTAAGAGAGGGCTTTTAAAGGAAGCTGACGAAGAATCTAAAAAGGCAATAGAAGAACTTCTCTTGGGAGATACAATTTTAAGTGAATATAAAATTAAAATAACAAGGGACGATTCTTTAAAATAAAATATTAATAAGATCAAAAAAAGGGCATTCCTTATAGTATGTCCTCAGATTGTAGACAAACCCAGGAATATTTTCTGGGTTTTTTCCATTTTAATGTATTTGCTAAAAAAAACCATTAATTTATTCAAAGTTAAATCTTTATTAGGACTCAATTTATATCGCAGTAATCCTAATTTTTTTTTGAATTAGATGATTATATTAAAAGAGCAGGCTTTTTTGCCTGCCTTGTCATCAATCTGAAGCTGTGTCACCACAGCTCTTTATTATTAATTATCTTTAATAATTTATTTTATCCAGTATCCCCTTGAAATATGCTATTACTATTCCGTAGTTTGTTATTGGGATGCTTTTTTCTTTTGTACTCTCGATTCTACTCCTAATATTTTTTGCATTGTAAGTATTTAAAATTCTCTCTTCTTTAAAGTCACTTGATGCGTAAATAAATATAGAAAGTTTTGGAAAATCTTCTAAGACAAAATCACTGCACTTGCTAAAAATTACAGCCTTTTTATTTTTTGCAATTTCTCTTATAGTTCTTGAATCCAAAAGAAAGGCAGCATCATTTGTTGCAATGTCCTCTTGTGAATAGGAATAGTTTTGTCTATATAAATCGTAAATTGTCCCTTGCAAAAAGGAATCATCTTTTTTTATTTCTTCTTCTAATAAGAGGTCAATTTTATTTATTACAAGAAGGATTGGAGTATCCTTAAATTTTTTTAGCATTTCCCTTTCAGGTCCTGTTTGGGTATCTGATACAACTAGGACTCCAATGTCAGTTTTCGATATAACTTCGTCAATTCTCTTCATCCTCTTTTGTCCAAGGACTGTTTCGTCTCCTATGCCTGGCGTGTCCATTAAAAGACATGGCCCCAAACTCTTAATCTCCATTGACTTGTAAACTGGATTTGTAGTTGTCCCCTTTTGGTTTGAAACAATGGAAATATCTCGGCCAGAAAATTCATTTATTATTGAGCTCTTGCCCGAATTTACCTTTCCAAAAAAATCCTATGTGAATCCTGTTACCAGAATTTGTCTTATTAAGTTCCATTAAAATCTAAAATCTCTCTTTCCAACTTCTTCCATTTCGCTTATATATTCTTTAGCCTTCTTCTTTACAATTTCATTTGGAATTTTTTCAAGTTCTCTTGCAATTAAGTCTTCGCTAAGTTCTCTTGTCTTTTCATTTCCATAATCTAACATGTATTCCTTCAAAGTCATAAGGGCATTAGGCTGACAACAATTTAAGATTTGTCCTGACTTGCAAAGTTGCATGAACCTGTCGCCAGTTCTTCCTTCCCTATAGCAGGCTGTACAAAAACTTGGGATATAACCAAGTTCCATTAGCCAATCCACAACTTCTTCAAGGGTCCTATTATCTGCAACATCAAATTGAGCAGAGTTATCTTCTTCTAATTCTTCCTCAACATATCCACCAACAGAAGTTCTTGATCCACCAGAAATTTGACTTACACCTAGTTCAAGAGCGCGTTCTCTAACTTTTTGTGATTCTCTAGTTGATATTATCATGCCAGTGTAAGGTACAGAAACCCTAATTAGGGCAATTAGTTTTTCAAAAATATCATCGGCAAGTTCGTTTTTAAAATCACTTGGATCAATGTCATCGGCAGGTTGGATTCTTGGAACAGAAATTGTGTGAGGTCCAACTCCAAATCTTGCTTCCAAGTGTTCTGCGTGCATTAAGAGTCCAACTAATTCATACTTATAAGTTTCTAATCCAAATAAAACTCCAATCCCAACGTCGTCGATGCCAGCTTCCATGGCCCTATCCATGGCTTCAGTGTGGTAGGCGTAATTATGCTTTGGTCCTGTTGGGTGAAGTTCTTCATAGGACTTCTTGTTGTAGGTTTCTTGGAAGAGGATGTAGGTTCCAATTTCTGCATCCTTTAATTTTTTATAATTTTCCACAGTAGTAGCAGCAATATTTATGTTGACCCTTCTTATTTGACCATTTTCATGTTTAATAGAATAAATTGTCTTAATGGATTCCAAAATATATTCCATTGTATTGTTCACAGGGTCTTCACCAAGTTCAAGGGCAAGTCTCTTGTGGCCCATGTCTTGAAGGGCTATAACTTCACTTTTAATTTCTTCTTGAGATAATTTTTTTCTTCTAATTGATTTATTTTTTGCATGGTAAGGGCAATAAACACAACCATTAATACAATAGTTTGAAAGATAAAGGGGGGCAAACAAAACAATCCTGTTGCCGTAGTGGTCTTCCTTAATTTTCTTTGCAAGCTTATAAATTTCTTCTTGGTAAGACTTGTCTTCAGCAAGTAGAAGTAAAGCCGCCTCTCTGTGGTTTAGTCCCTTTTCCTTCTTTGCCTTTTCAAGAACTTCATCTAAGAGGTCCTTATTATTCTTGTTTTTTTCTGCATAGTCAAGAGTGTCTAAGATCTCTTGATGGTTTATAAATTCTTCTGCAATTTTTGAATCTAGCTTGTACAATTTCTTCACTCTTCCTTGATCCTTACTTATAATCTCCTCTAGATTTGGAAATCTTATATCCAATTTTCTCCAGTTTTTTCTCTAGTCCCATAAAGTCGTCAGAGTTTTGAACTTCTGTACCGATTTTATTGTCGTAAAGCTTATAATTTTTTCTAAGTTTCTCTGCCACCAACATTGGGCATTAAAACATTGGTCCCTGCCAAAATTCCCTTTTCTCGTCCAAATTCGTCAATACTTCCCAGGGCAGTTGTTGATGGCAAGAGAAGTTTCTCGTCAGCAATCCTTACAATGGATAAAATTTTAAGAAAATCTTCTAACTTGCCACCTTCAAAGTCCCTGAAAGGAGTGTCATGTTGGGGTATGAAGGGTCCAATTCCCACCATCTAAGGTCTTAATTTTAAAATAAATTTTAAATCCTCATATAAATTTTCAAGCCTTTGATAAGGTGAACCCACCATCATGCCACAACCTGTTTGAAAGCCCAAGTCCTTTAATTTTAGAATGGAATCAATCCTGTTTTCAAACTTCATAGAGCTTGGATGAAGCCTTTGGTAGTAAGACTTGGAATAGGTTTCATGCCGCAAGAGGTACCTGTCAGCTCTCATATTTTTCAAGACCTCAAAATCCTGAAAATCTCTTTCACCAAGAGAAAGTGTTATGGCAACATCAGGAAACTTTTCTTTGATATTATAAATAATTTCTTTTAAGTAATCAAGGCTATAAAAGTCATCTTCGCCACCCTGCATGACAATGGTTTTTATCCCCAGGTCCACTGAGTGACTGGCAAGGTCCAAGATTTCTTCCTTAGACAACCTAAGCCTCTTGGTATTTTTGTTGGCCAACCTAAGACCACAATAGTAGCAATTGTTTTTGCAATAAGTGGAAATTTCTATTAGGCCCCTAATGTAAATCTCTCGGCCAAAGTTTTTTACTGCTAGGTCTCTTGCAAAGGCATGTAAATCTTCGGCTTCAACTTTATCCAAATTCATTAGGTTGGAAAAATCTTCAAAGCTAATCTCCTTGGTATTATAAGATTTTTCACATATCTTTAAAGTTTTCAATGGCCATCTTCAATTCATCTTACCCGAAAATAATTTTTTAACTACAATTACAGTATCATATTATATCAAATTTTGTTGATTTTAAAAAACATAATGAAATAAAAAATTTTTGCACTTAAGAATATCAAAAGATGCAAATAGGATAAAGAATTTCCATTTTATAATTCTTTTTTAGCCTACAATATAAATTTCTATAAAAAAATGGACGCAGTAAAGACTGCATCCATTTTTGAGAAAGTGAAGATAATTTAGTAATTTTTAATTCTTCTTAGCCAAGGAATTTAAAATTTCTTGATAATCATTTGCTGCCAAGAAAATTTGAACATAGGCCCAGTGATTTTCTTTGACATCAGTGAAATTATTAAAGTCCTTAATAATCTTTTCTAAATCTTTTTTGTTAATAGAACGACCATCATAGTGGTTTAAAATTGTAACGGCTTCTGCCCTAGTAATAACACCATCTGGTTTAAAACTTCCATCTGGATAGCCAACAATGTGTCCATTACCATAAACTTGATTGATTGCATCTTCAAATTTGTGACCCTTGATATCTGCAAAAGGAGCGGTCTTGTTGTTCTTCTTATCAATGCCAGCTATGGCTTTAGCAAATTCTGCCCTAGTTATTGGCTCATTAGGTCTAAAGTTGCCATTCTCGTCTGCGAACATCAAGTTGTTTTTAACCATAGCATTTATGGCTGCATTATACCATCCATTAGGTGTGTCTTTGAAGTTAGGCTTGTCCTTATTGTCTAAGTCTAATCCAGCCAAGACTCCTATCATAGAAGCTGCTTCAGCACGACTTATCTTTCCCTCAGGACGGAAACTCTTGTCACCGTAGCCAAAAATATAGGCTCCATGTTTTGATTTAGGTTTTTCATTTGGAGCATTTTCTATTGCGCTTTCAGTAACTTCTACCATGTCTCCATTTTCAAAATAAGTTTTCTCTGCAAACTTAACTAATACAATAGGTTTAATATATTTTGCCTTGTCTGGTAATTTAGTTATTACAATTTCATAACCACCATCCACAGCCTTAACAGAGTAGTCCTCTATTGGAAGCTCTTGTTTTTTGTATTTAGGTGTAGCTGTTGAAGTTATATCTACTTCCTTCGAAGGTTTCATAGCATTAAAATCATCTACAGTTACATAGTTAAGCTTGAAGAAGAATTTTTCATTTTCTCCAATCTTTCCTGCATCTTTTAAAGTAGATTTAATTCTTATTTTATTGTCCTTAAGGGCAACATATTTTTTATTGTTGTGTGGGTTTAACTTATCCCTATCTCCAGAAACCTCAAAGTTAACAAGGGCTTTTTTAGCATAATCTCTAAATAAGCCAGATTTTTTACCATCAACTTTTTTAAATGGCATTGCTTCAATTTCTGCCACTTCTTCTTCACTTATTGAATTAGAATCTTTTGCTAATAATTCTTTTGCCCTAGCTATAGAGTTTTTAATTTGAGATTTTACTTGATTGTCACCATATTCTATTGCTTCATTATCAAGAACTTTATCGTCCATTGTATCTAAATAGACTTTCAATTCTTCCTTGGCCTTTTTAACCCTTGCTGCAAACTTCTCATTTGCATTTTGATCTTCGCCAACTGTACCTGGCCTTTGACTTTCTTCTCTTTCTTTATTGGTCTTGTCAGACTTTAAGGCTATTTGCGTATAATTTTTAACTGAACTTGCATAGGCTTGTCCTGGTACTGAACCTAGCATTAAAGAAAAGCCTAAAAGGCAAGAAACAAAACCTAGTGACAACTTACTCATTCCATTACGAGGTTTTTCATTTATTTTTTTCATTTTTCCTCCTTAAATAATAAGAGAAACGCGCTTACAAAAATTAGTAAAAATCTATAAGTTTTTCCTACTTATATAAGACAAAGAAGTATGTAAATAAAAACTTTCTAGTATTTCTACATATACTTAAATCATAGTATTTGTCACTTGATTTTGTTTATTATTTTATCTTTCTTTTTTTAATAATCCTTCTTCATTAAAATATTTTTAATTTTATTGCGATTGGATAAATGTTTTTCTTTAATATATCCTCGCTTTATCTGTCTTTTTAGATATCCTTATCTTTTAAGAATATTTTTTTATTTTTCTACTTCTAATAATTTTTTTACTTCTTCAATTTCGACATCTTCTAAGGACATCTCCCTCCACTTCGGCTGGTAGTCCTTATCTATAACTTTTGACCTGATTCCCTTTTCCATTTCCCCAATTTCAAGAGCGTAATTTAAAACTTTTAGGTCTAAGTCCACAGTTTCATGGTAGGTCAAATTTTTACATAAAAAATATTTTTCAAATTGCACTTGAAGCATAAACTGTGACCTTGACTTTAAGTCATCATAGATTTCTCTTGCAAATTCATCTTCTAGGTTTTCTTCTAGACTTTTATAAATTTCCTCAAGGTTATCTTTATTAAAATATTTTTCAATTTTGTCATAATTTTTATCTACAAAAGTTTCCTTTACTGGCAGATTATATTTTTCGCCTTCAATTTTTAATTTTTCAATTAATTCTTCTCCCTCATAAATCTCTGAAAGATCAATAAGTTTTTCAATTAATTTTTCGTAATCCTTTGAATCAATATAGACATGGGCAAAATTATATTTAATTAAATCAGAAGTTTCAAGACTTCTGCCGAGAATGCCAACAAAATGTCCCAAGGCCTTTGGAAGTCTAGAGATGTAGTTGCAGACACCAACATCTGGCACAAAGCCAAGACCAGTTTCTGGCATAGCCCAGTTTACAGATTCTTCTGAAATTATATAGTCTGAATTTATGCTAAGACCAATGCCACCACCCATGACAATGCCTCTCCAGTGACTTATAAGAGGCTTTTTATAGGATGCAATATACTTATCAAGCTCAAATTCTGTTGCAAAAAATTCGTCTTTTCTCTTACAGGAATCCTTGTTTATAAAATTATTGTAGAGGTCCTTTAAATCTCCTCCAGAGCAAAAGGCTTTATCTGTCAAGCTGTCAAATAAAACTGCTTTAATATTCTCATCCTCTTCCCATTTTTCTAAAATTTCTCTAATTTTCTTTATCATTTCAAAATTTAGGGCATTTAATTTTTTAGGATTATTTAAATAAATTACGCCCAGGTTTTTTATAACTTTTGTAATAATTAAATCCTTCATTTCATCACCATCTTTTCTTATAGAGATTTTATACCCAAAGAAAAAAAATCGCAAAAAAATAGATCCCATATAAGTGAAATCTATTTTTCAAAATTTTATTTTTTAAAATTATTTTCCAAGAAAAATTTTAAAATTAAATAATATAGGACGTAGGAGACGCCTGCCACTGGCCAAATTATCCATGACTTGTCCCATTTATTTGTGACAAGGGAATAGCCAAGATAAATTGCCGTCATAAGAATCCAAAAGGCTGTGATAAAGGGCTCTATCTTCTTCTTAAGCTCCTTATTTTTTCTAGTAAAGTCCTCTTCTTCTAAAAGTGCCTTTAGGGCACTCATGGGAATATTGGTTCTCAGCAAAAAATTTACACCAAGACCGACAAGTGCCAATAAAAATCCTATTGCTATTACCAGGTCTTCAGCTGAAAAAATCATGCCAACAAAAATTGGAAGAACTGAGGCCACTATAAGTAAGATGCCAATTATGTTTTTCTTGACAAAAGAATCGTGAAACTTTTCCATCCTGTCTCTTGCCATTCCATCAACGCCATAATCAGTATCAATGGCTTCACTTTCTATAAATTCATATTTTTTTAAAAGCATTCCTTCCCTTACAAAAATTCCAACTGCAGCTATTATAAATAAAAATAATACTGTAAGAGAAACTCCATCAACTACATTTTCTGGAACAGATAAAAGTTCTTTTTCGTAGGCTTCTGATGAAATTACTAAAAATATTGGAGATATTATACAAAGAGAAACTCCAAGAGCAAGGTTTTTTGCTGAAATTTCCTTTAAATTCAAATATTCATTTGCCATCTCCATGGAAACTTTTCTCGTCTTACTTTCTTCATATTCCTCATCTAAAAATTCCGGGTCCTCTATCTCATCCTTTATTAGATAATCTGTTGTGACACCAAAAATTTTGCTGAGCTTTAAAATTTTATCCATGTCGGGAATAGATTGTGCCCCTTCGTACTTTGAAATAGATTGTCTGCTTACGCCAAGTTTTTCTGCAAGTTCTTCTTGTGACCAAGCATTTTTCTTTCTAAGATTTATAATTTTGTCTGCTAAAATCATAGTCTTACCTCCTTTTCTAAGTAAATTTTATAAAAATTTATGGTGGCAAGCTATAAATAGTGCTTGTCAATTTGTAAACTCCAAGTTGCAAGTCTTAAAATTTTAAAGTTTTTCGCTTATATATATTTTACAAAGCATTTTTCTATGAAATATATATTTTATTTAAAGATCCTGTAAAGTTCTTATAAATTTTCTCGATAAAAAAATCCTGACTTGTGTCAGGATTTTTATTTTTTATTTTTTGACATATCTACAATTAAATTTACCAGGCTTTCAAAGTCAAAGGCTGAAGAATCTATTAAGAGGTCATAATTTGATCTCTCGCCCCAAATTTTTCCAGTATTTCTACCATAGTGATTTGACCTTCTATTATTTTCACGCTCTAATTTTAGTTCAAGTTTATCTTTTTTTACATTGTAAGTATTTAAAATTCTCTCTTCTTTAAAGTCACTTGATGCGTAAATAAATACAGAAAGTTTTGGGAAATCTTCTAAGACAAAATCACTGCACTTTCCAAAAATTACAGCCTTTTTATTTTTTGCAATTTCTCTTATAGTTCTTGAATCCAAAAGAAAGGCAGCATCATTTGTTGCAATGTCCTCTTGTGAATAGGAATAGTTTTGTCTATATAAATCGTAAATTGTCCCTTGCAAAAAGGAATCATCTTTTTTTATTTCTTCAGGTTTTACTTTGCCTTCCAGGCTCATAAGTTCAATTAATTTTTCGTCAAAGAACTGGTAATTTAATCTTTCGGCAACTTTTTTTGCAATTTCATTGGCTCCGCTACCATATTCTCCATCAATTGTAATTAATTTTTTTCCAGCTTTTTCGAAAAATTTATTAAATAGTGACATATTCTCACCTCTCAACCATTATATATGATAAATGTGAAATCTTTTTTAATTAATATAAAATTCTTGTGAAAAATTTTATCTATCAAATATTTTCTTTAAATAACTTTCAATTGGAAGTTGTGCAATAAGTGTGGCAATAAAAATAATTACAGCACCAATAATTTCTCTCTTACTCATGCTTTGTGAAAGAATAAGCCAGCCAAAAATTGCTCCAAAAACTGATTCCAAAGAACTTATCATAGATGCAATTACTGGGTCCAGTTCCTTTAGTGCCATAAGCTGAATTGTAAAGCCAACGCCTGATGACAAGATCCCCACATACAAAATAGCAATGTAGGACTTTAAAATTGCATCTATTTCTATTCCTTCAAAAATAATAGCAACTATTAGGGAGAAAAATCCACAAACTGCAAATTGAATTAAGGAAACTAAAACTGCATTAGTGTCCTTGGAAAACTCTGATAGCATTAAAATGTGAATGGCAAAAACAATTGAACCAAAAATTGTAATCAAATCGCCAATATTCATGCTAAGGCTTCCCTTTACTGACATGAGATAAGTTCCAAGCATGGCAAGAACTATACATAGAAGAAGTTTTCTATTTATTCTCTTTCCAAAGAAGAGTCCAATAATTGGAATAAAAACTATATAAAGTGCAGTGAGAAAACTTGCCTTACCTGCAGTTGTATAGACAAGACCAAATTGTTGAAAATTAATGCCAAAAGTAAAGACTAGGCCACAAAGAACTCCACCCCTTATGGTTCTCTTCATGTCAAATTTTTGCTCTCTATAGGATTTTGATGTTTTGTTAAAAAATAAATAAGTTAAGTACAAAAAAATTATAGCAACAAAAGATCTTACTGCCGTAAAAGTAAAGGGACCAATAAATTCCATACCCTGGGCTTGTGCTACAAAGGCAAGTCCCCAAATTATTGATGTGAAAAATAACATTATTGAAGCTTTAAATTCTCTACCCATTATAACACCACCCAAAAAAACACCAATCCAGCGTTATCAACTAAATTGATGCTATTATTTTATAATTTAATAATATCATAATTTATCGCGAAAAAATAGTGATGTATAAACTTTATTTAATAAATATTACTTCACCATTATTAGACCTTTTACAAATCTCATGTATAATGAAGTTAGAGGTGAAATATGATTAAATTTAATTTGTATAAAGAAGGGGGACTTAAAGTCCACTTTGTAAAAAAAGATGGGGAGCTTCCAGAAGATATTAAGAAATATCTCGAAAAGAAAAAATTTTCTTACAAGTTTAAGGAATCTCTTTATCTTCCTAGTTTTCTTGAAGAATCAGAAATTTTCATGGGTTTAGGCGATGATGAACTTGATTTGGAAGATGTGAGAAATCTTTTCTTTGAACTTGGAAATATTTTAAGAGACAATGAAGAACACGAAGTAGAAATTAAAATGCCAAACCTTTCTATGTGCAACAGAAAAACTATTATGGCAGCCTATGAAGGCCTTCGCCAAGGAGAGTATGAATTTACGAAAAAAACTGATGTCAAAGAAAAAAAGGCTGACTTTGAACTTACTGTAAACTACTCTGCCTTTAAGGGCCCTGAAGAAAAACTTCGTGCAGGCTTAGATAAAATGGAAAATATTATGGATGGAGTCTTCTTTGCAAGAGACCTTGTAAATGAAAGAGCCAATGTAATTTATCCAGAAAGCCTTGCTAATATTGCAGTAGAAAAATTAGAAAAGCTTGGTGTTACGGTTACAGTTTATGAAGAAGATGAAATAGAAAAAATTGGCATGAAGGCTTTTTTAAGAGTGGCAGCTGGTGCAACAAACCGCCCAAGACTTATTGTAATGGAATACAAAAACGCCGACACAGAAAAAATTGCCCTAGTTGGTAAGGGACTAACTTACGATTCTGGTGGCTACAACATAAAATCTCCAGCTGGCATGAACTACATGCACTGCGACATGGGTGGTGCAGGCACAGTTATTGGTACAATTTATGCCCTTGCAAAGAACAAGGCTAAGGTAAATATTGTGGGAGTAGTTGCCGCTTGCGAAAATATGATTTCAGGCACATCTTACAAATCTGGCGATGTAATTAACTCCATGAAGGGACTTACTATTGAAGTGACAAACACAGACGCCGAAGGAAGAATTACCCTTGCCGATGCAGTCCACTATGCCACAAATGATCTTGGAGCAGAAAAAATAATTGACCTTGCAACACTTACTGGCGCAGTTACAATTGCCCTTGGAGAAGTTTACACTGGAGCTGTTACAAATAATGAAGACTTTTACAATGAAGTCCTTGAAGCAGGAAAATTATCCGGTGAAAAAATTTGGGCCTTCCCTTATGATGAGGACTACAAAAAATTAAACAAGTCAGAAGTTGCAGACATCAAAAACACTTCAGGTAGAGATGCAGGCTCCGTTACAGCAGGACTTTTTGTTGGCGAATTTGTAAAAGAAAATACTCCTTGGGTTCACCTAGACATAGCAGCAACAGCCTACAGAAATAAAAAATCGGGCTACCTACCAAAGAATGCAACTGGAATCCATGTTAAGACTTTAAATAACCTACTAGACCCAACAAATTGCTAAAATTTTTAAAATTACAAGCCACTGGCTCAGGCCGGTGGTTTTTTATGTAAGAAAATTTATAAAAAATTTACAAAAATTTTAAAAGAAGCTATAAAAAATAATATTTTCTTGTGCTATACTAAAAAAATATTAAGTAGCCTTAAAAGTTTTTTATACTTTAAGCATGAGTTAATTTCTTAAAATTTTATGCCTAAAAGGTTACAGATAAAATTTTAATTGGGAGCGTAAGATGAACTTAGTAATTAATAAAGTATTAAACAGTTTACTTCAAATTATATTATTCTTAATTATCCCCTTCCTTTTCTGGTACTTTTCAGCAAGAAAACAAGAAAGTTTTAGAGAATGTATAGGACTGAAAAAAATAAAGGGAGGTAAGAAGACAGCACTTGCAATTATTATAGTGACAACTTTTTATTTATTGATAAGCTTAATTCTTCTTAATAGCTTAAAAAATATAGAAAATGCAACTACAGAATTCCAAGGACTTAGGTTTGCTGCCATTCCTGCAATTTTTATATATGCAGTCTTTAATACATCTTTTCCAGAAGAAATCTTATTCAGGGGCTTTATCTTAAAAAGACTTGCCAGTAAACTAGGATTTACTAAGGCAAATTTTATACAATCCCTCCTATTTGGTCTCTTGCATGGAGTGATGTTCTTCCCTCTTGTCGGTAATTTAAAATCTATTTTAATTATTCTAATGACAGGTTTTATAGCTCTTGCTATGGGTTATATTAACGAAAAATTATCAGGTGGGTCAATTATTCCGAGCTGGATTATACATGCCATTTCAAATTTGATTGCAGGCATCTATATTGCCTTCTGCATCTGAAAACAATAAAAAATTATTATGAATATTTCTTAAATAAAAAAACTCATCTTATTTCTAAGATGAGTTCTCATATATCTTCTATATTTATTTCTCCATGCAAGCTATAAATTTCCGAACCATTATTTTCTGATTTTCCCCTATCTTCTCTTATAGAGTAAGTGAGGTAAAAATTAAAATGTTCTATCCCTTGATAATCTTTAGCCAATTCAAAATCTTCTGAGAGAATTTGATATTCATAAAATTCTCTAATATTTGTATCTTCCAATAATCTAAAATTAATTTCATAATCTTTTGGGTCTTGAAATTTTATCTTATCATCTTTATCTAGTAATAATGTAAAAGAAAACTGGCTATTCAATTTTCTTCCATGAAAGTCGTTATCTTTACTAATGATTACATCTCTATAAAGGTCATTAGAATTTTTATTGATAATATTTGCTTTTACTTCTTCACTCATAACATTTGAATTATTCTTATCATCTATTTTTTCATTATTAGTTTTATTTCTAAAATATATTAACAATGATAAAGATAAAATAATTATGAAAGCTATTCCTACTTTTTTTTGCATCAATAATACCTCCATATAAAATATCCATGTATTTTACTATGTTATCTAATTAAATTATATAAAACTCTTTTTTTCTGTCAAATTTACTGTTTATAAAAAGACTCTGCCAGGTAAAGGTCCTAACAGAGTTTTTAAAATTTAGTCTTGTTTGCAATAAAAAATCTGCTAGAGATTTTTCTCTAACAGATTTATTTTTTTATAGGAATATTCCGCCGTATTGTACAAATAATGGTGCAAATACTAGGGATACAACAGTTATTAGTTTAATTAAGATATTAAGAGAAGGTCCTGATGTATCTTTGAATGGGTCACCAACAGTATCTCCAGTTACAGCTGCCTTGTGAGCTTCTGAACCTTTGCCACCATGTGCTCCACCTTCGATGTATTTCTTTGCATTATCCCAAGCTCCACCAGCGTTTGACATAAAGATTGCCATTAGTACACCAGTTACAAGAGCTCCTGCTTGAAGTCCACCTAGGGCTTCAGTTCCAAGTAAAATTCCCACTACTATTGGAACTACTACTGCTATAAGTCCTGGTACGATCATTTGCTTTAGGGCTGCTCCTGTTGAGATGTCTACACATCTTGCATAATCAGGAGTTCCTTTACCTTCCATGATGCCAGGGATTTCTTTAAATTGTCTTCTTACTTCATCAATCATTTCTGATGCTGCATTACCTACTGCTGACATTGTTAGTGCAGAGAAGGCAAATGGAAGCATACCACCGACGAATGTTGCTGCTATAACTTGTGGTTTAGAAATATCAATTCCACTAAGTCCAGTTGCGTTAATATAAGAAACGAAAAGTGCAAGGGCAGTAAGTGCTGCTGAACCTATTGCAAATCCCTTTCCTATTGCTGCTGTTGTATTACCAACAGAGTCAAGTGAGTCTGTTATATCACGAACGTCTTCTGGTAGTTCGCACATTTCTGCAATACCACCAGCGTTATCAGCAATTGGTCCGTAAGCATCTACGGCAATTGTCATACCAGTTGTTGAAAGCATACCAACAGCTGCTAGTGAAATTCCGTAAAGTCCAATTATTGAATTGCTTGCTCCGCCTGCTCCAAGATAAGAAGCAATAATTCCAATTGCAATTACAATAATAGGTCCAACTGTTGACATCATACCAACAGAAAGTCCTGCAATAATATTTGTAGAAGCTCCTGTTTGTGATTCAGCTCCAATTCTTTTTACTGGTGCATAATCATCAGCTGTATAATATTCAGTAAATTTAGAAATAATAAGACCAACTGCAATACCAATAATTACTGGTGCAAAAGGTGAAAAACTTCCAAAAATGTAATTTGATAAAAATGCTGAAGCAATCATAGTAACAGCTGCTGCAACATATTCTCCTGCGTTAAGAGCTTTTTGTGGGTTCTTGTCTCCCTTTACAAAAAAGGCAGCTACAATTGATGCTAAAATACCAACTGTTGAAACAAGAAGACCAAATTTAACACCATCATCTCCGTAAGCTACTACTCCAAGAGTAATAACTGATAGAAGTGCTCCTACATAAGATTCAAATAAGTCAGCGCCCATTCCAGCAACGTCACCAACGTTATCTCCTACATTATCAGCGATAACAGCAGGGTTTCTTGGGTCGTCTTCTGGGATTCCAGCTTCAACTTTACCTACAAGGTCAGCTCCAACGTCTGCTGCCTTAGTATAAATTCCTCCACCTACTCTTGCAAAAAGTGCAATAGAAGATGCTCCAAGTGAAAATCCTGTAATAATTTCAGTTTGTCCTTCTGTTAGGAAGTATGCGCAAGTAATACCAATAATTCCAAGTCCAACAACGCACATTCCCATTACAACTCCACCTGAAAAGGCAACGTCAAGGGCTTTACCTAGTCCACCCTTCCATGCTGCATTTGTTGTTCTAACGTTTGCTTTTGTAGCAACTTTCATACCAACATAACCAGCAGCTACTGAAAAGATAGCTCCAACAATGAAACAAATAGCAGTTGGAATTGATTTAAGTCCTACTGCCAAAATAATTGCAAGTACAATGACAAATACAACAAGAGCCTTATATTCTCTTGTCAAAAATGCCATAGCTCCTTCTGAAATGTAAGAAGAAATTTCCTTCATTCTTTCATTTCCGGCATCTTGTTTTGACACGAAACTTGCCTTAAAGAAAGCAAATAAAAGTGCCAAAACGCCGACTATAGGAGCTAAATATAAAATATTCATTTTAATCCTCCTTAATTTTTAATTGCAAAGTATTTATAAAAGAGCTACTAATAAAAATACAATTGCAATAAAGACCACTACAGGAAGTAGAAAAAATATCATTTCTAATTCCTCTCTAATTTTACTTAATTGTAGCTAAAATAATAAGTGCAAGCGCAAAAACAATGCTTGAAATAATAACAATCTTGTTTTGGATGTCTTTTTTACTTGAGCCTTTGTGTGATCCCCAAGTTGTAGTTTCTTCACCTTGAAGAGTTCCAAGACCAGCTTGATCTGATTCCATTTGTGCTACTACAGTTATTATAATAATGCTAGCAATAATAATTATAATAGATAATAAAGTTTGCAAACAACTACCTCCCTTAAATTTCTATAACATATAAATTCTAACACAGCAAGTCTTCCTAATCAACGAAATTATAGGATTTTAGATAATTTTTTAAGATATTGTCTCTTTTTTCAAAGATTCTTCTATAAAATCTTGTCTATCTTGCATTGCTATAAGAGTTTTTTCGATTAACTCATCAAGTTCCCAACCTAAATTTTCTGCTCCTTTTTTTATTACATCACGAGAGCAACCTTCAGCAAATTTTTTGTCCTTGAATTTTTTCTTTACGCTTTTTAAATTCATATCCTTGGTGCTCTTAGATGGTCTCATAAGTGAAGCTGCATAAATTAAACCTGTAAGTTCATCTACTGCAAAGAGAACTTTCTCCATAAAAAGCTCTGGCTCTATACTGGAACATAAACCATGACCATGAGATAAAATTGCATGGATTAGTTCGTCACTTCCACCTGCGCTTTTTAAAATTTCTGGCGTATTTTTTAAATGCTCTTCAGGATATTTTTCATAATCAACATCGTGAAGAAGTCCTGCCATTTTCCAAAAGTCTACATTGTCTCTATCAAATTCTTCTGCAAAATATCCCATTACACTTTCAAGGGTTAGACCGTGTCTTATGTGAAACTCATCTTTGTTGTATTCCTTTAAAAGTTTTAGTGCATCTTCTCTACTTATTCCGCTATTCATATTGCCACTTCCTTTTTACCTATATTATCACAATAATTTTTGAATTTCACTTTTTCCTACTTGTGTTATAATGAATATAACAATGTAATGATTATGGAGGTTTTTATGAAAAAAAATGTTGGCATAATGGGTTTTGGAAGAATCGGTAGAGATGCTCTTAGAATTTGGGCTCTAAGAGATGATTGTAATTTCGAAGTTACTCATGTAGCCGTTAGAAATTTAGAAAAAACTTTAAAGGAAAGAACTCACTTATTTAAATTTGATTCTATTTATAGAAAATTCCCTGGTGAAATTGAATTTACTGATGACGGAATGATTATCAATGGAAAAAAAGTTACTTTTGTTGAATCAAAAACTCCAGACCAAATGAATTGGAAAGAACTTGGCGTTGATATTGTTATTGACTCTTCAGGTGCCTTCAAAGATGAAGACAAGGCTAGAGGACATCTAACAAGTGGAGCAAAAAAAGTTGTCTTAACTTCTCCAGGCAAGGGCAATATGCTTACAGTTGTAATGGGAGTTAATGATGACAAATATGATCCTGCCAAAGACGATATTATTTCCAATGCATCTTGTACTACAAATTGTCTTGCTCCAGTTACTAAAGTTATTTTAGAAAACTTTGGAATTAAGAAGGGACTTATGTCTACAGTTCACGCTTACACTAATGACCAAAATATTCACGATGGTGTTCATAAAAAAGATATGCGTCGTGCAAGAATGGGCGCAGAAAATATTATTCCTACTTCAACTGGTGCAGCTAAGGCTGTTGGAAAAGTTATTCCAGAAGTTGACGGAATCTTAACAGGTTTTGCCCTAAGAGTACCCGTTCCAACTGGCTCTCTTGTTGATGTTACTTTTGAACTTGAAAAGGAAGCTACTGTTGAAGAAATCAATGCAGCAATTAAAAAGGCGTCTGAAAATGAATTAAAGGGCATCCTTGAATATTCTGAAGATGAACTTGTTTCTTCTGACATCATAGGCAACACTCACTCTTCTATTTTCGATTCACTTCTTACAACAGTTAATGGCAAAATGGTTAAATTAATTTCTTGGTATGACAACGAATGGGGTTACACTGAAAGAGTTATTGATTTAACAGAAAAAATTGCAGAATCTCTATAATTTAAAATTATTTAAGGCTTGCTATGCGAGCCTTTTTTAATTGCCTAAATTTTTATTATAGGTTATCATTGTTTTATAAATTAGTAGAAAATATTTTTAAGGGCTTAAATAGGAGGTTTTAATGATTAATAAATATAAAATAAGTGGCGAGAAAATAAAAATAGAAGAATTAGAAGAAAAAATTGTAAGTGAAGAAAGGGACGTGGATATAAAAAAAGAAGTCTACGAAGAACTTGTCCCAAGCTTGAGAGAACTTCACGAAAAACTTTTTGCAGAGTCTAAAGAAGGAATCCTTGTGGTTCTCCAAGCAATTGACGCTGCAGGTAAAGACGAGATAATAAAATACATTTTCTCCAACCTTCAGCCTCAAGGCCTAAAGAACACTTCCTTCGGCAAGCCAACGGATGAAGAAAATGCCCACGACTATCTTTGGAGGATGGCTAAGGGCCTTCCAAAAAGAGGTGAAGTTGCAATCCTAAACCGTTCCTACTACGAGGATATTATTTCACCAAAGATTTATGACAGCCTAGATCATCTTCCAGATGAAATAAAAAATGATAAAAATCTTTGGGAAAAGAGATACAAGCATATAAACAACTTTGAAGAATACCTTGTTGAAAATGGATTTAAGGTTGTGAAATTTTTCTTCAATGTTTCCAAGGATGAGCAGAGAAAGAGACTCCTCGAAAGAATAGAGGACCCAAAGAAGAATGCCGAGTTCTCTTTTTCTGATTTAGATGACAGGAACAATTGGGACAAATATCAAGTTGCCTTTGAAGAAATGTTAAACAATACTTCAACAGAAATTGCCCCTTGGTATGTCCTTCCAGCAGACAATCCTTGGCTCGCACGAAAAATTGCAACTCTTGCCCTTATCGATACAATAGAAGAAATCAATCCTAAGTATCCAACTTTCACAGGTGCTGATAAGAAAAAGGCAGAGGAAATTGCTAAAAAGTTAAGAAATAAAGAAATTTAATTTTTATCCGTAATTGAAATTATAAAATCTAAAAATTAAAAGGAATGTCCCCTATAAATTATAGGTTACATTCCGCTTAATATATTATTAAATTTGTTCCGTGTTTACGTGTTCACTTCAGCCTTGGTCCTTTTTTAATCCTTTATAATTGTTCCGTGATTTCTTGGATCATTAGTATTTAATATTTTTATTGTTATATTTTTTTCTTCAACGGGCTTTATGGCATCGCCTTGGTAGACCTGAGCACCCTTATCTATTATTTCCTTCAACTCCTTAAAATTTAGCTTGTCAATTGTCTTTGCATTGGGATCTCTATTGGGGTCTGAAGTCATTATTCCATTTACATCAGTCCAATTTTCATAAACTTTTGAATCTAGAGCATAGGCAATTAGGCTTCCTGTGTAGTCGCTGCCACCTCTTGTAAAAGTTACTATATCTCCATTTTTGTCGCTGCCATAAAAACCTGGCACAACTGCTTTTTGATTTTCGACAATGTGATTTCTTATTGCCTCTCTTGATTTTTCAAGGTCAACTTGTCCCTCATCATCAAAAATAATTATGTCCTTGGCATCTATAAAATCATAGCCTAAATATCTTGACAAGAGTTTTGCGTTTAAGTATTCTCCTCTACTTACTATAAATTCCTTGTCCCTAGAATTTTTTATTTCATCAAAGACAAATTTTAATTCCTCATCCCAAAATTCTTCTAATTTTAATTCTTCAGCTATAGATAGAAATCTCTTTTTAATTTTTTCAAGTTGCGTATCTCTATAAGCTTCTTGAACTTTTAATTCTTCTTCAAGAGATTTAATAATCTTATCAAGTTCATCAATTTTTACATTTTTATCTGATAGAGAAATTAATTCGTCTGTAATTTTTGTGTCTTCCCTAAATCTTCTGCCTGGTGCAGAAACTACAATTACATCTCTATCATCCTTGGAGAAAATTATTTTTTTAACCTTGGCAAATTGTCCTGCATCCTTTAAAGAAGATCCTCCAAATTTTGAAACTGATTTGCCTTCTATTGTTTCAATGGCAAAAGGTGTCTCTTGATATACGCAGTAGTTAAGCCAGTTGGAGAAGAACAAGTTTCCAGCAGATCTCCATCTAATTTTAATTTCCTTTTTAGGATCATTGTCTTCATAATAATTTTTAGGTGGAGCAATTTTTTTGCCTTGGGAAATATCTCTGATGTATTCATTGTGTAGAGTGTCCTTGTCATATTCCCAGTGGCCAAAATTAAATACAAAGCGGTTATCCTTTGTTGTTACAAGAGAAACTCCTGTGTCAGGTCTTGCTGCAAGAACTTCTAAATCTGGAAAGTCATAAAAATCTTCTATATCAACATAGGTGTGCCTTGAAGTTGGAACTAAAAAAGTATCGTCAAAACCCTTTACGATTTTATTGTCCTTTAACTTGTCAAATTCAAAGACACCAAATATTTTTCCCTTAGAAACTTTGTGCTCAATATTGTAATAATGATAAAGGGCTGCCTGAGCTGACCAGCAAATAAACATTGTGGAGTAGACATTGTCTTTGGCAAATTCAAAAATTGTCTTTAATTCATCCCAATATTTAATTTCTTCATAGGCAATAGTTTCAATTGGCGCTCCAGTTATTATCATTGCGTCGTACTTATTATTCTTTATGTCCTCATAAGTTTTGTAAAAGGCATTAAGTCTTTTGACATCACTATTTGTTGGATTATAGGACTCCATTCTCACAAGGTCAATATTTATTTGAAGGGCAGTATTTGATAGCATCCTCAAAAGTTGAAGCTCTGTCTCTTCTTTTTTTGGCATTAAATTTACAATTGCTATATTAAGAGGTCTTATGTCTTGCTCCTTGGCAGATGAATCCCTCATTGTAAAAATATTTTCTCTTTCTAAAACTTCTTCAACTATTAAATCCTTAGGTATTATTAATGGCATTTCTTATTCCTCACTTTTATAAAATCTGTACTTTAAGAAGAGATACAATAAAAAAAACTCTCATCCAAAAAAGGACGAAAGTTTCGTGTTACCACCTTAATTCTCCCTTATCTCGCAATAAGGGACTCTTCAAGTACTACCATACTCTATCGCTATAACGGGCGAGCCCGCACTCATCTAAATATCGATAAGCACTCGAGAAAGACCATGTTCACATATTCTCCCCTGCTTCTTTCACCAAACGAAGCTCTCTGTAAAAGTTTAAATAGGCTACTCTTCTTCCTATAGAGTTTAAATTTTAAGATAATGATAGCATCCTTTTGTCATTCTGTCAATTATTCTTATCTTTAAATGAAAAAAAATTTTTTTATTTTTATTCATTACTTAAAAAAAAAGAGAGACCGCAGTCTCTCCTTATAGTATAGTTAGATTTTTTTTTACTTTTAAGCTTCTTTGTTAATTACATCAATTATAGAACCATCTCTATATTCTACAACTGCAACTACTTCGTCAGAGAATTTAATTTCTTCAGGTTTACCCGTAAGTTTTTCTGCCATTTGTTGCAATTCTTTGATGTCTTTAATTTCAATTCCAGCTTCTTCAAATTTTTCGATTAAATCTTTTCTCTTTGGATTTACAGCAATGCCGTAGTCAGTACATACTACATCAACGGATTCGCCTGGTGTACAAACTGTTGTAACCTTATCCATGATAATTGGATTTCTTGATCTTACAAGTGGTGCAAGAATAAGTGACATCTTTGCTCCAGGTGCAGTATCTTGGTGTCCACCAACTGCTTGGTTAATAACTCCATCTGATCTTGTCATTACATTTACATTAAAATCTGTGTCAATTTCAAGTGCTCCAAGAAGTACAAAATCAAGAGTATTAACTGCAGGAGTTGGATTATTTGGATTTGCATAAGATGATGCTGTTTGTTCAAAGTGCTTTGGATTTTCGCGAATTGATCTTACTGCATCAAGGTCAAAGGATTGTGTATCGTAAATACCATCAATAAGACCTTCTTCAAGCATTGTAACCATATATCCAGTGATTCCACCAAGTGCCATTGATGCCTTTATGTTGTCCTTCTTCATTTCTTCACGAAGAAGTTTTGCAACTGCAAGAGTTGATCCTGCTGCTCCAGTTTGGAATCTAAAGCCATCTTTATAAAGTCCAGATGCCTTAATTGCCTTTACGGCATTATTTGCTATCAATAAATCTCTTGGGTTGTCGTTAAATCTAATTGATCCAGAAACAATTCCCTTTGGATCTCCAATGGCATCAACTTTAACAACATAATCAACATACATCATGCCAATTGATGCAGGAATATTTGGAAATGGTACAAGATTATCTGTAATTGCAATTACACAGTCAGCATACTGTGCATCTACAATAGCATAACCAAGTGAGCCACAAGCAGCTTTTCCTTCTCTACCATTTATGTTTCCATATTCATCACATGCTGGTGCAGCTAAAAAGGCTACATCAATGTGAAGTTCTCCATCTTCAATTGCTCTTGCACGACCACCGTGAGAACGAATTATACATGGTTTTTTAAGAATGCCCCCAGAAATTTTTTCTCCAAGTTCTCCTCTAAGTCCTGATGATTGAATGCCAGTGATTACACCTTTTTCAATTAAAGGAATTAGTTTGTCGTGGCAAGGTGAAAGTGATGATGGAGCAAGAGTTAAATCTTTAATGCCCATATCTGCAATAACTTGCATAACCATATTTACAACATAGTCACCATTTCTTAGGTGGTGGTGGAAAGAAATTGTCATTCCATCTTTAAGTCCACTTTTCTTTACAGCTTCTTCAATAGAGCCTAGGAGTTTACTTTCGTCTCTTTTTCCATATCTGATTTTTGGAGAAGCCTTTCTATCAGTTCTAAGATATTTGCCTTCGCCTTTAAAGGGAACAAGTTCGCCAATGCCTTCAAGGTATTCAGGGATATCTCTTCCTACTGCGTTTTTATTATAGTTCATCAATATCCTCCTTCTTTAGCACTCCACTTGCTACTGCAAGGTCAAGAACTCTTTGTGCACCAGCTATAACTGGATAGTCAACCATTTTTCCGTCAACTGTAATAACTCCGGAGCCCTTTCTTTCAGCTTCCTTAGAACCAGCAATAATTCTTAGTGACTTAGTGATGTCCTTTTCTGTTGGTGTGTAAACTTCATTTACAACAGCAATTTGTTTAGGGTGAATTACAGACTTGCCATCAAAGCCAAGGTCCTTAATAAATTGAACTTCTTCTCTAAAGGCATCCATGTCGCTTAAGTTTGTGTTAACTGTATCAAAACAAGCTATGCCTGCATTTCTTGCTGCAAGTACAATTTGACTTCTTGCTGCAAAAAGCTCCCAACCATGTTTAGATCTTTGTGTCTTTAAGTTTGTAACATAGTCGGCAGCTCCAAGGGCAATACCCATCATTCTAGGTGATGCCTTGGCAATATCAACTGCGTTAATTACACCAGTTGGAGATTCAATGGCAGCCATCATAAGAGTTCTTCCTTGACATCCCATTTGTTCTTCAACTTCAGTTATTATTTCATCTACATCTTTAACATCTTGTGCAGTTTCTGATTTTGGTAATCTAATTACATCTACTCCAGCTTTAACAACAGCCTTAATATCTTCACGTCCAAAAGGTGTGTCAAGGGAATTTATTCTTACAACAACTTCAGTTTTTCCATAGTCCAAAGTTTTAAGTGCATTGTAAACTAAAAATCTTGCCGCATCTTTTTGATTGATACTCGTTGCATCTTCAAGGTCGATCATAATTGAGTCAGGACCATAAATGTGAGCATCAGTGATGTTTGCAGGGTTGTTACCTGGAAGAAACATCATTGTTCTTCTTAATCTCTCTTTCAAAAT
>OKWK01000318.1_pt1 | contig 29881 bp, 29 predicted proteins | sample 1607181 | NCBI WGS metagenome assembly OKWK01 (sample SAMN07501053, study PRJEB24779) | human gut metagenome | isolation source: stool | host: human infant | place: USA: Pittsburgh, PA
GGGCTATAGCTCAGCTGGGAGAGCGCTTGCATGGCATGCAAGAGGTCAGCGGTTCGATCCCGCTTAGCTCCACCAAATTCTGCACCCAGCGGATTTGGTTCGTAAAGAAGTCCTGTGGGGCTATAGCTCAGCTGGGAGAGCGCTTGCATGGCATGCAAGAGGTCAGCGGTTCGATCCCGCTTAGCTCCACCAAAATTCAGAACCCTCGCTTCGGCGGGGGTTTTTGTTTTTAGCGGGTTTCATGTAAAGCACTTTCTGGTTACGTCAGTTAATCTCCAGCAATTAAAATCGAAAGTAATTTCAGACTTTTTCCTGATAATTCGCCTTGCCTGCCCTAAATAAGCAACATAACATTTCCCCCATTAAACGTGATGAGGTTTCTGGAGTTTTAATTAACAATAATGCTTGATAAAATTAACATTAATATCAAAAAAACTCTATTGGCCTTTATCATTTGTTTAGTCGCTATTCCGCTGGCTCGTTTTATTTCACCGCAAACGATAATTGACGGCAACCTTATTTATATTGCCTGGCTGCCAATCAGCGTGATGTTTTCTGTTATTTTTATCTTTGGCCGCTATGCGATTGCGCCATTAATTCTCGCGTTTGCCATCACCAATAGTTTTCTCATTAAATTAACGCTGCCGCAGGCGTTTATCTTACTTTTTTGTCAACTGTTCGCCGTGTTTGTCTCCTGCGCTATTCTGCGACTGATGGTGGGGAAGCGCTGGCGCTGCGGTCCAACGGCAAAACATATGGGGGCGCGGATCTTCTGGGGCGGCTTCTTCGCGCCGGTGCTCCTGAAAATCACCATGTATCTCGCCGGACAATATTTTGCGTTTCCATTAGCTATTACCAGTTACTTTGGTAGTATGCCGTTGATTTATACTGTAATAGATATCCAAAGTTTAATCAGTGCGGCATTAATTTTTACGACGTTTCTTTATTATCCAATGCGGATGATTATCAGTCCGCGCTACGCCCGACGTTTCTGGCAGCAGGAATGTTTACCGTGGCTGGCACCGCAATATCGCTCCTTTACCCTATATTGGTTTATCGCGTTGGCGGTGATATTAACGCTATTGTGTGCGCCGTATCAGTCTGAATTTATTGCCGGTTATTTAGTTCCGGTTATTTTTATTGTTTACTTTATCGGTATCAGTCGAATAGGCCATGCGCTATTGCGTATTTCATGGTCTGTCTCGGCCTTTTTGCTGGTGGTATATAACAAAAACTTTCTCCAGGGGGTGCAAAGCGAGTATTCACTCTCCTTTGTGCTGTCGGTTCTGATCTCCTTTACTATCTGTTTGTTTTATATGGCCGACATCTATGCCCGCAGCGACCGCAACAAACGCCGCTGGCGTAGCCAGGCGGAAGAGGATCCGCTGACCGGCTTGCCTAACCTGCGCGCGCTGGAGAGCCATTTACAGAGCTGTCCTCAGCAGGCTATCTGCAGCCTGCGTATTGATAATCTCGACTTTCTCAGTCGGCATTATGGTCTGATGATGGGGGTGGACTGTAAACGGCAGATTATTCGGGCGCTGCAACCGCTGCTGGGAGCGGCGGATAAAGTCTTCCAGGTACCGGGCAGCGAACTGATCCTCGTGCTTGATGGGCCGGAGCCGTCGTCCCGCTTGAACCATATGGTCGCGGTCCTCAACCACAAAAAGTTCAGCTGGCACAATCAGCCGCTGGATTTGGAGTTTGGCGCGGCCTGGGGCCGCGATGACGGCCAGGGTGAGGGACTTTACCAGATGCTGGGCCAGCTAAGCTGGCTTTCCGAACAGGCGGGCAGTGAACGTCGGGTGCTGGCGCTGGACGAGGAGCAGGATCTGGTGGTGGATCAAACTACCGAGCAGGTGCGCCTCCTAATGCGCGTCAAGCAAGTGCTCAAAGATCGCGCGCTGATGCTCTATGCGCAACCGATTCAGAATCCGGAGGGGGAGGGTTATCATGAGATCCTCACGCGCATGCGCTGTGGCGATAGCGTCATTATGCCCGACCGATTCATTCCGCTGATTGTGCAGTTTAACCTCAGCCAACGTTTTGACATGCTGGTGCTGGAGACCTTGTTCAGTATGCTCCATAAGCATCCCGGCCAGCGATTCTCGGTCAACCTGCTGCCTGCAACTCTGATGCAAAAGAACAGCGCAGGGCAGATTATCGCGCTGTTTCAACGCTATAGCGTCTCGCCAGAACTTATAACTATTGAGGTGACCGAAGAGCAGGCCTTCTCTAATGCGGACACCAGTCGGCAAAATCTTGAAGCGTTGCGCGCGTTTGGCTGCGCCATCGCTATTGATGACTTTGGCACCGGCTATGCGAACTATGAACGTCTGAAACATCTACAGGTCGATATCATTAAGATTGACGGCTGCTTCGTCCGCGACATCCTCACGGACCCGCTGGACGCCATCATGGTGAAATCGATTGTCGAGATGGCGCGGGCGAAACAGATGAGCGTGGTGGCGGAATATGTCGAAAGCGAACCGCAAAAAGCGCGCTTGCTGGAGCTGGGCGTGAATTATCTGCAGGGTTATCTGATCGGTAAACCACAGCCGCTGGGTGAATGACGGGCAAAAAAAAGCCGGGCATTGCCCGGCTCAGATGACTGACGTCTGTTACAGAACCAGCGCCGCAATCGAGGCGGACAACACGCTAACCAGCGTGGAGCCGTACACCAGCTTCAGACCGAAGCGAGAAACTACGTTGCCCTGTTCTTCGTTCAGACCTTTGATCGCCCCGGCAATAATGCCGATAGATGAGAAGTTGGCGAAGGAGACCAGGAAGATAGAGATAATGCCTTCCGCGCGCGGGGAGAGCGTCGAGGCAATTTTCTGCAGATCCATCATGGCGACGAATTCATTGGAGACCAGTTTGGTAGCCATAATACTGCCCACCTGCAGCGCTTCGCTTGCCGGCACACCCATCACCCAGGCAACCGGGTAGAAGATATAGCCGAGGATACCCTGGAAGGAAATGCTATAGCCGAACCAACCGGTCACGGTGGCGAACAGGGCATTCAGCGCCGAGATCAGCGCGATGAAGCCGATCAACATCGCCGCCACGATAATCGCGACTTTAAAACCTGCCAGAATATACTCGCCCAGCATCTCGAAGAAGCTCTGACCTTCGTGCAGATTCGACATCTGCAGATTTTCTTCGCTCTCTTCCACGCGGTAAGGGTTAATTAATGACAGAACGATAAAGGTGCTGAACATGTTGAGCACCAGCGCCGCAACGACATACTTTGGCTGCAGCATGGTCATGTAAGCGCCTACGATGGACATGGACACGGTGGACATCGCCGTCGCCGCCATGGTGTACATGCGGTTGCGCGACATTTTGCCGAGAATATCTTTATACGCGATAAAGTTTTCCGACTGGCCGAGGATCAACGAGCTCACGGCGTTGAAGGACTCCAGCTTGCCCATGCCGTTAACTTTCGACAGGACGGTACCGATCGCGCGAATGACAATCGGCAGGATACGAATATGCTGCAAAATGCCGATCAAAGCCGAAATGAAGACTATAGGGCACAAAACTTTGAGGAAGAAGAAGGCCAGGCCTTTATCGTTCATGCCGCCGAACACGAAGTTTGTCCCTTCGTTGGCAAACCCGAGGAGTTTTTCAAACATCTCGGAAAATCCTTTCACAAAACCCAGACCAATATCGGAGTTGAGGAAGAACCAGGCCAGCAGGACTTCAATGACAAGCAGTTGAACAACATAACGAATACGGATCTTTTGGCGGTCATGGCTGACCAACAGGGCCAGTATAGCCACCACAACGATCGCGAGGACAAAATGCAAGACGCGGTCCATAGTTGCTCCAAATATGAGGCAGGTTAAATTTCCGTGCACATTCTATGCAACGGCTTTAAAGAAAACGAGATCAATTGCACACTATTGCAAGGAACTGTGACCAATGGCAAAAATAGTGATCCAACATCCACTTTTGTTATGTTACGTAAAGGTTTTAAAAGTTGCATTCTTGTACTACTCTTAATAGCGGGCTGGATCTCGTTTTCTGACGCCCGTATTCCATTTCCGGCCAGCTATTGTTCCCTTCTATCACAGCAATCATTATCTCCATTCTAAATGAACTTGATAATCATTCGCATTTTGATAGCATGAAACATAGCAAAGGCTATATTTCCAGAGGCAGATGATGACTAGCAGTCGCGTTGAGAATAGCAGTAGTCGCGCCGCGCGCAAGGTGAAGCTCGCCTTAATGGGCCCGGCTTTCGTCGCTGCCATTGGCTATATCGATCCGGGTAATTTCGCCACTAACATTCAGGCCGGCGCCAGCTTTGGCTACCAGCTGCTGTGGGTCGTGGTGTGGGCTAACCTGATGGCTATGCTGATCCAGGTGCTTTCTGCCAAACTGGGCATTGCCACCGGCAAAAACCTGGCCGAGCAGATCCGCGACCATTACCCGCGTCCTGTTGTCTGGTTTTACTGGGTACAGGCGGAAATTATCGCTATGGCCACCGATCTGGCTGAATTTATCGGCGCCGCAATTGGTTTTAAGCTGGTACTCGGCGTATCGCTTCTGCAGGGGGCGGTGCTGACCGGGGTGGCGACTTTTCTGATCCTGATGCTGCAGCGGCGCGGGCAAAAACCACTGGAGAAGGTGATCGGTGGATTGTTGCTGTTTGTCGCCGTGGCCTATGTCGTGGAGTTGATCTTTTCCCAGCCCGCGCTGGCTCCTCTGACGAAAGGGCTGGTGATCCCCACGCTGCCCAACGGGGAGGCGGTATTCTTAGCCGCCGGGGTACTGGGTGCGACAATCATGCCGCACGTTATCTACTTACATTCCTCGCTTACCCAGCATCTGCATGGCGGAACGCGAAAAGAACGCTATAACGCGACCCGCTGGGATGTGGCGATCGCCATGACCATTGCCGGGTTCGTCAATCTGGCGATGATGGCGACCGCTGCGGCGGCATTCCACTTTAATGGCCATACCGGCGTCGCCGATCTCGATCAGGCCTACATGACGCTGGAGCCGCTGCTGAGCCACGCGGCGGCGACCATCTTTGGCCTCAGCCTGATTGCCGCCGGTTTATCGTCGACCGTGGTGGGCACTCTGGCAGGTCAGGTCGTTATGCAGGGGTTTATCCGCTTTCATATTCCGCTGTGGTTTCGCCGGGCGATCACCATGCTGCCGTCGTTTGTCGTCATTCTGCTGGGGCTGGATCCTACGCGTATCCTGGTAATGAGTCAGGTGTTGCTCAGCTTTGGCATTGCGCTTGCCCTGGTGCCGCTGCTGATATTTACCAGCAATGCGAAGCTGATGGGGGACCTGGTGAATACCCGTTGGGTGAGAGGCATCGGCTGGGCGATAGTCGCTATTGTGGTGAGCCTGAACGGCTGGTTAATAGTGGGGTCGCTGCTCGGGGTGGATTAATTGATTTCTGATGCTGAATAAAGTAAAGGGGAGCCGATGGGCTCCCCTTTTCGTCTGTTAGTGATGGCCATGTCCATGACCGTGACCGCGCCCGCCCGGGCCGCGTCCCCAGCCGCCGCGGTGGTCATCGCGGTCGTTCCAGCCAGCACGATAGCCGCGCTCCCAGGCTTTATCTCTGCCTTTGTACCAGCCTTTGTGCCAGCCGTTGTCATGACGATGCCAACGGTTATCACGCCATTCATAGTGACGACGCCAGTAATCACGGTCGCGCCAGCTGCCACCGTCCCAGTAGTTACCGTAATTGTCACGATCGCCTATTTGTAATTTTACCGACGGCAGCAGGGTGATTTCACCAGCGTTAGCGACCAGTGGCCCTGCGGCCAGCAGTACTGCTGCCAGAATCAGTGACCTGAACATACTCTTCTCCTTCACGATCGGGGCCGTAAGCGGCCTGTTAACCTGATATTACGGGCCGGTAAAGACCCACCGCATCGGACGAACTCCGAAAGCGCAGGAAAGAGCACTTTTTGCTAAAGTAACATTTGCTTTACAGCGCAAGGATGGCGTCGATGGCCGCGCACTCCTCGGTGGTGAAATGGCGATTCTGCAGCATGCCGACGGCATCATCCAGTTGCGCGGTTTTGCTGGCGCCGATCAGCACCGAGGTGACTTTCTCTTCGCGCAACACCCAGGCCAGCGCCATCTGCGACAGCTTCTGCCCACGCGCTTCCGCCTGCCTGTTAAGCTGACGAATTTTTTCTAATCGGGCAGGAGTCAGTTGCTCCGGCTGCAGAAAACGACTGCTGCTGGCGGCGCGCGAGTCGGCCGGAATGCCGTTGAGATAGCGGTCGGTAAGTTGCCCGCCGGCCAGCGGTGAAAACGCTATGCTTCCAATCCCTTCCGTCTGCAGAAAATCCAGCAATCCTTCTTCCACGCCGCGTTCGAACATCGAGTAGCGAGGCTGGTGAATGATGCAGGGGGTGCCGAGGTCGTTAAGGATCTTCACCGCCTCCCGCGCCTGGGCCAGAGGATAGTTGGAGATCCCGACATATAGCGCTTTACCCTGATGAACCAGATGATCGAGCGCACGCATCGTTTCCATCAGCGGCGTCTGTGGATCAGGCCGGTGATGGTAAAAAATATCGACGTATTCCAGCCCCATGCGTTTAAGGCTCTGGTTAAGACTGGCTACCAGATATTTTCGCGATCCCCAGTCGCCGTAAGGGCCGTCCCACATCGTGTAACCTGCTTTAGTGGAGATGATTAACTCATCGCGATAAGGCAGGAGCGACTCTTTCAGGATGCGGCCAAAGTTGCTTTCCGCCGAGCCCGGCGGCGGCCCATAGTTGTTGGCCAAATCGAAATGGGTTATACCGAGGTCAAAAGCGTGCAGGAGCATCTGCCGGCTGGTTTCCACTCGCGTTTCATCGCCAAAGTTATGCCACAGGCCAAGGGAAATAGCCGGTAGCTGCAGACCGCTGCGGCCGCAGCGACGGTACTCCATCGTTTGATATCGCGTGGTGCTTGCCTGGTAAACCATTCTTCCTCCGCCGACAAAACAGGATGTGTATACGTTTACACTAAACAATGTTCTGCGTGGAGTACACTGCTTTTTCTGCGTAATTATTGCTTTACACTGCCATTATCACCTCCCATCTGGACAGGCGGATCGCTTATTCAATACTCAAATTACACCTGCACCAAAATGAGGATAATGGATATGCAACCGACCTACACTATTGGGGATTATCTGCTGGATCGCCTTGTCGACTGCGGTATTGACCGCTTGTTCGGCGTGCCGGGAGATTACAACTTACAGTTTCTCGATCGCGTCATCGCGCACAGCGCCTTGGGGTGGGTCGGCTGCGCCAACGAGCTGAATGCGGCATATGCCGCTGACGGCTATGCGCGCATCAAAGGAGCCGGTGCGCTGCTGACCACTTACGGCGTCGGCGAATTGAGCGCGCTGAACGGCATTGCGGGTAGCTATGCGGAACATATTCCGGTATTGCATATCGTCGGTGCGCCCTCTACCGGCGCCCAGCAGCGCGGCGAACTGCTGCACCATACCCTCGGCGATGGCGATTTTCGCCATTTCGCCCGCATGAGCGAGCAGATCACCTGTAGCCAGGCGCTGCTGACCGCCGGCAACGCCTGCCATGAAATCGACCGTGTGCTGCGCGATATGTTGACGCATCATCGCCCCGGCTATTTGATGCTGCCAGCCGATGTCGCCAGAGCGGCAGCGATTGCCCCAGCCCAGCGCTTGCTGGTGGAGCCCGCTCCGGCGGATGAAAACCAGCTTGCCGGGTTCTGCGAACATGCCAGCCGCCTGCTGCGGGGCAGCCGACGCATTTCCCTGCTGGCGGACTTCCTGGCGCAACGTTATGGCCTGCAGAAGACGCTCCGGGAGTGGGTGGCGAAAACGCCTGTCGCCCATGCGACGATGCTCATGGGCAAGGGATTGTTTGATGAGCAGCAGAGCGGGTTTGTCGGCACCTACAGCGGGATTGCCAGCGCGCCGCAGACCCGGGAGGCGATTGAAAACGCCGACACCATCATCTGCATTGGCACGCGCTTCACCGACACCATCACCGCAGGATTTACCCAACATCTGGCGCGGGAAAAGACTATTGAGATCCAGCCCTTCGCCGTCAGGGTGGGCGATCACTGGTTCAGCGGGGTGCCGATGGATAAGGCCCTGGCCGCGCTGATGACGCTTTCCGCCCCGCTGGTGGCGGAGTGGACTACGCCTCAGGTCGTGGCGCCGGAGGCTGAGGAGGGCGCTGAAGGCGAGTTGACCCAGAAAAATTTCTGGGCGACGGTGCAGGGCGCCCTGCGTCCGGGGGATATTATTCTCGCCGATCAGGGGACGGCCGCCTTTGGCATTGCGGCGCTGAAGCTGCCCTCTGAAGCATCGCTGATCGTCCAGCCGCTGTGGGGCTCGATTGGTTTTACTCTCCCGGCCGCCTATGGCGCACAAACCGCGGCGGCGGAGCGGCGGGTGGTGCTAATTGTCGGCGATGGCGCGGCCCAACTGACCATTCAGGAGATGGGCTCCATGCTGCGTGATAAGCAAAAGCCGCTTATTCTGCTGCTGAATAACGAAGGGTATACCGTGGAACGGGCGATTCATGGTCCAGAGCAGCGCTACAATGACATCGCTCTGTGGGACTGGCAGCGGCTGCCGGAAGCCTTCGCCCCTGACGTTGCTTCGCGCTGCCGGCGGGTCACTCAGACGTCTGAACTGCGGGAGGCGATGACGGAGAGCATCACCTCCGATACCCTCACCCTGGTAGAAGTGATGCTGCCGAAAATGGATATCCCCGATTTCCTGCGCGCGGTGACGCAGGCCCTTGAGGAGCGAAACAGCCGCGTTTAATCGGTATGCCGTTTGGCAATCATCAACGGTCTCCCGGCCAGCAGCAGCCAGGCCGGGAGCATCACCATACACAATAGCGGCAGCAGAGTCGTATCCGGGACCACCACGGCGGCCATAAACAGGCTCAACCAGCCGTCGCGAGTGACGACCAGCACCATGCCGAGGATCGCGCAGGAAACGGTGATTGCCGCCGGCACTGCGTCAACATGAGCATGCAGCATCAGCCCCAGCGCTACCCCGACGAACACCGCCGGGAAAATTCGCCCGCCGCGAAAGCCGCTGGCTGAGGCAAGAACCAGGGCTGCCAGTTTGACCAGCGCGATAAGCAGAAAATCCGCGGCGGTTAGCGTCTGGCTGAAGGCCAGCTGCTGCATCTCATCCAGCCCTTTAAATAGCGTTAAGGGCCCGCCTATCGTCCCCACGATCCCCAGCAGCAGCCCGCCGATGCCGAGGGTCAGGATTGGATTTTTCAACCGATGCATCAGGGCATGCAGTCGCGGCAGACACCAGACGGCCACCATGCCGACGGCGATAGCGATCAGGGCGACGATAATGCCGCTGAGAATATCAACGAAGCGCATCTGACCATAGTGCGGGATCGGCAGCGAAAAATGGGGATGGAAAAACAGACCCGTCGTCAACGCGCCGGCGGCGGCGGCGAGGAGGGGAGCAAAGAGGCGATCCCACAGTGGCGTATCGTTGCTGCTATTGAGGGTTTGCGAAAAAATCAGCGCGGCGGCAACCGGGGTACCGAAGAGGGCGCCGATGGTGCCTGAGGCCGCGAGGATGGTCCAGTCCAGCGAGCTGACGCGCGGAAACAGTCGGGAGCCGACGGCGACAGCCAGCGCGATATTCACCACCATAATCGGATGCTCCGGGCCGAGGCTGACGCCGCCGGCGAGGCCGAGGATCAGCGCGGCCAGGAGTCCGGGCAGCGCGCCGGTGGCAATGGGAGCGCCGATTAACGACTCGGTCGCTGGATCCGGCCCGGCGTGCCCGGGGCTGTAACGAATGACCAGACCCACCGCGATCCCTGTCGCCGTCAGCATGGCGATGATCCACAGCGGGCTGTCGGCGCTCACCCCCAACTGCGCGGGCAGATTGCTCCACAGCACGCGCTGCAGCAGCGCGGCAACCTTCATCGCCACGATCAGGATCAGGCTGCAGGCGATACCTATCAGGATGGCCGGCACCGACAGGATCAGCATTGTTCTGGCGCGAGGATGGAGCATGGAAATGTCCTTGTAAAAGTGCTGGAGCACTACTTTGCCTTCGTCAGCGGAGACCGTCGATGCAAATGGTGCTGAAACGATAAAGTTAAGGTGACATCTGATATCCGGCGCGTCCTTTACAGGCTACCTTGCATAGATTACAAACTAAATGTGACCTGTGTCGCTAAACAAGGGGCGTCTGCGCGTTGGACGTTGTTGTTAAGCCGCCATGAATTTACAGTGTGCCAAAAGATTTATTTTGACTTTAGCGGAGCCGTAACGGAATGACAAAATTTGCTTTAGTAGGAGATGTCGGGGGGACCAACGCCCGCCTGGCGCTATGTGATCTGGCGAGTGGAGAGATCTCTCGCGCAAAGACCTATTCCGGGCTCGATTACCCCAGTCTGGAGGCAGTGGTGCGCGTCTACCTCGAGGAGCACCAGGTAACGGTCAACGAAGGTTGTATTGCCATCGCATGCCCGATTACCGGCGACTGGGTGGCGATGACCAACCATACCTGGGCTTTCTCTATCGCCGAAATGAAGCGCAACCTCGGCTTTGCCCATCTGGAGATAATTAACGATTTTACCGCTGTTTCAATGGCCATTCCGATGCTGAAAGCTGAGCACCTTATTCAGTTTGGCGGCAGTGCGCCGGTAGCGGGCAAACCGATCGCCGTTTATGGCGCCGGGACCGGGCTCGGCGTGGCGCATCTGGTCCACGTTGATAAGCGTTGGGTCAGCCTGCCGGGCGAAGGCGGTCATGTTGATTTTGCCCCGAACAGCGAAGAAGAAGGGATCATTCTGGAAGAGCTACGCGCCGAGCTGGGGCATGTTTCCGCAGAACGCGTGCTCTCAGGTCCCGGGCTGGTCAACCTGTATCGCGCGATTGTCAAATCGGACGGCCGACTGCCGGAGAACCTGCAGCCGCGTGAGGTGACCGAGCGAGCGCTGGCGGACAGCTGCACCGACTGTCGTCGGGCGCTGTCGCTGTTCTGCGTCATTATGGGACGCTTCGGCGGTAACCTGGCGCTGACCCTCGGGACGTTTGGCGGGGTGTATATCGCCGGCGGCATCGTGCCGCGCTTCCTGGAGTTCTTTAAAGCCTCTGGTTTCCGCGGCGGTTTTGAAGACAAAGGCCGTTTTAAAGCTTATGTTCAGGATATCCCGGTTTACCTGATTGTGCATGATAACCCAGGCCTGCTGGGCTCCGGCGCGCATCTGCGTCAGACGCTGGGCCAGGTGCTTTAAGCATTCTTCTCCCGGGCTACCGTCGTAGCCCGGATGGCGGTGCTTTCCGCTCTCTACAGATTCATCAGCTGGCGAAACTCTTTCACTTTACTGCGACTGACCGGAACCTGAAACTCCAGGTCACGCAGGCGCAGCACATAGGTGTTGTTGAACCACGGCTCAATTTCCCGAATTTTGCTGAGATTTACGCAATACGAGCGGTGGCAGCGGAAGAAATGCGCGGTGGGCAGTTTGCTGCAGAATTCAGTAATGTTCATCGGCATGACGAATGACTCCCGGCGGGTATAGACGAATGTCATCTTTTCATGTGCCTCGGCATAATAAATATCATGAATACTGGTGACGATGATCCGCTCATCTTTGATCAGATTGATGGTGTCGTTTTCCCGTGGCGCTGCGCTGGCTAATCCTGAAGCAGCGTTATTTTGCTGCTGCCAGGCGGTGGTCAGCTTTTGCAGCATATTGATGATGCGCGACTCCTGGTAAGGTTTCAGGATGTAGTCAAAGGCTTCCAGCTCAAAGGCTTCCACCGCATGTTCTTTCCACGCGGTGATAAAGACGATAAAAGGTTTATGGGCAAACTGGCTGATGTTTTGCGCCAGCAGAACCCCGTCGAGCGACGGAATATTGATATCGAGAAAGATGGCGTCGACCTTGTTGTGCTGGAGAAATTTCAGCACGTCCAGGCCGTCGTCAAAGCTGCCGACGATCTCCATCTGGCTATGGGTGTTAATAAGCCAGGAGAGCTCCTGCTGGGCCAGAAACTCATCCTCCACAATGATAACTTTCATCTTTTCTCCGCTCATGACAACAGCGACTCCGTCAGCGCCTGCGGCGTAGAGTTATTGGGGACATAAAAGGCAATTTCGGTTCCCGGCGTCAGATTGCGGATATGCAAACCCTCGCCGTAGAGAAGTTTCACCCGATGATGCACATTGAGCAGGCCGATTTTGTTACCCGGCATCTCATCGGCTTCCACGCGGGCGACCACGGCGGGATCGATACCGTTGCCCGTATCGCGAACGCTGATGCGTACCCGATTGCCGCACTCGTTAATGCCGATCGTCACCACGCCTTTGCCTTTACAGGGTTGAATACCGTGAACAATGGCATTTTCCACCAGCGGCTGGATAAGCAGGCTCGGGATCACGCAGCTGACGTCGTCGTCAATATCGTAGATGACCGTCAGCTTGTCGCCGAATCGCGCCTGTTCAATAGCGATATAATCTTTGATCTGATACAGCTCTCGTTTGATATCAATCTGCTCATCGTCTTTTAATTCGATGTTATAGCGCAGGTAGCGCGACAGATTAAAAATGAGCTGGCGCGCGGTGTCCGGATTAAGGCGAATCGAGGAGGAGATCGCGTTCAGCGCATTAAATAAAAAATGCGGGTTAATTTTGCTTTGCAGGGCGCGCAGCTCCGCTTTGTTGGCCATCTCCCGCAGCTGTTCGGCGCGGGAGACTTCCAGCTGGGTGGAGATTATTTGCGACAGGCCAATCGCCATCTCCTGCAGCGTCGAAGTGATGCGATGGGCGTGGCAGTAATAGATTTTTAGCGTGCCGGTCACCACCCCTTTTTCCCACAGCGGGATCACCATCAAGGAGTGGATCTCCGGGGTGCGGTGGGCTTCGTCATTGTTTTTTATGATGATTTTCCCATAACGAATCGCCTGCCGGGTGGTGGGGCTAATCATATCGTCGTGGCGTTGATAGTTGGCTTCACCGACGCCCACGTAGGCCAGCACGTGCTCGGTATTGGTGATCGCCACCGCGTCGGCGGTAATGTCGCGGCGGATAATCTCGCAAACCTGGCGCAGAGAATCGCTGTTAACGTGTCGAAACAGCGGCAGGGTTTTGTTGGCGATATCGAGCGCCAGTTTCGCCTGCCGCGCCGCGCTGGCCTCCTTTTCCCCTTCAACGCTCTGCACCAGCAGCACGATAAAGCCGATGCAGACGCTGCCGAGGATCATCGGGATACCAATTTTCGAAACAATATCTACGCCGAGACTCAGGGAAGGCGCCCAGACCACCACCAGGATCATGGTCAGAGTTTCACACATCATCCCCGCCAGAATGCCGATTTTCCACCGTTGTTCGCGGGCCACTTTACGATTAATCAACCCCGACAGCAGGCCGGCGACAATGCTGGTGATAAAGCAGGGCACTGCGGTCACGCCGTCGATATCAATCAAATAGCGGTGCACGCCGGCAATCGCCCCGACAATCGCGCCCACCCAGGGACCAAACAGGATCCCACCGGACATCACGGCGATAATGCGGACGTTCACCAGGGACCCCTCAACCGGGACGCCGGACCAGGTACTAAATAGCGCGAACAGCGAGAAAATGGCTGTCACCGCCAGCAGCTCTTTCGGAGTATGGGCCGACTTATGCAACAGTTCGCGGAACAGGCGCAGGCGAATAAGGAAAAAGAGGCAAATAAGCATCAGGGCCGCACGATCATAGACCGCCAGCATCATAGTAAAGATTTCGTGCATGGGTGCGCCGCGTCAGTGGCCAGAAAGGGACATGATAAAAAACCTGACGGCAGAAGACCAGCCGTGGAACCATAAAGCGGAAAAGTCGCACTTTTTAAAGGGGATTAATTAAAAAGCATCGCGATAGCGGCGGTCTTCGCCATTAACGATAATATTCTGTGTTAAGAAAGATATCAGTGTGTTACCACTTTTATACAACCCGGGATTATTCCGCCAATGAACTGCCGCATTTAGCGCAGTCGATACCCGTTTTATATGCCAGGGAATATTTTTTAACGGGCCTCTCGACAACATGAATTTTTTCAGGTTATTTTCTAAACGAGCCGCAACAGCGGCAGCGTCGCTCGGACGGTCCGGGCGCTAACGTTAATTAGAGGAACCTATGGCTGAATCCAGTCCTGAACGCCGTTTTACGCGTATCGATCGTCTCCCTCCGTACGTTTTTAACATTACTGCTGAACTGAAAATGGCTGCGCGTCGGCGCGGCGAAGATATTATCGATTTCAGTATGGGTAATCCCGATGGCGCGACGCCGCCGCATATCGTGGAAAAACTTTGCACCGTTGCTCAACGGCCTGACACCCATGGTTACTCTACCTCGCGGGGGATCCCGCGCCTGCGTCGCGCCATTTCACGCTGGTATGAAGAACGCTATAACGTCGATATCGATCCGGAATCGGAAGCGATCGTCACCATTGGTTCGAAAGAGGGGCTGGCGCACCTGATGCTGGCGACGCTGGATCATGGCGACACCGTACTGGTGCCGAACCCCAGCTATCCGATTCATATCTATGGCGCGGTGATTGCCGGGGCGCAGGTGCGCTCGGTGCCGCTGGTGGAAGGGGTGGATTTTTTTAACGAGCTGGAACGCGCCATCCGCGAGAGCTATCCGAAGCCGAAGATGATGATCCTTGGCTTTCCCTCAAATCCGACCGCGCAGTGCGTCGAACTGGATTTCTTTGAAAAGGTTGTCGCTCTGGCGAAGCAGTATGACATTCTGGTCGTCCACGATCTGGCCTATGCCGATATCGTGTATGACGGCTGGAAAGCGCCATCCATCATGCAGGTGCCCGGCGCGCGAGATGTCGCCGTCGAGTTCTTTACCCTGTCGAAAAGCTATAACATGGCCGGCTGGCGCATTGGCTTTATGGTGGGTAATAAGACTTTGGTGAATGCCCTCGCTCGTATCAAAAGCTATCATGACTACGGGACTTTTACTCCGCTGCAGGTGGCGGCGATAGCTGCGCTGGAGGGCGATCAGCAGTGCGTGCGCGATATTGCCGAACAGTATAAGCGCCGTCGCGATGTGCTGGTCAAAGGGCTTCATGAGGCCGGCTGGATGGTGGAGTGTCCGAAAGCGTCTATGTACGTGTGGGCGAAAATACCGGAACCTTACGCCGCCATGGGGTCGCTGGAGTTTGCGAAAAAGCTGCTTAATGAAGCGAAGGTTTGCGTCTCGCCGGGGATTGGCTTTGGCGACTATGGTGATACCCACGTCCGCTTCGCCCTGATCGAGAACCGGGACCGTACGCGCCAGGCGATCCGCGGTATCAAGGCGATGTTCCGCGCGGATGGTCTGCTGGCCTCCGCGAGCTAGCGCTGCGGACAGCACGGCAAAATAAAAACGGGAGCATGAAGGCTCCCGTTTTTTTTGACACCGCTGCAGTCTAGATCATCAGGGCAAAAGTACCGGCCCAAACGATGACCATAAAAGAGAGGCCCATAAAGAAGTATTTCACGACTCATCACTCCACGCGCTTGTGCGACGTTCAAATGAATTAATTGTTCTGTTTTTCAAGGGCTGTCGCCAGTGTAACTTCACCCTGCAGCAGCCCGTAATTCTGTGCGTTTAGTGCTCCAGATGGCGCTAATGTACGCCTAAAAAATCAGGGAAACAAGAGGCATTTTTTTATTAATTTTTAGTTACTTACGAGTGTCGTGATTCGGCGACACATTAATTTCACAGGGTAATAAATTTAGCGCCAGCGAAGCGAAGGAAACGGGTTTTAGCGATGGGCCGGGCGGGGAAGGCCAACGAGAGCGCGCGGCATTATCTTTGCCACGCGCCGCCGTCGGTTCAGGGCAGGTCTGAGGCGCGCTGTCGCCACTCGGCCGGGTAGTGTGCCGGGATAAAGCGCAGCGTCAGCGCCATGAGTAGCAGGACGCAGATCGCATGCCAGGACCAGTCAAGCGTGTAGTTCCCGCTCAGGCTACGCAGCAGGCCGGAAAGCCAGGGCGACAGACCGGCGATGATAAATCCGATCCCCTGCATAAAGGCTACCAGCCTGCCGGCCACCGCCGGTTGTCCGGCGTGATCCAGCGCCAGCACCAGGCACAGAGGAAACGCGCCGCCCAATCCCACGCCGCAGGCAATGGCCCAGAGCGCAGAGAAATGCTCTGGCAGCCAGATAAAGCCGCAGAAGCCAATCAGCTGTAGCGCCAGCGCTAGCAGAAGAAGCTGGCGCCGATCCTCCTGGCGAGCCAGCGCCGGGAGCAGCAGCGCGCCGGCGGTTTGCCCGACGGTCAGCAGCGCCAGCAGCGAACCGCTGTACTGGGCGCTGTCGCCTAGCTGGATGTAGTAAGGAGGCAGCCAGGCGATCAGGCTGGCGTAACCGGCATTGATCAGTCCGAAATAGAGTCCCAGCGTCCAGGCGCGGCGCTGGCCAATAATCGCGACCCGGGGGGAAGCGCTGGTCTGATGCGGTGCGCGAGGCAAATGCCGACAAATCGCCAGCCAGCTGAGCAGAGCCAGGAGCGCAGGGAGCGCCCACCAGGCTAGCGCATCATGCCAGGCCGCGCTATGTGACGCCAGCCATGGGGTGAACGCGGCGCCTAACCCGCCGCCGCCCATCAGCGCCGCTGACCATAGTCCCATCACCAGCGGCGTCCGTCGGGGAAAGAGGTGCTTAATTACCGCCGGGATGGCGGCCTGAATAATGCCGATGCCAATTCCTCCGGCCAGAGCGCTGGTGAGCAGTAAGCCACTATTCGGGGCTATTTCCCGCAGCAGGGCGCCTACCGCGATAATCAGCAGGCTCAGCGCAATACTGCGCTTTTGACCGATATAGCGATCGACCCAGCCAGCGGCCAGCGCCAGCACCCCCATCGCGATCACCGGCAGCGCGGTCAGGAGTGCGGCCAGGGTATAGCTCATGCCGCTGGCTGCGCGGATGTCCGGCAGCAAAGGACCAATGGAGGTAAGCAGCGGCCGCATATTGATCCCAGTCAGTACCAGGACTGCCAGCGTCAGGTTCTGTCGCAGCGCTGGTGTCATGACTGCCGTTCCGCCCAGCGCTGATAAAGTTCAGTTCCCTCCGGCTGCGGGCGATGATGGATCGGCAGCGTTTGCTGGGCCAGCGGCTGCTGCAGCTGCTGATAAATCGCGGCGGTCGAGAGCTGAAAAGGCTCCCCGTCCTGATTGCTATTGGCGAAAAACACTTCCCGCACGCCGGTTAAATAGAGCGCGCTCAGGCACATAGGGCAAGGTTGTCCGCTGGCATAGATGACGCATTCGCGCAACACCGCGCTTCCCAGTCTGGCGGCAAGATCGCGAACGGCGTTCAGTTCGGCATGCGCCGTTGGGTCACCGCTCAGATGAAAGGTATTGACGCTTTCAGCGACAATCTCATCATTCCGCACCAGCACGGCGCCGAAGGGGCGCCCACCGTCAGCAATGTTTTGTTTTGCCAGCACTAATGCGCGCTGAAGATAACGATCGTGAGCGGACATAGTCACTCCTGCATAAAACGATGTTAAAGGTGAAATATGTTGAGGGTCGTGCGAAGAGGGTACGTCTCTTGTTTCATAAGTTAAAAGACTTATTTATGATAATGCCTATTGGAATTTCTTATAGGTGGGCCGATGCTTCTGCGCCAACTTTCCTACTTTATCGCTGTGGCTGAACATTGTGGCTTTTCCCGCGCCGCCGCGGCGCTGCATGTCTCCCAGCCTGCGCTGTCACAGCAGATACGCCAGCTGGAAGCGATGCTGGAGGTTCAGCTTTTCGACCGCTCCGGCCGACGTATTCGCCTGACCGATGCCGGTGAGATCTGGCTGGAGTATGCCCGTCGCGCGTTACGCGAGCTTGAGGAAGGTCGGCGCGCCTTGCATGACGCAGAAGATCTCCAGCACGGTAAACTCCGCATTGCTATGACGCCAACTTTCACTACCTATATGCTGGGCCCGCTGATGGAGGCGTACTACCGACGCTATCCTGGAGTAAAAGTGCTTATCCAGGAGATGAACCAGGAGCGGATGGAGGCGATGCTGCTGGAGGATGAACTGGATGTGGGGATTGCCTTTGACGACAGCCGGTCACAGGAAATTGTGGTTCAGCCGCTGCTGACGGAAACGCTTGCGCTGGTGGTGAGCCGTGCGCATCCGCTGGCAGGAGAGCGCGACTTGCAACTGCAGGCTCTCGACGCCCAGCCGCTAATTTTACTGAGCAGCGAGTTTGCTACCCGCGAGCAGATTGATCGTTATTGCCGCCTTCATCGGCTCGAACCAGACGTGCGGATGGAGGCCAACTCCATCGGGGCCGTTCTGTCGGTTATTCGAAGCACAACGTTAGCAACGCTGCTGCCGGCGGCGATCGCCGGACAGTTTGATGATGTGGTGGCGATTGAGCTAAGACCTGCGCTGCTGCAGCGCACGGCTTGTTTATTGCAGCGGCAGGGCGCCTGGCAGAGCGCCGCAGCGCGCGAATTCATCACCCTGGCCCGAGAGAACGCGATAACGGTTGAGCAGGAAAACCGCCAGTCCCTTGCCTGAAGGACTACGTTACTCGCCGGCGAACTGCGACTCACGGCTGGCTTCGCTGCCGATATCGCCTTCATCGGGCTGGGCATTCTCTATAAGCATGCCTTCTTCTTTAAGCCTTTCCAGCACGTGATGAAAGAGCTGAGTCTTGTCTGGCTCAGCCATATTCTGCAACTTCTCATTAAATACAGTATGGGACTGAACAAGATAATGGATAAATTCCAGCAATACCTCACTTTGCGGCAGGACGGTTAATTCCTGCTGGATGTAACGGGTTTGATCCAGTAGCGGATTTTTCGTCACGTCCATAGGCCGGGCGCTAATACTGTGGGCGTATATTTTCTCAATGGCCTGGCTGGTGATATAGATGCGGTTCAATGATATCGAGGGGCGTTCGTCTTCCTCTGGAATGAAATGACAATAAACAAATGGTTTATCCGGCAGCATCATGCTGAGGCGGTTTTCGAAAAGAATATCATCTGGCGCCTCCAGCAGCGCCATTAGGTTCCGACAGTGTGGATGCCAGAGCCCTGAAGCAAATACCTTTACGTTGAACTGGGTTACCGTATTTCCGCGCAGGGTTTCCATCGTCGGAATATCGCCTTCAAGCCGCAGGATGCTGCGGATATGGGAGTGATGCGACCAGAGTGTTTCTCCTGCCTCGACTGAGGTAAATGGATTAAACGCGCTGGTTACCTCTTTTTCCTGATGGGAGAGGACGGCGATTTTTAATATTCCCGGCGTTGGGTTAAGCTTAAGACATAGATTGATTGCGCCAATATCATGCCAGTGAAGAATGTCTTCCAGTTCGCAGTTTAATAATTTTTGCGCCCGCGCCAGAGAGCAATACTCCATTGGCGGTAAATTATTTAGCTTCCAGATATTCCGTTCTGTAATATTCATAAGAATTGTATGTCGATGAAAAAATAAATCGCCATGGTGAGCAAAAGCATCAATAACAATGATTTATTTTTTCTGCTGACTTCCTTTACCTGATTAACAAAATCCATTCACATTGAGAATAATATATCGATAAATTGGCTGTTTTTATTGTTTTGCTGCCGCATATTTACTCTTTCCCGTTATCTTATCATCTCTTATTCGTAGAGAAAAATAGTTTGCTGAATATAAGCGTTTCTTCCTGTTTAGCAGCAATATTTAAGGTGAGTATGAGCGGAGCACGAAAAAAGGGACGGTCAATTTGGCAAACTTTGTGGTCGGCAGGAAGTATCAAACAGACGCCTGCGGCGCCTGTCGAACCTACCTGTAGTTATTGCGGCATAGACAGGAAGCGGTCACCCGGTTGCGCGATGGCATACCAGGCCATCATTTCGGCAGTGCCTGGCTGGCCTTCAGCAGGCGCCCAGGCCATAGTGTCCATTTCGGCAAGCGGTTGATAAGCGCCTTGTTTGACTTCAAATACCATGCCGCCTGCGTCGAGCGAGAGCACCGTATGCCAGGTGCCAGCCTCCATTTCCAGCGCCGTACAGGTTTCACCCAGCACCACCCGGTTGGTGACCACGCCGTGGTCATCAAAATTCAGCACCACAAAACGGCCTTTCAGCGGCAGCAAAAGTTCGAAAGTATGCCTGTGCCGGTGGGGGCGGATATAGGTGCCGGGTTCCATGGCGATGGCCAGACGCTGTATCGGGTCGCTTAGTTCGGGATGAAAATTGCGATGGGCACGCAGGCGCGGAGCACTGGCTGCCGCTTCGCTCTGCTGCTGCATATCGCTGAGGGTGATCTGTTTCATATCAACGCCTGGCTCCTGTATCGTCCAGAGAAAGTTGTAAAAGGTCGCGGCTAGTGACTGAAAAAGTCAGAAGGTATTGTACGCAGAAATGCGCGTTGCTGTCGGTTTATTGTGTGCGTGATTGACAAAGACACGTTCCTTTCTGGCAGGACTAACCATACTGAAATCGTTGGCTAATTATGATTACGAGAAGAATACGTTCTGGCTGGCGTTTAGGTCATCGTGGTGAATGGCGGGCAACTTTTATATGGTGTCCCCTGCAGGAATCGAACCTGCAACTAGCCCTTAGGAGGGGCTCGTTATATCCATTTAACTAAGGGGACATAGAACTTACTGATTTTTAAGCGTTCAGCTTGTGTTGCATGTTATCCTATCATTCCCCGTACCATCAAGCATTTCATTCCTTTTATTTCCTTTCCGTTCGCATCGATTCGCTTAGAAAATCACTTCGTTCACTTGCCATTGCGTACATATTGAGTACAGAATGCAGAATTTGAGTGTGTACAGGATACAGAGCCGTGGCCCTTAGTGATACCAAACTCCGTAGCATCAATGCTAAGCCATACAGCGGCGCAGCTGAGGTCACAGATGGTGACGGGCTTAGTGTACGCATAACTCCCACGGGCACGATCACATTCCAGTTTCGTTATCGCTGGAACGGTAAGCCCGTTCGCCTCTCCATTGGCCGCTATCCCGCTATGACTCTCAAAGAGGCGCGCGTAGTCGTAGGTGAGATGCGCGAATTGTACCTCAAGGGACTAAACCCGAAAAATTATTTTGCCAAAGAAGATGGCGAGCTGACTCTTAAAGAGTGTCTGGATCAGTGGTGGAGCAAGTATGTTGAAACGCTGAAGCCGAATACTCAGACGCTGTACAAGTCAGTTGTGTACAACACGATGTACACAGAATTCACGGACGCTCCGGTAGTAAACATTCCTGTTTCTGCATGGGTGCGTTTCTTTGATAAGCAGGAAAAGAAGAACAGCAAAAAGGCTAGGGTGCTTCTTCTACAGCTACGTTCCGTCATGAACTGGTGTATCAGCCGTCAGTTGATCCCATCGTGCGAAGTCCTGAAGCTTAGCGTTAAGACCATTGGCAAAAGACCTGATGTAGGAAGCCGTGTTCTCACGTATACCGAGTTGGCAAAAATCTGGCTGGCGCTGGAGAACAACAAGATCGTTACCTCCAACAAGGTGCTTCATCAGCTGCTTTTGCTTTGGGGAGCCAGGCTATCAGAGCTGCGTCTGGCTACCGCCAGCGAATTCAACATGGATGATCTTATCTGGACGACGCCAGGAGAGCATTCAAAGATGGGTAACGTTATCCGTCGACCGGTGTTCGATCAGGTGAAACCTTTTGTTGAAAGACTCCTCAATGCAGGAAACGATGTTCTGTTTCCTGGCCAGGAACTGGACAAGCCTATAGATCGCTCATCAGCAAATCTTTATATGAAAAAATTAAGGGATAAAATTGATATACCTGAGTGGCGAACACATGACTTCAGGCGGTCACTGGTGACGAATTTATCAGGGGAAGGGGTTATGCCTCACGTCACTGAAAAGATGTTGGGCCATGAGTTGGGGGGAGTAATGGCGGTGTATAACAAACACGATTGGCTGGATGAGCAAAAGGATGCCTATGAACTCTATGCTGATAAAATTTTCTGGAATGTTAAGAAAATCTTGGATGGAAATAATGTGTGACTATCCCACAACTTTAAAATTAGCATTTAAGAAAACTTTGAAAATTTTATATAGATAGGGTAAATATGAACGAAAGATTTTTCTTATACTTAGATATCCTGGGCTTTACCGATTTAGTGAGGCAGGGTAGTAATAAAATTGATGATCTTTATGAAGTCATAGCCAGCTTGAATGCTCACAGTCATGATGCATTTAAAGTAATTGTCTTTTCAGATACGGTGGTTGTCTATAATGTTGATGGCGGGCATACTCCGGCCGACTCTCAATATCTTGTCATGTTTCTTTGTGAGTTTGTAAAAGACTTGATGCATCGTTTAACGGGGAGGAATGTTTATTTTCGATCTGTTATAACACATGGTGATTTTACACATTACGAAATTAATGGAGTACCTTGTTTTTATGGTAACGCTTTAATCGATGCTTATAACTCTGAGAAGGAGTTAAAAGCTATTGGATTGTTTATTGATAAAAAAATAGCCAAGTACTGTAATGTATTCAAATTTGAAGAGTATAATGATAATTACAATTTTGTTTATGTTACTCAATCTCTAAGTGATCTGGAATCATGTCGGCTGCCTATTAAAGCTGATTTCATAGAGATGACTGATTCAAAATGGTTTATTTATCCAGAGTTAATGCATGTTAATAACATGTACCTTGGTTCTGTGAATAATGGCTATCCAGAATCAGTAAGAATAAAATATGCAGCGTCATGGGATATGTATCGAAAACATTATCCGAAACTAACAGCCTATTTATTACTATCAGGTAATGATGTGACTGCTATATCACCTGACGTTGAGTGGGGTGAGGTTGTAGATAGACACCCAGAGAGTTGTAAATATGCAATTAAAAAAATAGTAAAATACTAGCGCTCTTAATTAAATATACCTGACTGTGTTCTTATAAATAACACAGTCAGGTAACTAAATATTTAAACACTCATATGCCTCGATTAACCCCACCATCTTCAATCCATTTTATAACTGCTTTTCTGCTATACCGTGTTGGATATGTTAAAACCGGATGGGGAAAGCCGTGATTTTTTCGCAAATTCCACACTGCTGTTTTTTTCTTTTTGAGTAGGTCGAAAACTTCCTGCTCTTCCATAAAATCATTAATTGTCATAAGCTACCTCGATAATTAAATCATTGTGCCGGAATTAATCGCTGCCAGATAACGGAAATGTATTTAGCCTGGTGTCTGGCATCGGCCAGCCCGTTTTTAGCATCGCCAGTGGCCTGCCATTCGATGATTGCAGCCTGCATAACCAGTATATTTTCCCGATCAGCAAATCCAGTTGCTGATAACGCTTACAGATATATTCGTTTTGCGCTTCAAGTTCTGCGTTGCGCTGCTGAGCCTTCTCCAGCTCCTCTACGAGGGTCAATACGTCAGGGTCACTGGTATCAATAACCGTTATCGGCGACTCTGCGTAATGGTCATCGGCAATGCTGCGACCCGGTGCGTAATGGCAACCTGTTTCATCATAGGTAGCGCCACTACAGTCATAAGTAATGCGGCTTGCCGACATGCGCTGAATTGTCATTTCAACACCGCAAATGTGGCACTTAGGGGCTAACGTCGGGCGGTAACGCTGGCGGATTTCTTCAAGTGTTACCGCTGTCAGTTCGGTGATATCAGTCATTCCAGGCCTCCAGCTCGTTCTCTATTTCTTCGTCGATCTCGTCGTTGGTAGCTTCTTCATTCAGGTGGTCGCGGGCTTCTTTGAGATACACTTCGCGACGCTTCCGGTACCATTCTGAGAACTCAGGAGTCCAGCCTTGTAAGGAGCCGTCAAAGTCAACTTTGGCGTTACGTTCAGCCATGCTCTCAACCATGTTGTAAGCAGTAGTGAGCGCCGCTTCGCGGATATACCCGCGCAGGTCGCTTTTGCGCCAGTACGGATTAACTTTTGAATCGCAGACGGGTTTAAACTCAACTTCCCAGCGGCGGATGCAACGTGCGTTCAGTGATTTACTCATGCTGTCACCCATTCAATAAACATGCAGATACCAACGGTTACTACGGCAATAAGCACCCAGCAGATCACATCGAACAGGGCGGCGAACCGACGCAGGGTGTATTTGCTGTAATTCTCAGGATCAATATTCATACCGCCTCCCCAAGCACCCAACGAAGTGCGCTCGCATACTCACCCTCGGCAGATTCCAGGGCTTTTGTAATTTCTTTGCGGGTTTTCAGGCGCGGCTTTGCATCACCGAGGATCTGACGCTGGCGACGGGCTTTTTCATGGCCGGTTGTGCCAGCAGTTGCCACTTCGATTTCAGCGACTTTCTCCCGCTGCTCTTAGGGTTTAAGCGATGCCAGCTGTCGCGCCTGGGTAACGGTGACAGTTCCGGACTCCACTGCATCGCGAACAGCCTGGGTGGCATCCAGCAGTGACAGAGTTGCGCGTACGGTCTGGACACTCACGCCAAACATCAGCGCTAAATCGTCCTCGTCGTGCCCGCGCTCCAGCGCATCAGCCATTTTCTTTGCTCGGTCCAGTGGCGTATCTGCCTGGCGGATTTCGTTAGCACTTACCATCGCCTGCGCCATGCGAAAGGCAGAGCCACGTTTAGCGACTGCCGGAACCAGTAACGGTTCTTTGCCCTCTTTCGACAGCCGCTTGTTAGCTTCCAGTGTATGGCGCACACGCTGGCGACCATCAACTACACAAGACAGCCCTGTCTCCGGGTCTTTCCAGACGATAATCGGCTCAAGAACGCCCTGGTCCATGATGTTCAGCACCATTGCCTCGCTGATAGGCAGGTAGATGCGCTCATCGTAAAGCGGGTGCGTTTTGTCGGTAACCAGGTGCAGGTTTTCTGGTTCGAACGTCAAAACGTTAGTTTTGCCGCTGGCGCCGTATACAAGCTTTGAGTCTTTAGCCATCAGAGAGCCTCCACGTTACGGAAGCTGGTGGGGCAAATTGCTTTCAAATCGCGCATAGCCTCTAGAACATGCATATTTGTGCGATTCTTGGTGTGTCGCTCGGTCAGACGATCACACTCTTTCGCCCATGATTTGACCTCTGCGAGAAGGGCGTCACGTTCGGTGCGCGTCTGGCGCAGAGCTACATTCGAAACATCGAGGACGGTAGCCAGTTCCTTGATGATTGCTGCCTGTGCTGGTGGCATATCTCTGGCTATTTCGTACGCCTGTTTAATCAGTTGATTTGCTGTCTTAGCCATCTTTTGTTCTCCATCTGACGCGCTGCAACGCGTAAATTTAGGGTGCAGCAACCCAACCCATGAGAGTGGGTGAATAGCTGGTTAAAATTTCTTGCTGATGGGGAGCCGCCACTGCAATGGCGGCACGTTAGTTCTCCACACAACACAGAAGAGCACCTGCGGCCGCAAATCCGCTCGGGCGGATTGTGTTAGGGCACGTCACTCGGTGGTGCTCTGATGTCTTTTGTAAAAGGGCGAACCAGAAACAATGGGGAAACTAGTGCCGCCAAGATGACATAGTCCATCAGACTCACTTAATGTTAGGTTATGCCTAATGTCATGTCAATAGGCTTAGCCTAATGGCTGTCGGCGGTCAAAAAAAATCCCGCATAAGCGGGATTTGTGTGAAATAAAGCTAGTGTTTTTATGATTATGGACGACGCTTTCTGAAATTCTCATCATTCTGTACATATTGTAAAGAATCAAGGATTAAACCTGAAATCCTTAATACATCCTCGGGATGTTCAATGAAAATACGATTGTTATCATGTTCAAGACCGGCTCTTTTAATTTCATTACCTGTTATTTCATTGATATCAATTGGTAACTGTATGTTTGAGCGATTCTTCTTGTCATAATAGCGAACCAGCCAGCGGTTTGTTTTTCCTTGGAAAAGAATAGAGTAATAGGACTCTGTATCTTTGGCTTGAAGTTCGTATGCAGGGCCTATAATAGAACAGATTTTTTCAAATAAAATTCTTTCATTATAGGTTGTTACTATGTTGGGGTTCTCTGCATCGACAATATCTGCGCGCTCATCAATTACATTATTTTCATTTACATCAGCAGGGGATTCTAATTCAGGAATAGATGTTCTTGATGAAAGACCAGAAACAACCATTTCACTTACTGACCTCTCTACGGCCTGCCTCACCAATGGAGTTATTGTTTCTATAAATCTTTGATTTAATTGACGACCAATATTTGCTCGTCCTGCAACATATCTAACAAATTCATGATCTACTTCCCGAAGGCTTGTACTGACAACTTTAACAAATGCAGAAATATATACACTCTCTTCTGCAAGTGTTCTTAGGGCCTCTGGTTTGAATTTGTCATGGCGGAATCTAAATAATTGCTCAGCATCAGAATCTTTAATGTCATCCATCATGATTCGTAAAAATGGCGTTGAATCCATTATATTTTTTTCATTGAGATCCGTAAAAAAACGCCATTCAATTCCATTAGTAATTGCTGATATTGTCACCTCAGGAGTAGAATTAAAATACCTAGATAATTGAGGGCAATGGTTGTCCATTTTTTCTTTACAACCTTTGGCCTCAATAAACATAACGGGAACACCTTGGCAGAATAGAGCATAATCTACACGCTCACCCACTTTCACACCAGGGAAGTCCGCACCATATTCAGCTTTGACTTTTTGCGGATCATATGCGTTAAAGCCTAGGATGTCCAAAAAAGGAAGTATCAAAGCCTGCTTGGTTGTCTCTTCCGTTGTGCAGTGTTCTCTAACATTTTTAACATGTTCAATGTGATTTTTAAGACGTACTTTGAAGTTTTCCATGCATCCTCCATGCAAAGTGAAAACCTGCTGTTAAATCAAAGCAAGTCACAATCCCGGATAGGCTTCATACAAGCCAATCCCCCACAGGGATTGAGTTATGCAAGTGAATCAATCTCAGAGCTTTTAACATGTATGGAGCTTAGAGATATTGTCCGTTAGACCATATAAGCTTAAGCTCTGGCTTTCGTTTGTTTTTTTCCATCTTCCTCCTGCTCTGCCCATCTCCTTATCTTCATCTCTAATGAGTCTAAATATGCTTTAGCATCGCTGTCTACCCAGCCAGGTATACGCTGTCCTTGCTCTAAGAGGACAAAATCAATGATAGCCTTTTTTTCTCTCGAAGCCTTATTATAGAGCTCGTCAATAGAACCATTTTTAACTATGGGATCTGTTGCGGGCTCACATGTATCAGTTAGCGGGTATCCCTTTAGTCCCCAGTGCTCGGGGCCCACAACATCAGAAAAGTAGTTCCAAAGTTCTGGTAGCTTCTCTTTCGATATGGAGCCTTTATTGATCCAGTCATGGATTGATGGGGGTTTTATTTTGAAATGACGTGCGATTTCCGCCTTACTCTTGGCAGAACCTATTGAAAGCTTCTTGTCTATGGCCTGCTCGATCGCTCGGCCCAATTCTTTACCACTAAGCATTGCCTAATAATCCTCATAACCTATAGCTTAGGCAATTCCTATTGATTGTTTATTAGGCTTAGCCTAATATCAGGTTGTGTGGAAATCATAGGAATCCGTTTATGAGAAGTAGCCTTGAAGCAATTAGTGAAGCCTGCCGCATTGTTGGGGGACAAGCCGCTTTGTCAAGGAATCTAGGCATCTCATCACCAACAGTGAATCAATGGACAACGGGCATTAGGCAAATACCTGCGGAACGATGTCCTGCGATTGAGAAAGCTACTGGTGGTGCTGTCACCTGCGAAGAGCTTCGTCCTGACATTGACTGGGCCTATTTAAGAGGTGCAGCAATGCGAAAGCTTAATGTCACTGCATCAAATTTGTAACTACCACCCTAGTTTGAAAGGAGTAGGTATGAACCTCAAAGAAGCCGTCAAAGCGATGTGCAAAGCATATCCAGGTGGGCGCGAAGCAATGGCTGGCGCACTGGGAATGACGGTGACGCAGTTTAACAACAACCTTTACGAGAAAAACGGCTGTCGTTTCTTCGAAGTCAGCGAGCTGGAAGCGATGGAAGACATTTCCAACACGTCGTTACTGGCTGATTACTTCGCTCGCCGTCGTGGTGCTCTGCTGGTGGATGTTCCGCACTTGGAAGAGCTGGATCGCGTGGACTTGTTCAGCCGGGCAATGCGTACCTCTGCCGCCAGGGGACAGGTTGATCAGATTATCGAACAGGCGCTTGAAGATGGCGTTATTGAAAGGCATGAGGCTGAAGAAATCATGGTCCACCACCGCCGCCATCTGGCAGCTCGTGAAGAAGAGATTGCCGCAATCATCACGCTTTTTTCACGCAAAAAGAAGTGACGCCAGCGAGTTGCAGCTCCTGGCGTCGTGGCGTGTCGTTATCAGTGGAGATTACTAACGCATGAACAGTTTATCAACACAGTACCGCAGGTCGCAACTTGTGGCGCGTCCGGTTCCTGGTGGAGCAGGGCCGGTGCAGTTCGTGTATGGGGTAAGAGTACCAGGCGGATTCGAACCTGTCTGCTACCAGTTTGCTCAGTGGGTGGTAGGGGACTTTAACGGCCAGGCGGAGAAAGTATGCGAGAGCTCAACCGATGGTTCAGAGATCACTACGGTGTCCCGGTCAGGGTCATACGCTGGGAGCCCCAAACACAGCGCGTTATATACCTGCGCGAAGGGTATAAGCACGAGTGTTTCAGCCCCCTCGAGCAGTTCAGACGAAAATTCAGGGAAATAGAGGGGTCTTATGAGCCTGTTAATGCCATCAAGGCCGATAGTCATCAATCCTGACCTTGCGTATAGCATCGGCCTGAATGAAGCCATTGCGCTGCAGCAGCTTAACTACTGGCTGCAGGAGACTAACTCAGGGCTGGAGCGTGACGGCGTACGCTGGATCTACAACACAACAGAGCAATGGCTGGAGCAATTCCCGTTCTGGTCTGAATCCACTTTGAAGCGCACCTTCACCAGGCTAAAGAGCCTGGGCGTGCTTAAAGTTGAGCAGCTTAACAAGTCGCAGCGTGACATGACGAACTACTACACGATCAACTACGACAGCTCGCTTTTAGATGAGGTCAAAGTGACCAAATCGAAGAAGTCAAAATGCGCCGTTCCATCAGGTCAAAATGACACGATGGAAGAGGTCAATGTGAAACGCTCCACCGGGTCAAAACGAACCGCTGTCATCAGGTCAAATTGGCACGATGATCTTACAGAGAATACAACAGAGAGTACTTCAGAGATTACAGGTAAAGACTCTTGTCCGGTTGCGCTGCAACCAGACCAGACCGATCCGGCAGATCTCGTTCTGGATCATTTCAATCGGGTAACCAACTCGACCTATGGCAAGGGGGGACGAACCAAAACGACGCTGGGATATATCCGGGGACGCCTGGCCGAAGATTTCAGCCCTGAAGACCTGATGCTGGTGGTGGACTACCTGAACGAGAAATGGGCTCAGGACCCGAAGATGAGTGACTACCTGCGGCCCAAAACGCTGTTTGCTCCCGAGAACTGCGTCGAGTATTTCGACAAGGCCAAAAAATGGGAGGCAGCCGGACGCCCAGCCTGGACTGGCGGCAAGTGGGTTAAACATGACACGGCGTTCAAGTCCAGTTATTCCGACGTGGATTATTCAGTGCCAGCGGGGTTCCGTTCATGAGCAAGCCATTTCTGAAATGGGCTGGTGGAAAGTATACCCAGCTGGCTGACCTGTTCGTGCATATCCCCGCAGGGAAACGCCTGATAGAGCCATTCGTTGGCGGTGGGTCGGTATTCCTGAACAGCGAAAAGCACGCAGATTACCTGCTGGCGGACGTTAACCCTGACCTGATTAATCTGTATCAGATGTTAGCGGTGGTGCCGGATGAAGTGGAATTAAAGGCCCGCTGGATGTTTGAGCACATGCGGTCACCAGATGGCTATGAGCTGATCCGTTCCGAGTTCAACGCTCAGACGCTGGATGCTACTGAACGCGCAGCTGCATTCCTGTATCTCAA
>OKWK01000328.1_pt1 | contig 28285 bp, 21 predicted proteins | sample 1607181 | NCBI WGS metagenome assembly OKWK01 (sample SAMN07501053, study PRJEB24779) | human gut metagenome | isolation source: stool | host: human infant | place: USA: Pittsburgh, PA
GCACCTTCGCCACCCTTTGCGAAACATTCACAAAGAGAAATTCTTACTCCAAGTTCTTTACAAAGTTCTTCTAATTTTGCAATTTCAGCTTCAGTATCATCAGCAAATCTGTTGATAGCAATAATAGCTGGAACTCCAAATTTTTTGATATTTTCAACGTGACGTCTTAAGTTAGCAAATCCTTTTTCAAGAGCTTCAACATTTTCAGTCTTTAATTCTTTTTTATCTACTCCACCGTGCATTTTAAGAGCTTTAATTGTAGCAACAATTACTACTGCATCTGGAGATAGACCAGCCATTCTACATTTAATGTCCATGAATTTTTCTGCACCAAGGTCAGCACCGAAACCTGCTTCTGTAACAGCGTAATCGCTAGTGTTTAGAGCAAGCTTTGTAGCTAAAATTGAGTTACATCCATGAGCAATGTTTGCGAAAGGTCCACCGTGAATAAATGCTGGTGTATTTTCAAGTGTTTGTACCATATTTGGTTTAAGTGCATCTTTAAGAAGCATAGCAACTGCACCTTGGATTTCAAGATCAGCTACTGTAACAGGTTCGTTATCTAGGTTGTAGCCAATAATCATTTTAGCAATTCTATTTTTTAAGTCTTCGATGTTTTCAGAAAGACATAGAACAGCCATAATTTCTGATGCAACAGTAATCATGAAGTGGTCTTCTCTAGGGAAACCATCAGCTTTTTTACCAAGAGAAATAACAACATTTCTTAGAGATCTGTCGTTCATGTCAAGAACTCTCTTCCAAGTAATTTGTCTACAGTCAATTCTTAGAGCATTTCCTTGGTGAATGTGGTTATCTATACAAGCTGAAATAAGGTTATTTGCAGCTGTCATTGCGTGAAGGTCACCAGTAAAGTGAAGATTGATATCTTCCATTGGAACTACTTGTGAGTATCCACCACCTGCAGCTCCACCCTTAACACCAAAAACTGGTCCAAGAGATGGTTCACGAAGTGCTACTGCAGATTTTTTACCAATTCTATTAAGACCTTGAGTAAGTCCAATAGAAACAGTTGATTTACCTTCACCTGCTGGTGTAGGTGAAATTGCAGAAACTAAAATTAGTTTTCCATATTCATTTTTTTCATCAATTTTTTTGATTGCGTCCCAAGAAATTTTTGCTTTATATTTACCGTAGTTTTCTAGGTCGTCTTTTTCAAGACCAATTTTAGCAGCAACTTCTTCAATAGGAAGCATTGTAGCTTCATCTGCTATTTGTATATCTGTTTTAAATGCCATATATTAAATTACTCCTCAATTAATAGTGTTTCAAGAACTTGTTCTGATTTTAAACCTTCAATTTGCATATAGTAAGCTGCTGAATCTACTAAAGCTTGTAGTGGAAGAAGTCCAATAAGTTCAGTATTAACAACAGTTACACCGTATCTTTTAGCTTCTGATTTAATCATTTCAAGAGCTTGGTAAATTGCAGTTTTTTCAAAGTTTACAAGATTCATTGATACTTGAGTTTGACCTTTTTCTTCAAGTTCAAGACCAATAGCCTTAACAAATCTAAGTCCTCCACCAATGTGACGAACTTTTTTTGCAATTGTATCAGCAATAGTTAAATCACTAGTATTTAGGTTTACGTTAAATGCAACTAGGTGGAATCTTGCTGCAACAGCAGTAGCTCCTGATTTAACATTCATTTCTTGAGGACCAAAGTCTGGTTTCCATTCTTCTTCTTTAATTTTGTCGAAGAATCCTTCGTATTGTCCTTTTCTTACTTTTGCTAGATTCTTTCTAGCTGGAGTAGAAGCTGCATCTTCATATAGATAAACAGGAATTCCCATATCGCCAATTGCTTTACCAACTTTTTTAGCATATTCAACACACTCTTCAGTAGTACATTCAGTTACAGGAACAAATGGTACAACGTCAACAGCTCCCATTCTTGGATGAGCTCCCTTGTGTTTTGACATATCAATAACTTCAGTTGCAACTTTTACAGATTCAATAACCGCATCAATTACAGCTTCTGGTTCACCAATTACTTCAACAACAAGTCTGTTGTGGTCAGCATCTGGTTGATAATCGATTAATTTAATATTTTCTTTTGCTCTAAAGCATTCAGTGATTTGTTCAACTTTCTTAAGGTCTCTACCTTCAGAATAGTTTGGAATACACATTACTCTTTTCAATTTTTTCCTCCTATAGTATCTAATACTTTTTTCTTACCTTTTATATTATATATAATATTCTAAAATAATCAAAGACTTACAACTTTTTCAACTTTATCAAGTAAATAATCTTCTGATATTACTGTTTGTGCCTTTTCAAGTTCATCATACATTTCTATATTAGAATCTTCTTCAATGAAGTCTACTTTATCTCTAATTGCTTCATAAGCAACTTTAGTACCTTTACCAAGTTCAAATTTGTTATCTTCCATTTCCATTCTGAAATCAAGAGCTTGAGCAGCTATCATAAGTTCAGTAGTTAAAATTCTTGCAGTGTTTTTAACAACTTCTCTTGCTTTTCTTGAAGCCCAGTTACCCATAGAAACGAAGTCTTCTTGGTTTTCACAAGATGTTATTGAGTCAACACTTGCTGGGTGAGATAGTGTTTTATTTTCAGATGCTAAAGCAGCTGCAGCATATTGAGTAATCATAAATCCAGAGTTTAGTCCTGGGTGTTTAACTAGGAATGATGGCATTCCGGAAAGTGTAGTGTTAACCATTCTTTCAATTCTTCTTTCAGAAATATTTCCAAGTTCAGAAACTGCAATTGCTAAGAAGTCAAATGGTTGTGCCATTAATTCTCCGTGGAAGTTACCACCAGAAATTACCTTACCTTCATGAGTAATAATTGGGTTATCAGTTGCTGAGTTAATTTCTATTTCAACTTTTTCTTTAACATATTCAATTGTATCTTTAGAAGCGCCATGTACTTGTGGTATACATCTTAATGTGTAGGCATCTTGAACTCTAAGTTCAGCTGTGTGAGTTACATAAGTTGAACCTTCAAGAATATTTCTTAAGTTTTCAGCAGTCTTTAATGAACCAGCGTGTGGTCTAATTGTGTGAAGTTCTTCCCAGAATGCGTCAATGATTCCTCTTGAAGATTCTAAAGTCATAGCACCTGCGATATCAGCAATCTTAGAAAGTTTAATTGCATCATATGTTACAAGAGCACCAGTTGCAGTAAGAATTGTAGTACCGTTAATTAGTGCAAGACCTTCTTTAGCTGCAAGTGATATTGGTTTAAGTCCTGCTTTTTCCATAGCATCTTTTCCTGGAAGAAGTTCACCTTCATAATAAGCTTTTCCAAGACCGAGTATTGGAAGAACCATATGTGCAAGTGGTGCTAAATCTCCAGATGCTCCAAGAGATCCTTTTTCTGGAATAAATGGAACAACATTTCTATTTAACATTTCAAGAAGTAATTCAATAGTAGAAAGTCTGATACCAGAAACTCCCTTTAATAATGAGTTAATTCTAATAAGAATGGATGCTCTTACTTCATCTTCTGGTAATGGGTTCCCAAAACATGATGCATGAGTTCTAATAATGTTTTCTTGAAGTTGAGCTGAATCTTCTTTAGAAATTGAAACTCTTGATAGAGAACCAAATCCAGTGTTAACACCGTAAACTACTCTTTCTTCTTCAACAATTTCTTCAACATATTGTCTAGATTTTTCTACATCGGCAATTGCTCTTTCATCGATTTCAACTTTTGCATAATTTCTAGATACCTCTACTAATTCATCTAGTGTTAGATCATTACCTGTTAATACTACTTTGTTCATAATTGTACTTCCTCTCTTTTAATTGATTACATTTTACTTACTAATTCAAAAGAAAATATAAAGATGAAAAATTATGTCATCTTTTGAAAAGTAGTTCCTATAAAAAATTCTCGCATATGCAAATTTTTTGCAAATGTTTTCTACAATGATTTTATTCTAAATATAAACTATTGTCAATAATTTTCATGGAAATAGAACTCTTTTATCGAAAAAAAAACAATATTTTACCTATTTTTTTTAGTACTTTGTTTCCACAATCTCGTGTTAAAATCACTGCTATGATGATGTATTTTTAATTTTAAAACTTAGAATAATGAAAAATATTATACTCTAAGTACAAATTAATATTTTTTATACAAATATAATGTATAAAAAAATAACAGAGGATTTCTTAAATAAGAATTCCTCTGTTAAAAACATTTTCTGTCGAGAATTATTTATTTTTTAAATTATTATCATAAACTTTTTTAAATCTTTTTAATGCATCTTCTATTGTATAAGTTGGAGTCGCAAGATTCCATCTTTCAAAACATTCTCCTTCTTTTCCAAAAACATATCCTTCGTCAAAGAATAGTTTAGCTTCTTTTTTATTCATTTCTTCCAGTTCTTTATAATTGAATCCCAATTTTGAAAAATCCATCCACATTAAATATGTTGACTCCAAATCAAAAATTTCAATTTCAGGATAATTTTCATTCATAAACTTCTTAATTAGTTGATAATTTTTATAAATTATATTAATACATTCATCTAGCCATTCCTTTCCTTCATTATATGCAATTTCAGTACCTTTATAACCGATAATATTGCACTTAGGGTTAGATGTTGTTGTTTTAATATATTTGAAAAATTTATCTCTTAAATCTTTATTAGCAATTATTACATTGGAAGTTTGTAAACCCGCTATGTTAAAACTTTTACTAGCAGAAGTTAATATTACGGAATTATTCTCATATTCTTTACCAAGCGTAGCATAAGATGTGTGTTTGTGACCAGGCATTATTAAATCGTTATGAATTTCATCTGATATAACAATAACATTGTTTTGATTACATATATCACCCAATTTTTTTAATTCTTCGCTTCTCCAAATTCTGCCAGACGGATTGTGAGGACTACACAAAATAAACATCGTATTGTTTTTATCTTTACATTTTCTTTCAAAATCAGCATAATCTATTTCATATCGATTATTCACTATTTTTAATTCGGATGATATAATCTTTCTATTATTGTTTTCTATTGCCTCATACATAGGATAATAAACTGGAGTTAGTAAGATTACACCTTCGTTTTCTTTTGTATAGCATTTAACAGCAGAAAAGAAAGCATCCACTACTCCATGTGATGGTAATATCCAATCAGTATCAATCTCCCATTCATGCATACTCTTTTGCCACATCTTAACAGAATCTTTATACTTTTCAGTAGGATTAGAGTATCCCAATATAGTATTTTGTATAAAATCGCATAGTCCATCTCTGATTTCTGGAGCAATCTGGAATTCCATATCAGCTACAGAAAATGGTACTATTTTTTCATCTCGGCCTAGTTCTTTTTCAACTTCATTCCATTTACCTGAACCTACTCCATATCTTGGCTTTACAGTATCAAAATCATATTTTTTCATTTTATATTATTTAACCTCCTATTTGTCTTCAACTTCTCCTGTATAATTAACAAGTAAATCGTCTTCTAACTTAACATTTTTTCCATAAGTCATTACAAATATTATTACAAAAAGAACTAAAGCACCAATGAATAAAGCTACATATAACGGTAAGTTCAATAATAATGATGATGATAACAAAATCAAAATTAATATACCTGCTATAGAAATAACTTTAGCAAAACTAGGTGTTATATTCATAGTTGATCTTGTAAGAATCTCTGGTCTAGTGCTAGCAAGTTTGAATAAAGCAACACATACAAGTATTTTTGACAATAGTGAGTTTGCTGTTACAAATTTAGTTATAAATGAAATATCATATCCAATAATTAATGGAATAATTCCAATTAAGTAAAAAAATGTAAGTAGTTTATATGGAACACCCTTACTTGAAACTTTACCTAATGATTTTGGTAAAAGTCCATCATCACAAGCTACAAGTAATGGTTTTGTAACCCAAGAAAATGAAGAATTAATTGTGGATGCAGTAGATCCTAATGCTGCTCCAATAACGAAAATATAAAAAGCAATTTTTGGCATTGTTTTATCAGCTACTAACGTTAAAGGTTGATTTGACACAGTTTCAATAGGAAGATTCCCAGCTGCTACTAATGATATCAAAACATAAAAAACTCCTACCCCTAAAGTTGAAAGAATAATAGCTTTAGGTATATCTTTTCCAGGATTTTTTGCTTCGCCACCATACTCTGCTAAACATTGTGCTCCAGCAGTTGCTGATGATAATAATGCAAGTACAGATACAAAAGCAAAAGCACCATTATTAAACAAATTACTTGGATTAAAAACATATGAAAAATCAGTTTCTGGTAGTCCAAATGCTACAAACATTGCTAAACCACCAATTAATACGATTGTTATTAATTTGTTAACAAATGCTGCTGTTTTAGTTCCTACTAAATTAGCTACGAAGAATATTGTTAAAATAATAATCGCAATCAAATGTTGATTTAAACCTGAAACCAAACTCACAAAATATGATGCAAAACTTAGTCCCCATTGTGCAAATGATATATTCATAGTTATGTGCAAGAGTAAATATATCATTCCTGGTACTTTTCCTAATATCCTACTACAATACCAATATGGTCCACCAGTAGCTGGTACAGCGGATCCTAAAACAGTTGATGGGAATATACTTATAGTTGTTAGAAAAGGTGATAGTAAAAATGCTAATACAACCCCTGTTCCTGTCATTCCTATAGCAACCCCAGTAGTTGACATTATCCCAGCCCCGATAATTTGTCCTACAGAAATAGCCATCAAATCCCAAAAACTCAAATTTCTAATTAATTTACTTTCCTGCCTCATAACCTTAGCCTCCTTTATATTATTTTTTATACTATTCTATAATTTTCACAATTTCTTTTTCAGTGTCAATACAGACTTTTTTTCCTGTTTCAATTTTTTTATAGAAATTTTTATCTAGATCAGTAACTAGTGGTATCTCCATTACTATTGCAGCTGAAACTAAAACAGTACTAGCATGTTCTACAATTAATCCCTTTGGCATATTTCCATTTTTATTCATTTGATAAAGGCTATCCATTTGAACCACAGAACTTCCTTTGTCGCTTGGAAATACAAGAATTTTACCAGCTATACTTTTTCCTTCTAAATCATGATCTTTTTCAAATAAAATTCCAGTTTCTGGTTTTACTATATAAAAATTAATAGGGTCTTCTGATATTAATACTTCTCCTTCTACTTTACCTTCCGAAATTGGAAATCCTTTAAATTCTAAATCGCTCATTTTAACTCTCCTGACAATACTGATTCCACACACTCTGGTATACTTCTTACTTTAAACTCTAAATCTCTCCTAGTAGTATAATAAGCACATTTTGGAGATTCAGTAACACCACTACCACCTTTTAAATGGCTCCAAATTGGTTGATCTACGCATGAGTTTATAACTATATGACCTCCTGCATCTTCTATTTTCTTTAATAAACCCATCCTATCAGCTAGCTCTTTTGTCATAGCTGAAGTAAATAGATATAATTCTCCTTTTAACTTCTTGCCTTCTACCATCTTAGATATTTCTTCAACAGTATTAATTGTAAGATGAGGACATCCAAGTATGGCAAAATCAACTTTTCCTGTTCTTCTCGAAATTTGGTCATAAGCTTTTTCCATATCTTCTTTTGTTATCTCAATAACATGTTTTGGTTCACCATTAACAAAAGCATCATTTATCGAATTTGCTTCAGGAGTGACACCTAAAATTTGAAACATTGGAACCACTCCATGAATATTCAACTGAGTACCTATATCCATTAAAGCTTCATCTGAGGCCGTGCTTTTATCTATACCAGAAAATACAGGCATGTTAAATTCAGGTCCCATTTTCAATGGTGCATAATATCCTAATAATTCATAATCGAATTGAGTTTTTATATCAGCTTTAACATCAATCAATATATCTCCTCGTCGATTTTCATCCAATAATAATCCATATTCTGGAGTATATCCAGTTATAGCTGAACACATCGCTGATTGCGCTGCTTCTCTATTAGTTCTAGCACCAATAACGGAATTAACATAAACAGAACCTCCGGATGCTGAAAACGAACATATCTCACCAAATCTAGGAACATTTTGTTCAAAGAAAGGTGTACAGTCAAAAGTCAATATTGCTCCTAATTTTCTATAAGTATCAATGGTTCTTATTATTACATCTTTATCATGCTCATCAATCTTTGTTATCTTGCTGAAATACTCATAATCGTATGCAGGATTTACAGTTGGTGCCACTCTGCAATGAGCACCTGCTTTATACAATTGCTCAACAAACCATAAATCTCCTTCTTGATTTGATAATGATATATGTGCTTTTGATACTTCCACCATTTTTTTTGCTCCAAAAGCTCTACCAATTCCCATTAAAATCTTTAGCGCTTTTGCTGCCCCTTCGCCATACTTACCATCATACATTTTTTGTTGTTCTTCTGAAAGAATCATTCTATGTAAAACCTCCTTTTAAAGTAAATCTCATTCTTGATTAATAAATTATTAATATTAGGAAATCTCTTGCAATTTGTTAATTGATTAAAAAAGATATGTTTTTAAATTTAAAATCATTTAATCTTGTTCTTTAAGCACCTAATTTTAAAATTAATTTCTAAGAAATCGATTTCTATAACTAGATTGTATCTCAATAAATGATATAATTAAAATACAAGTTTGTTATACTATACATAACCAAATAATTATATGTGAGGAGACTAATATTTAAAATGAATAATAGAGACTATTTATACTTCAGTATGCTTTTTAATGAAAGAAACATTACTAAAGCTTCGGAAAAATTATATATATCGCAGCCAGCCCTATCTTCATTCCTAAAAAAAACAGAAAATGATTTAGGTGGTAATCTATTTATTAGGAGTAAAGATGGACTAACTCCAACAAAGTTAGCGCTCAACTACATGGATTATCTTAAAAAGAGAAATGCTCTAGATGAATCTTTTTACAAAAATCTTTCAGAAAATAATTCTTTTTTAGATTTGCCAAAAAAAATTAATATTGGAATAACACCTTGGATGAGCTCAAACATATTATCAACTTTATATCAAAAATTCAGTAAAAAATATAGTGATATAAATTTAAATTTTATAGAAGGTGGGGACTATGTACTAAAAGATCTTTATTTGATGGGTAAAATTGACTGTTTCATTGGCACTGATGTAATTTTTGATAAATTACCATCAAATACATCTTCTGTTAAATTAAACGATGATAATATTAATATGGTTGTATCAAAATATATATTAGATAAATTAGATATGACTTATGAAAGATATAATAATGTATTTAGTCCTTATAAAATTAATTTAGGTTTATTAAGAAATCAAACAATAATTTCTGGACCAAAATCACAATCAATTCATACTATTACCAATAACATTATTGATTATTATGAGCTAACACCCAAATCAATAGAATATTTTTCCAACTATGAAAACATTCTATCCTTTGCTAAATTTGGTATGGGCATAACCTTTATGCCCGAATACTATATTAAAAGAGGACCCTCTTTAGATAATTGTATATTGTTTATAGAGGGAAATCAGCATTTCAAATACATTAGTAAATTTTACTATAAAAACACAAAATATAAATTATTTTATGATAATTTTGCAAATACTGTAAGATTATTATTTAAAGACTTAATTTCGGACTCTGTATTATAAAATATAATGTTTAATTTAGTCTAAAAATTTTTTCAGAAATGACTTAGTCGTCTAAGTCATAAAATTCAGCTTAATCTTTTTTTATTAGTCCAATTGCAATGAGGGCAATAGAAAGAATAAAGGCAATTATTAGTGTAATGTCATCCTTGAGATAATCAATTAAATGATTTTTAAAAGATGAGGTAACTTTTAAATCCAAAAGTGGCATAAAGTGTAAAAATATTATTAATAAAACAGTCAATACCACGCCTGTAATTATGTATTTATCCCTAGCTTTCATTTATCTTCTCCTTTCTCACAATTAAATAAGCTCCACAAACTTTTTTTGCCCTGCCTTTACTTGTATTTCCATCCTTATTCACAATTTTAAAGTCATAAGAATTAATTTCAGGATAAAGACTCACAGTTGCAAAAGTTTTTCCTTCAACTTTTATTTCGAGATCTAAATTAATTAAAATTTCTCTTTTCACATCAAAACCCAAGGCATTGGAAATTATTTTTGCATCAAGAGGGAAGTCTACCATATAATCATTTTTAAATTTTTTCTCTCCAAGTTTTACAGTAACTTCTTCATTTTTTTTATTGTCACAGATTGACTGATAATGATCTCCACTAAATTCTACTACATTTTTAACTTCTGAAATATCTTCAATTTTGTAGCCTTCTTTATTTTTTACTTCTTGCTCCCTATATTTTTCTCCTTCAAAAAATTTTATGTATTTTATTTCTGAAATTTCAAAGCCTAGGCTTTCTTCCCTTTGTTTTTTCTCTTCATTAGAAAGGTCTTTTATTTCAAACTTTTTCTCCTTCTTACTTTTTTCTTCGCTACTATTTATTTGATTTTTACTTGAAATCAACTGGTCCTTAATATGTGAATTATAGGTCCTAAGTCCAGCATAGATGAAAAACAAAAAGATTATGGCAAGAAAAATAATTAGCTTCTTAACTGATGACTTCATCAAACACAACTCCTTAAAATCATTATAACAGCTGAAAAAATTTTTTTCATGAAAAAAGCTGCAAGAAAAATGGCTTAGTCTCCTAAGCCATCTTATTCTAATATTTAAAAAATTATTTAATTTAAAGAACCTTCGCTAAAAAGTTTTGAGTTCTTTCATTCTTTGGGTTTCCAAAAACCTCTTCTGGACTTCCTTCTTCTACAATATAGCCGCCGTCCATAAATAAAATTCTGTCGCCAACTTCTCTTGCAAATCCCATTTCGTGTGTTACGACAACCATTGTCATGCCTTCCTTGGCAAGATCTTTCATTATATCTAAAACTTCTCCTACCATTTCTGGGTCAAGGGCAGATGTTGGTTCGTCAAAGAGCATTACCTTTGGATTCATGGCAAGGGCTCTAGCTATGGCAATTCTTTGTTTTTGTCCACCTGATAGTGATTTTGGATAGGAATCTCTCTTGTCTGGGAGTCCAACTCTTTCTAAAAGTTCCATTGCCTTTTTTTCTGCCTGATCTTTTTCCATTTTCTTAACAAGAGTTGGTGCAAGAGTAATGTTATCTATTATATTTAAGTTGTTGAATAGATTAAAAGATTGGAATACCATTCCCATTTCTTCACGAACTTTATTTATATCAGTGTCCTTTGAAGTTATCTCCTCATCATCTACAAAAATTTTGCCACTTGTTGGCTCTTCCAAAAGATTTAAGCACCTTAAAAAAGTTGATTTACCTGAGCCTGATGGTCCAATGACAACTACTACTTCTCCGTCTTTTATTTCTTGATTTATTCCCTTTAGGACTTCAAGTTCTTCAAAGGATTTAGTCAAATTTTCTACCTTAATCATTTGCAAGTCTCCTTTCTAGAAGTCCCAAAGCCTTTGAAAGGCTAGTGGTCATAATAAAATAAATTACAGCTACAAATATGAAAGGTTTTACTAATTGATAAGTACCTGAAGAAATAGTTTTTCCAGCATACATGAGTTCTCCAACCCCAACTGTATAGGTAATTGAAGATTCCTTTATAAGTGTAATAAATTCATTTACAAGAGCAGGGAGTATATTTTTTATTGCTTGTGGCATAATTACCTTAGCCATGGCTTGCTTCTTGTTAAGTCCAAGAGATCTCGCTGCTTCCATTTGTCCAGGATCAACTGAAGATATACCTGATCTTATAATTTCTGCAACATAAGCTGCTGAGTTTAAACTTATTGAAAGTGCACACAAAAACATTGGTGCAGTCAAAAGTGTAAATTGTTCTGGTATTATTTTTTTTAGTCCAAAATACACAATCATTATTTGCACAAGCATTGGTGTACCTCTCACCACTTCTATATAAATACTTGAAAGTATATTTAGTAATTTAATTTTTGATGTCTTCATTAGAGCAAGTATTATTCCAATAGTAAAACCTAATAAAACTCCAATTATTGAAAGCTCAATAGTGGTCAAGGCCCCATTTAAATAGGTTGGAAGATATTTACCTGCGAAGGCAAATTGTTTCGATATAATTTCCATATTATTCCTTTCTAGTTTATCTAATTCAAAAAATAAAAATTCCCCACATAATGTAGGGAATATTTAGTTACTATTTACTAGCTTCTTTGTTAGATAGTTCAATATACTCATCAAACCATTTATCTACTTGGCCTGAATCTTTTAATCCTTTAACAACTTCATTTACTGCTTTTGTTAAATCGTCATTGCCCTTTTTAATTGCTACTGCAAATCCACTTTCATCTGGAATTCCTAAGTTATCTATAATAACAAGTCCATCTGTTATTGATGCAAATTGTTTTGCTGGAAGTTCTGATAGAAAAGCTGCATCAATTGATTTGTTTTTAAGTTGTTCAATGATTACATTGTTTAAATCAAATCCCTTGCAGTTATCTCCAAACTTTTCTGTTGCAAATTTTTGTTGAAGTGAACCAAGTTGTGTACCAATAACTTTTCCCTTTAGGTCATCAAAAGTTTTATACTTGTCTTTATTTTCTTCAGTTACTAGTAGCACTTGTGCCCCTTTTGAATATTCATCAGAAAAATCAACTTGTTTCTTTCTTTCATCGTCAGCCCCCATGCCTGCAAGAACTATATCAACATCTCCTGCATTTAGAGAAGCAAGAAGTCCTTCAAAAGCCATGTTTTTAACTTCAAGTTCAACTCCAAGTGAATCGGCAATGGATTTTGCAATTGCAAGGTCAATTCCTGTAAATTCTTCCTTGCCATTTTGGAAGGATGTCCATTCCATTGGTGGAAAGTCTGCTGAAGTTCCAAGAACTATTTTGCCCTTTTGCTTTATAGCATCTAGAGTTGGTCCAGTAGTTTTTATTTCAAACTTAACTGCTTCTTTTGCTTCTTCTTTTACATCTTCTTTTTTCCCACAGCCAAATAAGAATAAGGCTGCCATTGCTACAATTGCAATATTAAAAATTTTCTTTTTCATAATAACCCCCTATTTAATTGATAAATGAATATAAAGTCCTCTTTAATTTTAAAAAACATTATAACGCAAAATTAATTGAATTTCAACGATTTTCATCACTTTATTTAATTAAAATTCTAAAAGATCTTCTGCTGGAATATTTTCTATATTTTCTGTGGCTTTTGTCTCTTCTTGTTTTTCTTCTACTGGAGCTTTTTCTTCTACAGCTTGTTTAGCTTCTTCCTTTTTAACTCTTGAGTATTGGTAAACTCCCCAGGATTCAAGTTCATTATCTGTTCCAATCCAAACTGGCGCACCCACAGACATATTTGGAAATACATAATTTTCCACATCATAATTAAATAGTCTAATGCAGCCGTTGGAATAGTAGCCACCAATTTGATGAGGCTTAATATTTCCATGGATGCCGTAGCCACTTGCTCCAGGAAGTCTTAGTCCCATCCATCTTTCCCCAAGAGGATTGTTGGGGTCGTCAGCCTTAGCTGGTTTATACTTGCCATTCATTCCACCCCAGGCAGGATTTTTGTGCATATTTTGAATTTTTCCCTTTGCTGATGGAGTTGGTGTTGAATTTGTTCCCAAAGTAACTGGATATTTTCCTATAGACTGATCGCCCTTATACATTGTAAGAGTTCTTCTGGACTTGTTTACCACAATCCACTTGCCCTTAGTTGGTGGATTAGTTACCATATCATAAACTTCATAATTTTCAGTGTGTAGAGCCTCTTTAGTCTTGTCGTTTAAGGCACCAGTCACTGGCAAATTCATGCGAGCTTGCCATCTTTTGATTTCATCTCTTTTTTCAACACCGCTTTTATTCATAAAATTATTTTCTCTGACAAAGCCCTTGGCAAAAACAAAATTTGGCAAAAGGCTGGCAGCTAAAATAAAAATCCCAATTTTTTTAATTTTCTTCAAATTAATCCTCCAATTTATCCTTTAAAAATTCTCCAGTATAAGAATTTTTGCATTTAACAATTTCTTCAGGCGTGCCAGTGAAGAGAACTTCTCCTCCACCATCTCCACCTTCAGGTCCAAGATCTATTATATAATCTGCACACTTTATAACATCTAAATTGTGTTCAATTGTTATGACAGTGTTGCCCCTATCTACAAGTTCTTCCAAAACTTTTATTAGTTTATTTACATCTTCAGAGTGAAGTCCCGTTGTAGGTTCATCTAAAATGTAAAGAGTTCTTCCCGTTGCCCTCTTAGAAAGTTCTGTGGCAAGTTTAATTCTCTGTGCCTCTCCTCCTGATAAAAGGGTAGAAGATTGTCCAAGCTTGATGTAGGACAAGCCAACATCTCTTAGGGTTTCAAGTTTTCTCAAAACTCTCTCATGATTTTGGAAAAAGTCAATTGCCTCTTCTACTGTCATGTCTAGGACGTCATAAATATTTTTGCCCTTGTATTTAACTTCAAGAGTTTCACGATTGTATCTCTTGCCATGACAAACTTCGCAAGGAACATAGACATCAGACAAAAAGTGCATTTCAACTTTTAAAATTCCATCACCCTTGCAAGCTTCGCATCTTCCGCCCTTAACATTAAAGGAAAATCTTCCTTTTTTGTAGCCACGCATTTTTGCTTCATTTGTGCTGGCAAAGATATCTCTTATTATATCAAAAGCTCCTGTGTATGTGGCAGGATTTGATCTTGGCGTCCTACCTATTGGCGATTGGTCAATATCCACTATTTTGTCAATATTTTCCAGTCCTTCCACGCTTTTGTGCTTGCCAGGTTTTATTCTGGACTTATTTATTTTTTGTGCAAGACTTTTATATAAAATTTCATTTATTAGTGAAGACTTGCCTGAACCAGATACACCAGTTACACAAATAAATTCACCTAGAGGAAATTCTACATCTATATTTTTTAAATTATTTTCGCTGGCTCCAAGGACCTTTATTGATTTCCCATTGGACTTTCTTCTTTCTTTTGGCACTTCAATTTTCTTTCTGCCACTTAAATAGGCACCAGTAATTGATTCTTGAACTTCCATAATTTCTTCAGCAGTTCCTTGTGCCACAATTCTTCCGCCATTTACACCAGCAAGAGGTCCAATGTCTACAATTTCATCTGCTGCAAACATAGTATCTTCGTCATGTTCTACAACAATTAAAGTATTTCCTATGTCCGTCAAATTTCTTAGTGATTCCAAAAGTTTTGCATTGTCTCTTTGGTGAAGTCCAATGCTTGGCTCATCTAGGACATAAATTACCCCCACAAGCTGTGAGCCAATTTGTGTTGCAAGTCTAATTCTCTGTGCTTCTCCACCAGAAAGGGTTCCAGCCATTCTTGATAGAGAAAGATATTCTAGTCCTACATTTACTAAAAATTCAAGACGAGACTTTATTTCCTTTAAAAGTTCTTCGGCAATAATCATTTCATTTTTTGTGAATTTTAAATTTTTGAAAAAATCTAAAGCCTTATCAATGGAAAGCTCTGTTAATTCAAAAATATTTAATCCACCAACTCTTATGGCAAGAGATGAATCTTTAAGCCTTGAACCATGGCATTTAGGACAGGGAACTTCTTCCATAAATTCATCTATTTTATCAAGCATTCTGTCAGAGCTTGATTCAGTATATCTTCTCTTTAAATTTTTTAAAATTCCCTTAAAGTCACCAGAGTATTTTTTTTCTCCTGAAAAAAAGGAATTAAAGGAGAAATTTAATTTTCCCTTGTAGCCCTCAAATATTGCCTCAATAAATTCTTCTGGTGCATTTTTTATTGGCTCTTTGGTACTAAATTTAAATTTCTTTGCAATTTCAGAAATTATTTCATAATAGTAAGTTCCCTTGGAATTTGAGTAGCAGGCAATTGCTCCCTCGTCTATGGAAAGTTCCTTATTGGGAATTACTAAATCCCTGGAAACTTCCTTAGAAAATCCAAGACCCTTACACTCATCACAAGCACCAAGAGGTGAGTTAAAGGAAAAAGACCTTGGCGTAACTTCTTCTATTATAATATTGCAGTGAGGGCAGGCAAATTTTGTTGAAAATATTAAATCTTCTCCATCTATTACATTTACCTTGGCAATACCGTCACTTAAATTTGTGGCAATTTCAAGAGAATCAGCAAGTCTCGATTCAATTTTTTCCTTAACAATAATTCTATCAACTACAATATCTATATCGTGATTTTTATTTTTATCTAGTTCTATTTCTTCTGAAATGTCATGCATTTCTCCGTCAACAAAAACTCTTAAAAAGCCTTCTTTTTTTATCTTCTCAAAAACTTTTTTGTGTTGACCCTTTCTATGTCTTACAATAGGAGAAAGAATTTGGATTTTTGTCCTTTCTTCTAACTTCATAACTTCATCAACCATTTGGTCAATTGTATAGGAGGAAATTTCCTTGCCACATTCTGGGCAAAAGGCATGACCAACTCTAGCATATAAAAGCCTTAGATAGTCGTAAATTTCTGTAACTGTTCCCACAGTTGACCTTGGGTTTTTTGATGTAGTTTTTTGGTCAATGGAAATTGAGGGACTCATTCCTTCAATATAATCTACTTCAGGTTTATCCATTTGTCCTAAAAACTGTCTAGCATAGGAAGACAAACTTTCAACATATCTCCTTTGACCTTCGGCATAAATTGTGTCAAAGGCAAGTGATGACTTTCCTGAGCCAGAAAGTCCAGTGAAAACTACAAATTTATTTCTTGGGATTTTTAAATCAACATTTTTTAAATTGTTAACTCTAGCTCCCTTTACTATTATTTCGTCTTTCAATATAACACCTCTTTATAGAAGGGCAGTTTTTTTCTTCTCTTTTAAATCTTTTATCTTATCTCTAATTTCAGCAGCCTTTTCAAAATCAAGTTCCTCTGCTGCCCTATACATTTCAGGTTTTAGAGCATCAATCATTTCATTTATTTCATCTTTTGTAAATTCATTTTCTTCGTCTACAATGTCCTTAAAGTCAATATCATCTTCTGCAGCAATAGCAGTATTAATGACTTCACGCACACTTTTTACAATGGTCTTTGGAGTAATATTATGTTCTTTATTATATTCTTCTTGAATTTTTCTTCTCCTAGAAGTTTCATCAAGAGTAACTCGCATTGACGGAGTTATAGTATCTGCATACATTATAACTTTTCCTTCAGCATTTCTCGCAGCACGACCTGCAGTTTGGATAAGTGATGTCACAGAACGAAGGAAGCCTTCCTTGTCTGCATCAAGTATGCAAACTCTTGAAACTTCTGGAAGGTCAAGACCCTCTCTCAAAAGGTTAATGCCAACGAGAACATCTACCTCTCCAAGACGCAAATCTCTTATAATTTTCATTCTCTCCAAAGTATCAACATCGGAATGCATGTAAGTTACTTTATACCCAATTTCTTTTAAATGTCTTGATAAATCTTCAGACATTCTCTTAGTAAGAGTTGTAATTAAAACTCTTTCTCCTCTTTCGATGGCTCCATTTATTTCATTTATTATGTCGTCAATTTGATTTTTTATTGGTCTAACTTCTATTATTGGGTCCAGAAGTCCCGTAGGCCTAATAATTTGCTCAACTTGTTGCTCTGTGTGTTCAAGTTCATAGGGACCTGGCGTTGCAGAAACATAGACGCATTGATTCATCATTTCTTCAAACTCATTAAACCTAAGAGGTCTATTGTCAAGAGCAGAAGGAAGTCTAAATCCATATTCCACTAAGGTTTCCTTACGAGATCTGTCTCCATTAAACATTCCCCTAATTTGTGGAATTGTTTGGTGGGATTCATCTATTATAGTGAGAAAATCCTTGGGAAAATAATCTATTAGGGTATAGGGTCTTGAACCTGGCGCCCTGCCAGATAAGTGTCTGGAATAATTTTCTATGCCAGAACAAAATCCCATTTCAGAAAGCATTTCTAAATCATATCTCGTTCTTTGTTCCAGCCTTTGAGCTTCCAAAAGTTTTTCTTGGTCCTTTAAGACCCTTAGTCTCTCTTCAAGTTCTTCCTCTATTGTCACTATTGCCCTTTTAACTTTTTCTTCAGAAGTTGCAAAGTGAGAAGCTGGCGTGATGTAGGCATGATTTAAGTAATGCAAAACCTCTCCAGTTAAGGCATTTACTTCAGTAATTCTATCTATTTCGTCACCAAAAAATTCAACGCGAATGGAATTTTCAGATGAAGATGCAGGGAAAATTTCCAAAATATCTCCACGAACTCTAAAGGTTCCACGTTTAAATTCATAATCATTTCTAACATATTGTATGTCCACAAGTTTACTCATTACATCATTTCTGTCCTTAATCATGCCAGGTCTAAGAGAAATGGCTAATTTTTCGTAGTCAATTGGATCTCCCAAACCATAAATGCAGGAAACTGATGCAACAATTATTACATCCTTTCTCTCAAAGAGGGACATTGTTGCAGAGTGACGCAGTTTATCTATTTCATCATTTATAGATGAATCCTTCTCAATAAAAGTATCAGTTCCTGGCACATAGGCCTCTGGTTGATAATAATCGTAATAGGAGACAAAAAATTCTACTGCATTTTCTGGGAAAAATTCCTTTAACTCAGAACAAAGTTGATAGGCAAGAGTCTTGTTATGAGCAATTACAAGAGTTGGCTTTTGCACTCTTTCTATTACATTTGCCATAGTAAAAGTCTTGCCAGAGCCAGTTACCCCTAAAAGATTTTGGTGCTTGAAGCCCTTTTTTATGCCTTCAGCTAATTTATCAATTGCCTGAGGTTGATCGCCAGTAGGCTTGTAGTCTGAATGAATTTTAAATTTCACTTAATCACCTTCTAAAAAGCAAAAATATTGGAGTCTGTCCTCTTTTCAGTTCCGCCAATATATACATCATCTTTCTTCAAAATAATTTGTCCACGACCCATGCTTTTAAAATCGCTAGTTATTTTTACATGGTGTCCCCTTTTCTTTAGGTCATCAATTATATCATCATCAAAGTCACATTCAAGTTCAATGTTTTTATCGCCAGTCCACATAATTCTTGGTGCATCAAGAGCTGCCTGTGGATTTAAATTAAAATCAAGCATATTCATGAGAACCTGAACATGAGCTTGTGGCTGCATAAAGGCGCCCATTATGCCAAAGGCGCCAAAAGCATTACCATTTTTTGTCATAAAGCCAGGAATTATTGTGTGGTAAGGAAGTTTTCCCCCTTCAAGAGAATTTGCAAGTCCCTCTTCAAAATAAAAGTTTTCAACTCTATTATTTAATGTAATTCCAGTATCAGACACAACAATTCCAGAGCCAAAACCAGAATAATTTGATTGAATCATGGAAACCATGTTGCCATCTTTATCTGCTGTTGCAAAATAAACTGTGTCTGAAGATTTTATGGCATAAGAATTTGGAATAATAGCATAATCCTTTATTTCAGCCCTTCTATTTTCTGCATATTCTTCTGACAAAAGTTCCTTAATTTTTATTTCCATTGAATCGGGATCTGCTACAAAAGTTTTTGCATCTGTTAGGGATAATTTTATAGCTTCTACAATTTTATGCAGAGTGGCAGGATCTCTTCTATCCTTTAATTCCATTTTATTTAGAATATTTAGCGCCATTAAGACAGAAATTCCATGTCCATTAGGAGGTATTTCCCAAATATCAAGGCCCCTATAATTTGTTGAAATTGGCTCAACATATTTTGGAGTAAAATTTTTTAAATCATCTGCACTTAGAAATCCGCCAAGTCTTTTCACTTCATTAGAAATTTTTTCTGCAAGACTACCCTCATAAAAAGACTTCCCCTTAGTGTCGCGAATTTCTCTTAAAGTCTCTGCCATGTCCTTGCAGGCAAAAACTTCTCCAGATCTTGGCGCTCTTCCATCTATTGTAAAAGTTTTAAAAAACTCATTGAATTCTTGGCGATTTAAATTCTTATACTTATCTGCGCTTTCTTGCCAAAGTTTTGCAATTTGTGGAGTAACTGCAAAACCCTCTTCTGCATAGGAAATTGCTGATTCAAAAATTTTATCAAGACTTACTGTAGAAAAGTCTTCATGAAGTTTCATGGCTCCTGAAATTAACCCAGGTGTGTTAATGACATTTACCCCACAAGAAGGCATTTTTTCGTAGCCCTTTTTCTTTAAAGCATCAATTGAAATATTTTTTGGACTTCTTCCACTGGCATTCATGCCATATAGTTTTCCTTCAAAATATATAAGAGCAAACATATCTGATCCAAGGCCATTTCCTGTTGGTTCCACTACAGGCAGGGTCATAGATATAGCTAATGCAGCATCAATTGCATTGCCCCCTTCAAGTAAAATTTTTGCTCCAGCACTTGTTGCATAGGGTGAAGAAGTTGCTACCATTCCCTTTTTTCCAAAAACAACCCTTCTCGTTGAAGGATAGGGATATTTATTGTAATCAAAATTCATTTAATCATCCTCAAATTTATTTAAAATTATTTTTAATCTTTTTAAAGACCTAAAAACACAAAAAGCTTTATTTACTAAAGTTAATTCTATAATTAAAAGGTAAATAATTCAACTTTTAGTGATTTCTATGTAAAAATATTTTATATTAAAATTTTTTCTTATTATTGAAATTTTAATATAAATTTTAAATTAATAATATATTATGTTTCAAATAAAAAAAGAGAGACTTCAAATTGAGGTCTCTCTTAAAATTTAAATTATTATTTTTTACGAGCAATTCTTTTGGAAATTTTCATTTCTTTTTTAAATCTCTTGAGATCTTGCTTATATTCCCAAGCATCGTAAATTTTTATTTTTTTATTATGCTTTTTAGCCACTTCAAAAACACTTTCCTTATCTTTTTCATCAAAGAAAAATCTTTTAGTTATATCTCCTTTTGTGAAATATAAAAGTGTTAACTTTGGCTCTTCAGCTTTCTTTTCATAGGTAATAGCTTCAATATCTGACCAATCCCACACATTATAGGTGTGAGTTACTTTCATGTCAGTGTACATTTCAAGCCCCTTGGAACTTACTGCCACATATTTCTTAGATAATAAAGACAATAATAATAAAAGTGCAAGAATTAAAGTAAGCTTATACCTTGTTATTATACCTAAAATAATCAAAATAGAAGTGATTACGTAGGCATACTTTTCAGAAAACTTTTTTCTAGGATTCACATATACGTATTTAATTGCTTCGCTGTCATCATCCCAAGGTAATTTTATATCTGACACATAATCACTTCTTTCTAATTTCTTTTAATTTTTAATTTGAAATTAATAAGTTAAGCTGTAACCTTTGGCGCTTTACCTTCAGCTCTTAATTTTTCAAGATTAGCAAGAGCACGTTCGTGTGCTTCTTCAGGAGCACCGGCAACTTTCTTCATCTTAGTTTTGCCGAATACATTTGTGTAAGATCCGTCAGCCCAGAATATATTTCTGCCCATTAATGCTGTTACACATGCATAAATTGGGTTTAGTAAGTTTACGAAAGCAAATGGGAAGTATACAAATGGATTCAATCCAAGTACACCAGATTGGTAAGCTCCACAAGCTGTCCATGGGAACATACATGCCCAAAGTGTACCAGCATCTTCAAGAGTTCTTGAAAGCATATTTCTTGCAAGACCAAGTTCATCATACTTAGTATCATATAGAGGAGCAGGAACACCGATTCCTAGGAATTGGTCACACATTGCTGCGTCACAGAATATTGATGTAAGCATTGTAGCGAAAACAAGTCCACCAACTGAGTTGATTTTGTGTTTTACATTACCGAAAATTCTTTCAACAGAACCACATTTTTCAAGAGCACCACCAAAGGAAACTGCAAGTAAAATTAAGTTAACTGTCCACATTTGGTTATTCATACCGCCCTTAGCAAGAGCCTTATCTACAAATTCGTTTCCAGTTTCAACAGCTGGTCCATAGTGAAGAATATTAAAGATGTCAGCAAGATTATGTTGACCTTGGAAAATAACTGCAAATAATACACCAGTTGCTACTGAAATAAGAACTCCAGGAAGTCCAGGAACTCTTAAGATACATACTGCTACTATAACTATGATAGGTAGAAGTACAAGTGGGTTAAGGTTAAAGTTTGCTGCGATTGCATCTTCAATACCTTGTGCAATTGTAGGGTCATAGTTTACTACATTAATTCTTGATCCAAGAATTGCATAAATAACAAGTGAAATTAAAAATACTGGACCTGTTGTAGAAACCATAGCTGTTACGTGGTCAAATAGACCAGTTCCAGATACACCAGCTGCTAGGTTTGTAGTATCAGATAGTGGAGAGAATTTATCTCCAACATATGCTCCAGAAATTACCATACCTGCTGTTAGTGCAGGGCTAATTCCAAGACCAACACCTATTGTCATAAAAGCGATACCAATTGTACCTGTTGCTGTCCAAGATGAACCACATGCAAGTGATACAACTGCAATAAGCATACAACCTACTGGCAAGAATAATTGTGGTGTAAGTAATTTTAATCCGTAATAAATAACTGCTGGGATAGTTCCTGAAATCATGAAAGATGAAATCAATAGACCTACTGTAAGTAAAATTAAAATTGCTTCAAGAGTAGCTGTAAGTCTTTCGATAATACCTTCCAACATGTCAGAAAAACTGTGTCCACAAATTCCACCAACTATACATGCAATAGTAATTGCAACAACTAGTGGCATATGAGCTGCGTCATATTTTCCATCACTGAAGTTGAAAACATAAACCATTAGACAAACCATTGCGATTATTGGCAAAAACGCTTCAACAATGCTAGGCGTTCTAACAGTTCTTTGACCATCGTTCTTCATATAATTACCTCCTAAACTTTTCATTTAGCATATTAATTTTGCATAAAATTTTTTAATATGCTTGAGATACAAGTTAAAAAGAATTTTGTATCTCTGAAAATGTTTTCTAACTAAATTTTATCTTACAATTACACACAAGTCAATCAAATAATTTAAAAAATGAGCTAATTACTAGAAAAAATACAATACATCATCGTCGTTTCATGATAACTCGTTAGCATATATAACGATTTTCTTTATGTAAAATTGTTCTATTAAAATCCTCTAGCTCTCTTATTAACAGTGTTAAACCATTGCTTTTTTTATATAAGAAATATTATAAAATTATTTTTTATTAATAACAAAATTTATTTTTAAATTTTCTCATAATAAATTTTTTAAATAATTTTTACAATAAAAACAGTATGATAAAGTTTTCACAATAAGATAAATTTCCTATTTTCCCTTAAAAAACAAAATTTTAAAAATTTCTTATTTTATTTTAAAATTTTTTCTCAACAAAAGAAAAGTGCAGACAATATTCGCCTGCACTTAAATAAATTATTTAATTAAAATTATTTAACTAATTTTCTGTCTTCAACTACAAGTTCTCCATCTATATAAACTTGTTTACATAGGTTTGTTGCGAAGAAGTAAAGAGTGTAGTCAATGTTGTGAGCGTCAAAAATTGTAATATTTGCTCTCTTGCCCTTGTCAAAGGATCCCATAGTCTTTGCTCTATCAACAGAATAAGCAGCATTAATAGTTACTGCATTAAATACTTCAATTGGAGTTAATTTCATTTCAAGACATCCTAGTTGCATGATAAATTGAAGATTTGCCGTTGGACAAGATCCTGGATTTGAATCTGTACAAAGTGTAATAGCCATTCCCTTGTCTAGCATTTTTCTTGCTGGAGCATAAGTGTCAAGCATTAGGGAGAAAGTTGTTCCTGGGAGTAAGTTTCCAATTACATTTGCCTTTGATAGTGTTTCAATTTCTTTTTCATCTACTACCATTAAGTGTTCTGCAGAAACTGCTCCAACTTTAGCAGCAACATCTACGCCACCAATGTTTTCAATTTCGTCAGAGTGAATTCTTAATTTAAAGCCTTGTTTTTTAGCTGCTTCAAGTATTCTTTCTGATTGCTTAGCAGTGAATACTCCCTTTTCGCAAAATACATCACAAAATTCTGCCAAGTTTCTTTTGGCAACTTCTGGCATCATGTCGATTACGATGTCAACATATTCGTCAGAGTTGTCCTTATATTTTTCATGGATTACGTGAGCTGCCATGAAAGTTCTAATAAGTTCTGTTGGGAAATCTTTATTTAATTTTTCAAGAACTTCAAGTTCTTTAAGTTCAGTTTCAAGAGTAATGCCATAACCACTTTTTGCTTCAACAGCTGTTACGCCATGAACAAGCATGTGTTCCAATAGATCTCTTGTCTTATTGTATAGTTCATCAAAGCTTGCAGATTCAGTTGCCTTTAGTGTGGAAAGTATTCCTCCACCTGCTTCAAGAATTTCAAGATATTCCATTCCATTTAATTTCATTGCAAATTCATTTTCACGACTTCCACCATATACTAAGTGAGTGTGTGCATCAATAAGTCCTGGAGTTGCAACTTTTCCTGTAAGGTCAACTATTTCTGTATTGTCGTCCTTTAATTCTTCGTAAGCCTTACCTTCGCCAACTTCTAAAATCTTTCCATCTTTAATAGCGATGTAAGCATTTTCTAAAATATCAGCTTCATTCATTTCTTCACCTCTTAGTGGTCTACCAATGTCCTTTGGTGAAAAAACTTGTTCTAGATTAATTAATATTTTATCCGCTTTCATATTTCCTCCTTTTATTTGTTTTTATCTTATCACATATTTAATACCCAATAAATATTAAAATATTTTTTATTTTTAAGGCTAGCTTTAATATCTTTTTAATATCTTGAAAGTAGAAATTAAAAAAATAACTTCACATTCATTTTTTACTTTAAATTTATAACAATATATAAAATACAATAGAAAGCTTTTTTAAATAATAGAAACTTTAACTTTGAAAACGCTTGATTTTTTAGTTTACCACGTTAAATAAATCAACAGATACCCATGTACTTCTAATACTCTCAGCTTTTTACAAAAAATTTACTTCTATTATAAATTTTATGGGCAAATTTTAAAATTTTAGGAAATTAATTTCCCTTTGTATTTACATTTTAAATATTTTAATTTATAATGTCTTATAAATGGAGGTTGATAAAAGTGATTAATAATCATAACGCAGACGTTCAAAAGATTATGAAGGTACAAATCAAAAACCTACCAGAAAAAAAATCTTTTGAACAAGGAATTAGAAGAGCTCCTGATAGAGGATTTAGACTTTCAAAGGACCAAACTAAAGTTGCCCTTAGAAATGCTCTAAGATATATCCCAGAAGAATATCATGAAGAATTAATTCCTGAATTTTTAGAAGAACTTACAACTAGAGGAAGAATCTATGGATACAGATTCAGACCAGAAGGAAGAATTTACGGTAAACCAATTGACGAATACAAAGGAAATTGTTTAGCTGGAAAAGCTTTCCAAGTAATGATCGACAACAACTTAGACTTTGATGTTGCTCTTTATCCATACGAACTTGTAACTTATGGAGAAACTGGTTCAGTATGTCACGACTGGATGCAATACAATCTAATTAAACAATATCTTGAAATTATGCACGATGACGAAACTCTTGTTATGGAATCTGGTCACCCACTTGGACTATTTAAATCAAGAAAAAATTCTCCAAGAGTTATTATCACTAACGGTCTAATGGTTGGTCTTTATGACAATCTTGACGATTGGGAAATCGCAGAAGAAATGGGAGTTGCTAACTACGGACAAATGACTGCTGGTGGTTGGATGTACATTGGACCACAAGGTATTGTTCACGGAACTTACAACACTATTCTTAACGCTGGTAGATTAAAATTAGGTCTAAGCGAAAAAGATAACTTAGCTGGAAAATTATTCGTTTCATCTGGACTTGGTGGAATGAGTGGTGCTCAAGGTAAGGCTGGAGATATCGCAGGCGCTGTTTCTATTATTGCTGAAGTTGATATTTCAAGAATTGAAACTAGACTTGAACAAGGATGGATTAAGAAACTTGCTGAAACTCCTGAAGAAGCTGTTAAGCTTGCTAAAGACGCTCTTGAAAAGAAAGAAGCTCTTTCAATTGCTTTCCACGGAAATATTGTTGATCTTCTTCACTATATGGACAAAAATGATGTTCACATTGACTTACTTTCTGACCAAACTTCTTGCCACAACGCATACAATGGTGGATACTGTCCAGTAGGTATTTCTTTCGAAGAAAGAACTGAACTTTTAAGAACTGATATCAAGAAATTCCGTCAACTAGTTGATGAAACTCTTAAACAACATTTTGAAGTTATTAAAAACCTTACTGCTAAGGGAACTTACTTCTTCGACTATGGTAACTCTTTCTTAAAGGCTATATATGATGCTGGAGTTAAAGAAGTTTCTAAGAACGGTAAAGACGACAAAGACGGATTCATTTGGCCTTCTTATGTAGAAGACATTATGGGACCACTTCTATTTGACTATGGATATGGACCATTCAGATGGGTTTGCCTAAGTGGTAAACACGAAGACTTAATTGCAACTGACCACGCTGCAATGGAATGTATAGATAAAGACAGAAGATACCAAGATATGGATAACTATATCTGGATCAGAGACGCTGAAAAGAACCAATTAGTAGTTGGAACTCAAGCAAGAATTCTTTACCAAGATACTAAGGGTAGAGTTGACATTGCTCTTAAATTCAACGAACTTGTTAGAGAAGGAAAAATTGGTCCTGTTATGATGGGCCGTGACCACCACGATGTATCTGGTACAGACTCTCCATTTAGAGAAACATCTAACATTAAAGATGGATCTAATGTAATGGCTGACATGGCTACTCAATGTTTCGCAGGTAACTGTGCAAGAGGTATGTCTCTTGTTGCTCTTCACAACGGTGGTGGAGTTGGAATTGGTAAATCAATCAACGGTGGATTTGGTCTAGTGCTTGACGGATCTGAAATGGTTGACGAAATCATCAAACTTTCACTTACTTGGGACGTTATGAGTGGTGTTGCTAGACGTAACTGGGCTAGAAATGACCACGCAATCGAAGTAACTAAAGAATTTAACGAAGATAATGAATATGGACACATTACACTTCCTTACCTTGTTAAGGACGAATTAATTGATAATGCTGTTGATTCACTTAATATCGACTAATAAATAATCTTAAATTGCCCTGCAGGAAACTGTGGGGCTTTTTTTTATTTTTTACATATTAAGTTTTTTCTTGCCATCATTTATAAATCCTATTCATGGTATAATTTATTTATAAAGAGGTGAAGTATGAAAAATTATTATTTTAAAGAAAAATTTTTTAAAATTACAGACCACTACCCTGTATTAGACGACGATGAAAATCCTGCCTACTATGTGGATCAGGATTTTACTTTTTTAGGCTATAAGTCAAGTCTATCTTATTCAAATAAAAATACCATCCTTGACATTGACAAAGAAATTTTCAGTCTCTTTCAAAAATTTAATGTGAATTTTACTGATGGTAGATATATGAGAGTTGAATCAAGACTTAGCCTTTTAAAAAGAAAAATTGACGTAGACTATGATGGTGAGATTTTAAATTTGCAAGGTAGCTTTTGGGACATGAACTTTAACATTTATAGGAGATCTGACTTAATTGGCGAAATCGAAAAAACTTTTTTTGCAATGACTGATACTTATAGGCTAACAGTTCATGACGAAAATTATACAGAAGCCCTCCTTGCCCTTACCCTTTGCCTAAATAATATAAAGGACACTGCAAGAGCTAATTCTGCTGGTTAAAAATATAGATTAATAGAAAATTATATGAAAGACAAAAAATCTGCTAAAAATTAATGATATGTACCCTCTTTACTGGACAAACCAGTAAGGAGGGTATTTTTTATGAAATATAGTTATGAATTTAAAAAAGAATGTGTACAGTTGTATAGAGAAGGTAAATGGCCTGATACACCTGAAGGGACCAAAGAAAAAAACTTTCATGATTCAATTAGAATATGGTTTAAGTTAGAAGAACTTCATGGACCAGAAATTTTAAAACATGGAAATAATAAAAATTGGACACCTGATGAGAAATTAGAAATGGTATCTAAAGTGTTAGCTGGAAATTCAATAAAGTCTATAGCAATTGAATATGGAATTAATGATGGACAGCTCTATTCATGGGTTAACAAGTATAAAAATTATGGATATAATGGTCTTGATAATAAAAAGAAAGGCCGTAAATCTAAAAATACAAGCATGAAAAGTAAAAATAACCATAAAGCAAAAGAGCTTAATGAATCTGAAAGAGAAGAGCTAATAAGACTTAGAGCAGAAAATGAATATATAAAGGCAGAAAACGAAATAATAAAAAAAGAGATCGCCTTGAGAGAAGAACGTTACGCTGCGCAACTCAAGGCGAAAAAGCAGCGATT